>Ga0256913_10000277_pt1 | contig 25503 bp, 22 predicted proteins | sample Axial_MatmetaG_FD_185970 | JGI IMG/M metagenome (GOLD analysis project Ga0256913, IMG submission 185970) | Deep-sea worm associated microbial mat communities from Axial Seamount, Juan de Fuca Ridge, Pacific Ocean - Axial_Mat | ecosystem: Environmental > Aquatic > Marine > Oceanic > Microbial... | reverse complement strand
TTGATAGGAGATTGATGAGAGATTGATGGGAGATTGATTGGAGATTGATTGGAGATTGATGGGAGATTGATTGGAGATTGATGAGAGATTGATTGGAGATTGATGTTTCTATATTTTACCGGGTGAATAAGAGAAATATTTTTTTAACCGGAATGAAATTTTTTAATTCAAATTTATGTTATAATTACCAATAAATTTAATAATTACTAAAAACAAATTATTATGAGTCTTGAAACAAAAATAAATACAGATCTAAAAGAAGCAATGAAGGCTAAAGATCAGGTTAGATTGAGAGGAATAAGAGCTATAAAGTCAGCTATTTTATTGTTGAAAACAGATGGCAGCGGCAAAGAAATAGATGAAGCTGCTGAAATTAAAATGCTTCAAAAGCTTATAAAGCAGAGAAAAGATTCTTTGGAAATATATGAAAAGCAAGGTAGGGAAGATCTTGCTGTAAAAGAAAGGGAAGAAATAGAAGTGATAACAAAATATTTACCGGAACAGTTATCAGCAGAGGAGCTGGAAGTAAAATTGAAAGAGATTATAGCTGAAACAGGTGCTTCATCTATGAAAGATATGGGTAAGATAATGGGCATTGCAAATCAGAAGTTTGCAGGAAAAGCTGATGGTAAAACGATTTCTGGAATAGTTAGAAAATTATTATCTTAATATTTATGGATCAGAAAGGAAATGATATAACTGAAAAAATGCTATTGATAAAACAACAGTTGGAACCATTTACAAAAATAGCATTTGAGGCGGCTAAAAAAATAAGAGAAGAGGATGTAAGTAATTATCCGATTTTTGTTGCACATCAAGACCAGATAGATATAGGTATTCCATTATTGAACAGAGATGATGTTGGAGTTTTTTGGTCGATAAATGCCTCTACACTTGAAGAGTTTTATACAAAAGGGCTGATTCTTGAAGATAAACTCGACAATTTCCGGCGATTGTATAAAAACCATGAAGATGATATATGTTTTTTTGTTATAAGTGAAATAGGAGCGCAATATTTGTTTTTACCGGTAAGTGAGGTAAGATAATATGATTTTACAAAATAGGTAAGGCTAAAGCAAATTTGTTTAAAAACTTATAGATATCAAAAGAAAGATTACTTCGTCGTGCAAGTCAATTGAAAATGTAACCCAAAAGGTCAATAAAATTATAAATAATATAATAAATGAAAAATTTCAATAAAAGTATTTGGATAGGTATGATAGCCTCCATTTTTACGACAATTGTAGGTTCGGCTTTGGTACTTATGATATTTGAATTTCTTGCAAAATACGGTATAATACAGTGGAATAGCGGTAGCTTTTCCATTCAGCAGGAAAGGACCATATTTGTTTTAGGTATAATGATTAATCTTATTCCTTTTCAATATTTCAAGAGATCAAGAGCTGAAAAAGCGATGAACGGAGTGGTTTTGATGACTATTGCAGCTGTTGTAGTTTGGATAGTTTATTATTATAAATCTCTTTTTTAGTGAGTAGGAAATACTATATAATAGCCGGAGAATCTTCGGGTGATATGCATGCTGCCAATTTGGTCAAAGCTATGACTAAAATAGACCATGGTATTGAAATATATGGTTTTGGTGGGCTGAAAATGAAAGAAGCAGGAGTTGAAATTCATCGTGGTCTTGATAAATTGTCTTTGGTTGGTTTTGTGGAAATAATAAAACACTTGAAGGCGATAAGAGAAAATTTTAAAATTGCTAAAAAGGAAATTCGAAAATTGAAGCCTGAAGCTTTGATACTGATAGATTATCCCGGATTTAATCTACGAATGGCAAAATGGGCAAAATCAAAGGGAATAAAGGTTTATTATTATATTGCTCCTCAGGTTTGGGCATGGGGTAAGAAGAGAGTTAAAAAGATGAAGGAATATATTGATAAACTCTTTGTTATTTTACCTTTTGAAGAAGAATTTTTCAGGAAAAACGGAATTGAAGCTGAATTTGTCGGACATCCTTTGCTTGAAGAGATATCCGGATTTAATATGGAAGATAATTTTCTTGTAAAAAATAATATTCCTGTCAATAAAAAACTGATTGCTTTTCTTCCGGGAAGCAGGATTTCGGAAATAAAAAAAAATATGCAACCCATATTACCTGTTATCAAAAACAATAAGGATTTCTTTTTTCTTGTAGCTGCAAAAAAAGAATTACCTGAAAATGTATTTAGCTTGCTCAATAGTTATGAAAATGTAAAAATTATTTATGATCAAGCCTACAAGATATACAATGTGTGTGATGCCGGTATAATCAAATCCGGAACTTCTACACTGGAAGCAGCATTATTTGAATTACCCCAAGTGGTAGTTTACAAGGTGAAGTTTATAAGTTATTTGATAGCTAAAAACCTGGTTGATGTTAAATTTGCTTCTTTGGTTAATTTGATATTGAATAAAGAAGTTGTAAGGGAGTTGTTACAAAACAATCTCACTTATGAAAATGTAGATAAGGAATTGAAAAGATTGTTTGAAAAAGGTAACAGAGAAAGGATGCTAAACGATTATTTTAAGCTAAGCGGAATGATAAAAAGAGAAAAATTTGCTTCAGAAACAGTAGCTGAAAAAATATTAAACGATTGATCTAAAAAATTAGTAACAGCTGAATCATGTTACTTAAAAGTAAAATGATTTATTTTAACCATATAGTAATTTTAAACCGATGAAATACAAATTTTTATTTATAGCAATATTTTATTTTTTGATAGCCTTTGGTCTGAAGGCTCAGATAAAAAGTGATAAGGGTCCACCATCCACACCGGAAGAGATAGAAAAACAATATAAAAGAAATATAAAAAAATCAATAATTAACGGTGTATATATCCCTGTCGATATAAATGATGCGATGAAGGAAATGAAGAAATTATCTTCTCCCGAATCTATGGAGAAATTTAAAAATGCTCCTGAAAATATCATAGCGAAAAAGCTTCATTTCGGCTTGGGCAGGTGGTTGATCTACAATTGGAATTTTTATTATGGAAGCAGGCTTGAGCATTATTTGAAAGGACTTGGTATTGAGCACCCTGATGATATGGCGGATTTTTTGATTATTTCATTTCACCGGTATCTTAATGGAAAAGACCTTGATTCATTGAAATTGGCTGAGGAATTTCATAAAAAACGAATAGAAATGATCAAGAAAAGCAGGGTGGTTATTGATACGATCAGGATGGGGAAACCTTAAAAGAAATGACATTAAAAACAAGCAATTTATATATGAATATATGGTAGATTTACTTAACTCCTATTAGGTTAATGCTAAAAAACATTTACTTAACCGATTCTACTACATTTCCTCATAGATATAAATAAAAATCTTTTCCATTTCCTTTTTTATGTCTTTATATTTATGAAGAAAATGATTATTCATAAAACTAAAAATATATCTGTTGCCTTTACGGGTCTGTATAAATCCGCTGAGGTTGTAATTGTTGCTAAGACTACCTGATTTTGCCCAGATATAAGGTGTTTTTATAGATTTGTAAGAGTTTTTCAGTGTTCCGGAATAGCCGGGGGAAGGTAAGTAATAGGTTATTTGTTTCCAGCTTAATTTTTTGTATATGTTTTTCAAAACATAAACCATATCTTCCGGAGAAAACAAATTGTACCTTGATAATCCTGATCCGTCAACCCAGCGGCAATTGTTGTGGAGTTGGGGGAGTAGATTATCTTTGCTCCATTTTATAGCTTTTTTTGTATTTATTGTATCGAACAATTTGAAAGAACACATCAACATCAATTGTTCGGCAATAAAATTGTCACTTTGATGCAATAATCTTAGGTATATAGAATCCGGAAAGGGAATTTGCAGTACTTCCGTTTTATCGGAATTGGAATCTAAACAGTCATAAATCACTTTTCCGGTATTGTATTCTAGTGCTCGCTTGATAAAATTATCTTCTGTTACTACCGGAATATCTACTATCGTACTGTCTTCAAATTTTCCTATCACAAAATTGTTTTTGTCCCATGGGCGCCAGTATTCAAAACTGTCCGAGATATAAGAAATATTATCTACAAGAAATCTAGGATTTATGGAAATCGAATCATTAAAAAATGAAATTCTTAATCTGTTGCCATAGACAGGAAATGGATTTTTTTCCAATTGATAATAGTATAAATAATCGTCCCATGCCCATCCTGAACCAAATTTCTCATCTTGAAAATTGTCTTGGCAATAAAATAAATTTCGAGAATATTTTTTTAAAAAATCGATAGTATATTTATTATTGGTAAAATCCGGATTCATGGTTAATGGATTACCTGTTCCCCAAAATATCAGGGAATCATTTTTTAAAACATATTTAATTAATGGTAATGAATCTTTCAAGACATTGAGAGAAGTGTAAAATGTAAATAATTTTGTATTTGAAGCCGGTGTAAAGAATTTATTCCCATTATAATCGACAATATATTTATCTTTATTGATATCATATAAAACAAATCCGGTGAATTCATTTTGTAAAATACCGGAATTATCTAATGATTTTATGATTTTTTTATTTTTTGATAAAAAAAATGAATGTGTAGAACTGCAAGAACTAAATAATAATAAAACAGCAAGTGCATAAAAAATCTTCATGAAATAAATTATTAAAAGGATCTATAAAAAAAGAGTTGAATCAGTCGGAATATTAAAGTACAACATCATCAAATTTTAAAATAGTGTTATGTCCGTTTTTCTTAAAATATTTATTGACATATTCTTCACCTTCATTGGTAGCAGCAAGAATAAAATCACCACCCCAGGCACCGAGAGATTTGATTTTCCCGTTGAAGTTTTTAAATCTTTCTTCCTGAATTGGTTTTTTGTCGATAGCGCTTGCTACTAATTCCTCATGTTCAGCGATTAAATCCGAAAATTTAACAAATGATTTATTGGTAGAGATGATTTTGCTTATTTCCGATATTCTATCAATAGCATCCGGTTTTTTAGCGAATTTATGTCCGTTTTGCTTGATTTCCTTTTCGGTATTTTGTTTAATTCCCAAGTGAACAAAGTATAGATTCTTTGTATAATTGGCATTAAAATCAAATTCGCTATAATGAATTTCATCATCCTTGACCTGATACATAATAGGCGCATTGGCTTTTGCTGCAGCGATATCATATCCCGAGCCATCAGAAATAGCAAAATGCAAATGAAAAGGATTGATGTATGCCCAGTCTGCTATCATTGAAATCAATGAAGAACTACTACCTGCACCCCAATTTAAAGGAAATTCAAGTTGAGTTTCTACTTTAAAACCACTCCATGTAGAAAGAAATTCAGAATTGAGTCTTACAGCGGATTTTAATATTTTTTGAAGTTTTTTTGCAATATCTTCATCAGAAGTCTTTATTGCTGAAAAGTCATAAAGTGATATCTGGGCATCAAACCAAACTTCTCCGTTTTCATCTAAAGCTTCCCAGATCAGATCAGAACCTCTTGCATTTCTAATAAGCATTTTTTGTCCCTTTTTTAATGGGAAAGCAATAGCCTTAGCTCCGTGAAGAACTGCATATTCCCCTGTAAGTAAAAATTTCCCTCTGGCGTAAAAATTCTTTTTGATAAGCTTAGATTTTCATTTAATATCACAAAGCTAAAAACTTATTTTTATATACAAAAATATATTATGTAAAAATTTGCAATATATTTTATTTTGTCTATTAATACGTCATATAATGAAGTATATGGTTATTGAGGATTTAATGAAAAAAGTGAAAACCACTAACTTTACAATTATATTCAATCAGATGCAATAATTAATTAAAGAAAGCAGTTATAAAAATGACATTTAATATTGTTAACCTTAAATTGGCATATGGAGCAAACTTACACTGATTTTACAATGATAAGACTTATTTATGGTGAGACTGATATATTAGAGCGATTGGAGATTGAAGATGCCATTGAAAATAATAGTAGTTTGAGGCATACTTTCCAAAAGCTATATTATTCGTATAGATCGCTCCCTAAAGTGCTTTTCAGACCGTCGCGACTGGTTGTTGAGAGTATTTTAAATTTTAGTACTAACTATCATGCTTAATTATAAATGAAGTTTTAAAGAAAAACCTCTATGTTGCCATAGGGGTTTTCTTTTTATTATTATTTTTTTGAAACAACTTATTTGATATTTAATACATTTTATGTAAGTTTGTTATATATTTAATAAAATAATTGATTATGTCTGATAATAAAGAAAAATTGAAAGCCTTACAAATGACTATAAGCAAATTGGAAAAGTCTTATGGTAAAGGTATTATTATGAAATTGGGAGATAAAGCCATTGTTAATGTTGATGCAATACCGACAGGATCATTGGGATTGGATATTGCTTTGGGAATAGGAGGATTGCCCAAAGGAAGAGTCGTTGAAATATACGGTCCGGAATCATCTGGAAAGACTACATTAGCAATACATGCAATAGCGGAAGCTCAAAAAAAAGGCGGAATTGCTGCGTTTATTGATGCGGAACATGCTTTTGACAGGAATTATGCAGCAGCTTTAGGTGTAGATATTGATAATCTGCTTATTTCCCAACCTGATAATGGAGAACAAGCTTTGGAAATCACAGAAAATCTTATTCGATCCGGAGCTATAGATATTATTGTTATTGATTCTGTTGCAGCACTGACTCCGAGAAGTGAAATCGAAGGAGAAATGGGTGATTCCAAAATGGGGCTCCAAGCCAGATTGATGTCACAGGCTTTGAGGAAATTGACAGGAACTATCGGTCGAACAGGGGCAACATGTATTTTCATCAATCAGCTAAGGGAAAAAATAGGTGTAATGTTTGGAAATCCCGAAACAACAACCGGAGGAAATGCTTTGAAGTTTTATTCTTCAATTAGATTGGATATAAGAAAATCCGGAGCTGCTATTAAAGACAAAGAAGGAAATATTGTTGGAAATCCCGTGAAAGTAAAGGTGGTGAAGAATAAACTTGCTGCTCCTTTTAAAATAGCGATGTTTGATATTGTATATGGAGAGGGAATATCTAAAATGGGTGAGATTCTGGATATTGCGGTTGAACTGGATATGATAGAGAAAAGCGGTTCGTGGTACAGTTATGCAGGAACAAAAATTGCTCAGGGAAGAAATTCTGCTGTGCAGTTTTTGAAGGATAATCCGGAAGTAGCGGAAGAATTGGAACATATAATAAAAGAAAAATACTTACCACATCTGTATAATAAGGATTGATACTGTAAAAAGCTGTTAATAAAATCTTAAGCTTGTTAATAAGAATATTGTTTTTTTTATTTTTTTTGTTTATATTTGGAAATCATTTTATAAACGGATGATTTTATTTTTCTAACAAAACAATTTATTATGAAAAAAATTAAAAATTTTGCTTTCTTATTATTGATAATGTTTTTTGCTCAGTCAATCTTTGCGCAAAGTATTTTTGGTGTATGGAAAACAATTGACGACGAAACAGGTGATCCTAAATCTTATGTCAAAATATATAAAAAAGATGGGAAAGCTTTTGGTAGAGTAGTAAAATTACTTCCCGCTGCTACAACAGATGTTTGTATAGATTGTCCGGGCGATAAAAAAGGAAAAAGTCTTTATGATGTAGATATTATTTGGGATATGGAGCAAGATGGTGATGTATGGGATGACGGTAATATAGTAGATCCTGCCAATGGTAAAGTATATAGCTGCAAAATATCTCTTGATGGCAATGATAAATTAGATGTGAGAGGATATTTTGGATTTTCTTTGTTTGGACGTACTCAGACTTGGTTCAGGGTTAAAGAATAAGTTAGTTTAAATCATTTTAACAAATATTGAATTTATTAACTACGTTACGGAAATGTGATGAAGTAGTGAGGGTATTTTATATCTGTGAATTGTTTTTTATAAGCGGTTTGTTTTTATTGTGGGAGTTTGACTTTAGATATTTATTGAATTATTGCAGTTGGGTCTATTCAAATAGTTGGGTCTTGGATAAAGATAACAATATTTCTAATTAACAGATATTGTAAACCTAATCCGGATGGAAATACATGAGCAAAAAGGACTTAAAATAATCCTTTAATGAGGATATTTATATATGAAGGATATAAAATTAAAAAAATATTCGGTTAAAGAAATTTTTTATTCTATTCAAGGGGAAGGTTTTCATTCCGGAAGACCAGCTGTTTTTATAAGGTTTTCCGGATGCAATCTGTGGTCCGGAAAAGAGAAAGATAGAGACGGAGCGATTTGTAAATTTTGCGATACGGATTTTGTAGGTACTGACGGACTCAATGGAGGGGTGTATTCAATTTTTCAATTGCTTGAAATAGTCAATAAAATAACGTTGGAAAACAAATGTCGGTTTATTGTTTTGACCGGAGGAGAACCTCTTTTGCAAGTGGATACCGGTCTTGTATCCATATTGAAGGAAGCGGGCTATTATATAGCGGTTGAGACCAATGGTACTATACGGGTTCCGAATGGTTTAGATTGGTTGACTGTAAGTCCTAAAGCAGGAGCTGATTTAATTCAGAAAACAGGTGATGAATTGAAATTGGTATATCCTCAAGACGATATTTTGCCTAAAGAATATGAAGATTTGAATTTCAAGTATTTTTATTTACAGCCCAAAGATGATAATTTTATCAAAGATAATATAAACATGGCTCTTGAATATTGTTTGAACAATCCCTGCTGGAGATTGAGTTTGCAGTTACATAAAATATTGGGAGTAGATTGATTGAACCGTATAATTCATTTTAAATAAATAACTGTATATTAATAATAGGTTTATTTAGTTAATGCAATTATGAAAAGTGTTTTAACATGATGATTTCTTTGTTGGTAAGATGTCTGAACCAGCCTCGTTTAAGTCCCTTTTTTGTTAATCCGGCATAGTATATTCTATCAAGTTTTATTACTTCGTAGCCAAAATGTTTGAATATTCTTCGGACAATGCGATTCTTTCCCATATGAATTTCCAGATTTAGTATTTTTCCGGAATCATCAACGATTTTTATCCAATCTACTTTTACAGGTCCGTCTTCCAACTCAAATCCTTTTCTTATAAGCTCGATATCGGAAGGTATGATTTTTTTGTCAAGTGTCACTTCATAAACTTTTGGAACTTTATAGCTGGGATGTGACAATTTTTTTGTCAGGTCGCCATCATTGGTTAGTAGTAGCAAGCCGGTTGTCGGATAATCTAATCTTCCGACAGGATATATTCTTTCTTTTACTTTGTTTTTAATAAGATCCATTACAGTTTTTCTTCCTTTTTCATCATCCAAAGAAGTGATTATATTTTTAGGTTTATTCATCAAAATATAAACTAAATTTTTTTCAGGCTTAAGGATTTTTCCGTTGAATACCACAACATCTTCATCTTTGACTTCATAAGCAGGGTGATCAATGATTTGACCATTGACAGTAACTTGTTTGTTTTTAATGATTTCAGTGGCTTTTCTTCTTGAAGCAATACCACTGTGAGAAAGATATTTATTTAATCTCATTTATTTTTACATTTTAAAAAGGAATATCCCCATCACCGTTATTTTGTCCGTTCATTTTGGATGATTTGGTAATAACATTTTGTGTGCCGAGAGGATCAGGTCCTGATTCTCCAAATCCTGAAAAATGCATATTTTCAACTTCCACAAATTTTGTGAATTCTTTAATGAATTTAAGTTCTACTGTACCGAGGGCACCGTTTCTATGTTTTGAAATAATAATTTCAGCTATATCCCTCGGTCCTTCAAAATCCTCTGCTGCCTCATAATAGTCGGGTCTAAATACAAAGGAAACGATATCGGCGTCTTGTTCGATAGCCCCTGATTCCCTAAGGTCGGAAAGTTGAGGTCGTTTGTTTCCACCCCTTGTTTCGACAGCACGACTCAACTGAGAAAGAGCTATGACCGGGACATTCAGTTCTTTTGCCATCCCTTTTAATGCTCTCGAAATAGAACTGATTTCTTGTTCCCTGTTTCCACGTCCCTGATTGGGAGCGGAAGTCATAAGTTGGAGGTAATCTATAATAATTAATTCGATACCGTGATTTTGTTTCATTCTTCTACACTTTGCTCTCAATTCAAAAATATTGATTCCCGGTGTATCGTCTATATATATTTCAGTTTCGGACATTCTTTCTACTGCTTCATGAAGTTTTTTCCACTGATATTCATCCAGCTGTCCGTTTCGTATTTTTTTGCTATTAATCTCCGATTCCATTGCCAGCAATCTTTGGGTTAGCTGCATTTTGGACATTTCAAGAGAGAAGATAGCTGTTGGGTGATCGGATTGGGCAGCATTTCTGGCAAGGGACAAGGCAAAAGCCGTTTTACCCATACCGGGTCTGGCTGCTATAATAATCATATCTGATTTTTGCCATCCGGAAGTGATATTGTCTAATTCTTCAAAGCCTGTTGTTATTCCGGTTAGTCCTTCTTCTTTTGTACTTAATTCTTCTATTTCTTTTTGTACTTTTGCAGCTAATCCGCCGAGTCTTTCGTAAGCGGTATTTAAGTTTTGATCTGTAATATCATATAATGATTTTTCAGCGTCATCCAATAATTCAAAAACATCTTTAGAGTCTTCATAGGAGTCTTTAATGACATCTGAGGATACTCTGATCAGTTCTCGTTGAATATATTTTTGTACCAATATCCTGGCATGGAATTCGATATTTGCAGCAGATCCTACTTTGTTACTTAATTCGATAAGATAATTGGGACCACCGATTTCTTCGATTAATTTTGCCTTTTTTAGTGCATCATGAACAGTAAGAATATCGATACCTTGTGATTTTTGAAATAATTCGATAATGATTTCATAAATCTTTTGATGAGCAGGCTTGTAAAAAACCTCTTGACGCAGTATGTCAATTACTGAAGGCAGAGCATTTTTGTCTATAAGTATTGCTCCCAATACAGCTTCTTCCAATTCGATGGAATGAGGCATGATTTTACCCATTTGCAATAAATCCGGGTTTTGATTGACATTAGTCAACCCTCCTTTGATTTTTGATAATATATTTTTATTTTCCGGCATAGATTTATAATTGTTGTGCAAAGGTACGAAATTTTATATTAAATTATTTCTTAATGAGAATTCTTGATTTTTGAAATTTGTGGAAAACTACACTTACGTTGTTAATAACTTTTTGATTTTTATAAATATATATAATAGATATATTAAAAACGTATTGCAAAATATAAAATATGAATAGAATACTAATTTACAAAAAGAATTATCTTTAATAATTAAGTTAAAACGTTAATATTACAAATTTAACTAATATTTATTTAAAAATCAAGTGTATTGAGATAGTTTCTTCGATTTTATATTATATATTTTATTTATGTGGAAAAGTTTTTTTTTAAAAAATTAAAGATTACGTTGTCTAAATACCTCATAAAGTATAATTCCGGCAGAGACTGCTACATTTAATGAGTTTGTTTGTCCCGTTTGCGGAATGATAAATTCTTCATCTGAGATCTTTGAGATGTGTCTGCTTATACCTTCATCTTCTGAACCCAATACCGTGCATACGGGATCGGTAAAATTTATTTCATTGATGTTTTTCTTTGCATTCAAGTTGCTGGCAATAATCTTAATTCCGCTGTTTTTTAATAAATCAATGGTATTTGATATACTTTTGACTTTTACAACTGGTAAGTTGAAAATAGCACCTGCTGAAGTTTTAATAGTCATATGATTGATGACTGCACTGTTTTTTGTGCCCATGATAATACCATGTGCGCCAAGAACTTCAGCAGATCTTATAATCGATCCTACATTTCTTACGTCGGTTACAGAATCAAGTAAAAGAAGATTTGGTATTTCTCCTTTATGGTATATATCATCGATCAGATCTTCTATATTCCAGTATTGAATCAATGCGCTGATAGCGATAACACCCTGATGATTTTGAGATGTAAAACTTTTTAGTTTATTAGGGTGAACATAGCTAACCGGGATATTTTTACCCTTTAAAAGATTTCTCAATTCTATTTCAAATTCACCTTTTAAACCTTTTTGGACAAAAATCTTTTCAATTTGTTTATTGCTTTTTATCAATTCCAATACTGGGTTTCTTCCTATTACCAATTGATTTTTATAATCCGATTTCATTATTTTTATATATTAAGGTGATTTTGATCATTAATAAATTATTATTTTATGTATTGATTTTTTATTGTCAAAGGATAATTCAATGAAATAAATACCTTTTTTAAATGTAGAAACATCCATTTTGTATTTATAATCTTTTATTTTGTTTTTTAAAATCAATTTATTTGAAATATCGTAAATTGAAAAACTTTCAATTTTATGATTTTGGGAATAGACGTTTAGTACTGTTTTTGTCGGGACAGGATAAATACTTACATTGTCATTTAAAGTAATACCGGTAGTAGCTGTTTTATTTTCAATATAAAATACAGTATCCAGCTGTATGCTGCAACTATCTGTTATTGTCAGATTATACTTACCAGAGCTTAGATCATAAATATTTTGCTCACTTGAAAAATACGTTCCGTTATGTTGCCAGTAAAACGAATAGGGTTTAGTGCCGCCGGATACGAGAATCTCTATTTTACCGGGTTTATTGTTTGAAATATTGGAAACTTTTGTTGAGTCAATAAATAGTAAATCCGGTTCTGATATTTTGATTTTTCCAATTCCTATGAATCCATTAGTATCTGTGACAGTTGAGAAATAGAAACCGGCTTTTAAACCGGTTATCTCGATTTTATTTTGACCGTTGGACCATTTTATTTTGTATGGAGGAGTTCCTCCTGAAATTTTTATTTTTGCATATCCGGAACTGTCTCCGCGACAAATATTATCTGAGATATCGACTGTTTCTACATTGAGGGAATTTCCCAAAACCCCGAAAGTAGCGGTTTCTTTTACGGCATCATTGGCAAAAGAATTGTCGCCGTCAGCCAATACGGAAGTAGCATAAAACGAAATAATAGAATTATCGGGTTCAAGTGGAGCTTGCCATTCAAAAGAAAATACTGTTTTTCTATCATTGATTGTAACACCTGGTCTGCTTTCTGCATAATCTCTGGATTTGTAAGAAGAGAATTTAACATTACCTTGGGGATTCAGTAATGATCCGGTACTTGATTCCCGGTACAGAGCTGTGAATTCGAAGCTGGTTCTTACTGCTTTTTTATCGGGATTATTAATAATTATTTCAACAGGGTAAATTTTTCCCGGTATTATTTTTTCAGGTATTCCGGATATTTCCGTACTACCTATTATGTGTTTTGTGTCAAAACAATGACAAAGTGTACACGAAAGTTCGTCTGGTACAGGTGCTCCGGTATATCCGTCCGGTGGATTGGTGTAATAATTAAGTAATACTAATAAAGAGCTTAATAAGATTAAGGTTATAAATATTTTATTTAACATATTTATTTCTTTTGAACAAAAGTAATAAAATGGAGTGACTTTTTGTTAAATACATAGTCTTAAGTAAGAAAGTTTTTTTAAATGATTAATTAATCAGGTACAAGGATTTGTTTTTTTGTATCACAAAACAAAATATTATGGCAGTATTAAAAGTAATAGAAATTTTAGCAGATTCAGAAAAAAGTTGGGAAGATGCTACAAAAAAAGCAGTGGCAAAAGCAAATCAGAGTGTTAATAACATTAAATCCGTATTTGTACAAAGTCAAAGTGCAGTAGTTAGTAAAAAAGGTAAGATTACAAGTTTTAGAGTTAATGTAAAAATAACATTTGAAGTGAAGTAAAGAGAGTAAATTTTTACAATAAAAAAGGGAGGTCAAAATTGATCTCCCTTTTTTGTATAATTAAAGTTAAACTTTATTGTTTGATTATTTTTTTACTGAAACTTCCTTTTTCGCTAATAAATGAAACGGTATAAAGTCCGTTCGGTAGATTCGAAATATTCAAGTTGATAGAATTATCACCTTCTACAATATTGATATTTTCAGATAATTCGACTTGTCCCAATATTGAGAATACTTTTATTTGTCCTTTGATATTTTCTAATGATGAAATATCAAGACTGACATAAGTACTAGCGGGGTTAGGATAGATATTTACATTTATTTTATTATTTGCCAAATCTATCACATCGGTACAAATACCTTGATAATAGAATACGTTATTAGGAATATTTTCCAAATCCGTATTTTTAGTAATAATATCGGCAAGTGTAGTGTAGCGAATTTCTCTTTTTTGAGCTTCTGATAGTCCTTCTTCTATTTCGAAGAAGAATCTATCACCATCTCTAATAGCGGAAAACTGTCTTTTCATTACAATCAATCCCAGATCTCCAAAGAGTGATCCAGGTAAATGATCTTCGGCAAGAAGTCCGACCCACGGATCAACATCATTTACATCACCATATACTTCGTAAAGTTTTTGGTTCAAATCAAGATTATTTGAAAAAGTAGCAAAACTAGATCTTGGTTGCAATCCGAAATCTTGTCTGATAGTATTGTAATCCGGCAAACCTCGTTCTCTACCTCTTTGCATGTTAATAGAGGCTAAGTCCATACCACCTGCTCCGGGAGGTCCGAATAAATAATTTCTTACATCATCAACCAATTTGCAATCCAATCCTTGTGCTCTTTGATGCATCATACCAAGAAAATAAGGTTCGATTTTACCTTTAGTTTCAATTTTTATCATTGACGGATTAAAAAATCCGTATTTTAATTCGGTATGTCCGTTTTCATGAACAGTACAATTGTCATTGAATCTTAAAATACTTCCATTTAAAACACTATGTCCGTATCTAAATGAAGCTGTCGAAAACAGGTTCAAAATTTGTGGATTTACATCCGGTTTGTAACCTTCATATTCATCAAGATGAACTCCGATAGCGGGCAACCATTCGTTGAAAGTAATATTTTGTTCTTCTGCTATGACGATTCTTCTTGCTTCTTGATATAGACGTTCGTCACTCCAACGCGGGAATTTTTCAGCGAGAAAATCACAAATTCTATTGTGTTCCCTCATAAACAAAGTGTGTAAAGTTGTTAAAAGAGGATTTTCATTAGCTCTTACATCACCTGATACAAACCATTTACCATCTGCCGGGGTCACCGGATGATCCATTGCGGGAGCATCAGGATCTACAGTAGAGTTATAATATCCAGTTACCGTATTGTAAGGCAATAAATTGTCTTCTGAAGTTTTCAATTTTCCTCCTTCAAAAGTTCTTAGCCAAGCAGCTCTTTCGTCGGTAGAGCCATAGATATTGGAAGCATCTAAATAGGCTGTAATTTCATTTCTGTATTGGCGAGGGTTATCAGGGCTAGTGCCGGATAGTTCATCATATTTTGAGCGTATAACAGGAATAATTGCATTGCCAGTTTCATTGGGGTCAAACCATTTGTCGCCTTTCGGAACGTGTATAATAAATGGTTCGTTACCGTCGGGAACCAAAGTGATATCATGGTCGACAAACTGTCCCCATACGAAACTGAAGTCGCTTAATTCCAGATTGTCGTAAATATCGCCTTCTTGAGCGAAAATGGCATTACTTATAACTCTTGGATTGGGTCTGTTTTGACCTCCGGGTTGAGAAATTCCGTCTGCAAATCCATTGGTTACAAAATGAATTAGCTTTGATTCTGTTGAACCCCAATCCGGATGATCCAAATTGTTATTGATTTCAGTGATAGCTCTAACTTCATGTGGAGTTGGTTCTGCAACGAAAATTGAATTTGGAATGGATTGCATTCCTGAGGTTCTAGCTACAACATCTCCAAGTCTTGTATTTGAAATTTCATCTTTTTCTTTGCCTGACAAGCCTGAATCATTTAAATAGAAAAACGGGTCACCATTACGTATTCTTAAAAATTGATCGGAAATAATAGTTTGTAATAATTCTCCAAAGATAGAATTAGGTAAATGTTTTTCAGCTAGCATTCCAACCCATGGGTCGATATTATTGATATCACCATTATATACATCATACAATTTTTGAACCAATACTCTATCGTCTGTTATTTGATCAAAATCGGTATATGGAGTCAAACCATAGTTTTGTCTGATTGTATTATAATCGGGAAGTCCCCTTTCTCTACCTCTTTGCATATTGATAGAAGCCAAATCCATTCCTCCTGCTCCGGGAGGGCCGAATAACATATTTCTAAGATCGTTGATCATTTTACAATCAAGATCTTGTTCGGTTTGATAACACATACCTTTTAGGAAACATTCGACACCTTCGCTTTCTCTTATGGCATGAGGTTGAAAAAATGCTTGAGCTAGTCTCATATCACCTCCGGGCATAGGATGTCCGTGTTCGTCCATTCTGATTATTCTGCTATTAATAACCGAATGTCCGTATCTAAATGCTGCAGCAGAGAAAACATTTGAAATCTGAGGAGTAACATCAGGATTAAAACCTGTATATTCAGCTAATTCAATTCCCATTGTAGGTAGCCATTCATTATAGCATATTGATTGTTCTAATGCTCCGACTATTTTTCTTGCTTTTTGATATATTTGTTCATCTGTCCAGTCCGGATGTTTAGCTTTTATCAAATCACATTGTCTATTATGTTCTCTAACGAAGGTAGTGTGCATAGATGTAAGCAAGATATTTTCGTTGGCTCTTATATCGCCGGCAACAAACCATTTCTCATCTCCGGGGATCATTGCCATAAACGGTGCATTGGGATCAATAGGTGCGTCATATTCTCCTGTAGTTGTATTGTAAGGTAGCATATTACCTTTGGAAGTTTTCAATTTGCCATCAACAAATTTTCTTAACCAAGTAGCTCTGGCCGGATCTGATCCGTAAACATTAGAGCCGTCAAGAAATGCAGTAATAGAATTAGCAAACATACGAGGATTATCAATAGATGTTCCGGTTCCTTCTATTGGTAAAGATCTTAATATCGGTATGATGGCTTGTCCTGTTCCGTCAGGATCCATCCATGCATCAAATTTAGGAACTTGAACATTTGCTGTCTCATGTTCATCATCGAGTACCAGAGTGATGTCGTGATCCATAAATTGGCCCCAAACAAAAGTATAGTCACTGAGATTTTTAGTGTCGGGAATAAGTCCTTCTTGAGTAAAAATTTCATTGCTTATTCTTCGAGGATTCATTCTGCTTTGTCCTGTAGGTTCTGAAATACCGTCGGCATAACTGATTTGAGTTTTAAAAATCATTGTATCATTTGTAGTCCCCCATGTTGGATGTTGGGGATTAATACCATTACAATCAATGGGTCTGTTGTTTTGAGAATAAACCAAATTGATAGTCAAGGCAAAAATAAAAACAAAAAAGAATTTAAAATGGATAGAAGATTTCATTTGTTTAAAATTTTTATTTGTTGAATAATATAATAAAAATTCATAATACATTCAGGGAATTATATAAATTTTTATTATAAATAATACCAAAACACAAAGAAACTAAAATTTTATGGAAAAACGATAAAAAAAATAAAATTTATGAGCTTAATTTTAAATTTAAAATTAATACTCAATAGGTTAGTAGATTTTGTATCTATATAATATTGATAGCTTAAAAATATAAGTATAAAAATATGTTTGAAATGGGAAAATACAGAAAAAAAATTAACTTTGCATATATTTTTTTAACTTAAAATATTATATAATGAAAAAATTAACTTTATTAATCTTGAGTATTGTGTTTTTTTCGATTTCAAATTTGTATTCACAATATGATAAAGCATATTTTCAAGAGTATGAACCTGGTTTTTATCAAAATTTTATATTAAAAGATGTAAGAGAGATAAATGATAAAAAGCAAGAAAAAAAGACAAGAAAATATTTTAGAATGGATCAATCGGGAATGAAATTGCCAAATAATCCGGACTTGTATAAGGCTTATTGGCATACTCCAACAACTTCTCAAGGGAATACCGGTACATGCTGGGATTTTTCGACAACATCTTTTTATGAATCGGAAGTGTATAGATTGAGTGGGAAAAAAGTAAAGATATCTGAGATGTTTACGGTATATTGGGAATATATAGAGAAAGCCAGGAGATTTGTGGAAAAAAGAGGGAACAGCAATTTTGCCGAAGGCTCGGAAGGGAATGCAGTGAAGAGAATGTATCAAAAATACGGTGCGATGCCTAGAATTGTATTTGATGGTTTCAAAGGTGGTCGTAAATTTTATTCTCATGCAGATATGTATAAAGAAATGAATGATTTTCTTAATGGATTGAAAAAATCAAATGCGTGGAATGAAGAATTTGCTATAAATACTATAAAAAATATACTTGATTATTATATGGGGACACCTCCTGTTGAATTTGATTATGAAGGTAAGCATTATACCCCTAAATCATTTTTGAAAGATTATTTGAAACTCAATATGGATGATTATATCGATATTCTTTCATATATGCAGGAACCATATTGGCAACAAGTGGAATATAAAGTTCCTGACAATTGGTGGCATGACAAAAGCTACTACAATGTACCTTTGGATGTTTATATGGAATTGTGGGATTATGCTATTCAAAATGGATATACTATGGCGATAGGTGGTGATGTGTCAGAAGCAGGTTTCAGTCGAAAAACAAATTGTGCTATGATACCTGATTTTGATATTCCATACAATTATATAAATGAAAAAGCACGTCAATTCAGATTTAGCAACAGGACTACGACAGATGATCATGGCATGCATTGTGTGGGCTGGTACAAAGCAGATGATGGCAAAATGTGGTATTTGGTGAAGGATTCAAGTTCGGGTTCGAGAAATCATGATAAATCAGATGCCAAATTCGGATATTATTTTTTTAGGGATGATTATGTGAAACTTAAAATGATGGATTTTGGTGTTCATAAAGATGTATTGAAAAAATATATTGACAAATTTGTGAAATAGAAAAACGTATATTTATAATGAAAAATTAATCCTTGGCAGAACTATTCTGTCAGGGATTATTTTTTAGAATTACGACTTGATAATTTGTATAAGTTCTTTCTTTTCTAAAATAAGTACAGTGGCTATAAATATTAAAAATATACCTGTTTTTATAATTAGGTCATTGTAAAAATAATTGAATATAACGAATGAAAATATGGATGAAAGGACAAGATAAAAAATGATTTTTCCCAAATTATACGGTACTTTATAATATTTCCTTCCAAGCAAATAGGATACGACAGTCATTGTGCTATATGCTATTAATGTAGCCCAGGCAGATGCCATAAATCCATATATTGGTATCAAGACAATATTTATCGTTATTGTTATAATAGCGCCTAAAATAGATAGATACATACCAAATTTGGTACGGTCTGTCAGTTTGTACCAAATGGTAAGATTGTAATAAATTCCTAACATTAGATTGGCAATCAATATAATCGGAACTATGGAAATGGTAATGAAATATTCGGGCTTCCGGATAAAAAATGAAGAGATTAAATCCATATACGATACGATAAAAACATAAAAAACAGAACCTACAATAGTAAACCATAAAAGGATTTTTGCATATTTTTGTTTTGCATCATGTTCTTTACTGTGGCTAAAAAAGAAGGGTTCGGCACCAAGGCGAAAAGCAGTGATGTAGAGAGTCATAAAAACACCAATTTTATATGTTGCGGCATAAGCTCCCATTACATCAGGGCTTATCATTCTTCTCAATAAATATTTATCAAGGTTTTCATTAATAATATAAGCAATGCCGGCGATCATAATCGGTAATCCGTATTTGAGCATTTTAAACCAAATGTTTTTGTCAATACTCAATTTAAATTTCTTAATCACCGGTAAAAACAGTAAAAACGTCATTGCACTGGCAAATAATGTTGAATAAAATATATAGACAGCATTATTGTTATTTTGGAAAAAAGCCCCGAAATTTGAATTATAATTTGTTAAATAAGGCAATAATTTAAAAAAGAAAATAATAGCTATTACATATAAAAATATATTTGATATCTTATAAAAAGCAAAGCGTACAGGACGGTTTGTCACTCTTAAAAAAGCATAAGGAATCACAATAAGTGTATCCAGAATAGTTACCCATACCATTATTGTAAAATACTTGACATTGAAATCAAGAATTCCTGCGATATTATTTCGAAATAGTAATATTATTGACAAGAAAATAAAACTGGAAATCAAAATAGAAGTAAAAGCAGTGTTTATTACTTTTTTATCTTTATTTAATTTTGTAAAAAAGCGGAAAAATGCCGTTTCCATTCCATAGGTCAATATTACATTGAAAAATGAAGCAAATATCCAAAAATATGTAGCATCTGAAAATTGAGCTGTTTTCATTTCATCTGTAAAAAGACGAAGCAAAAGTATATTAATTACTCGCGGCAAAACCGTTGCAATACCATAAATCGCTGTATCTTTAGCAAATCTTTTAAGACTCATTGGTTAAAATATTCAACTTTACGGAACAAAATTAATATTTTAAACCACATTAAAAAAACTTCAATGTAAAGTATTCTAATAATTACGGAAGTATTGTATATATTTGCGATTCAATCATTGAAAATATTAGTTATAACAGATGCAGTATCTCAATTTATTAAATATTGTTGCGGTAGAAAATCGAAATTTTGAAAATCATTTGAACCGTAATTCATACAATGGTTTATAATACTAATTATTTATAAAGATGGAAATACTGTTGATAAAATAAAAATATTGAATTTTTTATAAAAATAAATAAAATGATAAATATTCCTGATAAAATAACTTCGATCTGTTGTATCGGTGCCGGATATGTAGGAGGACCTACTATGGCTGTTATTGCTCAAAAATGTCCCCATATAAAAGTTACGGTTGTAGATATAAACAAAGAGAAAATAGCCCAATGGAATGATGAAGATCTTGATAATCTGCCGGTATATGAGCCGGGATTAAAAGAAGTGGTAGCAGCAGCAAGAGGAAGAAATTTGTTTTTTTCCAATGATATTGATAAAGCTATTGATGAGGCACAAATGGTGTTTATGTCTGTTAATACACCAACTAAAACTTATGGAAAAGGTAAAGGACAAGCTGCAGACTTGAAATATATAGAATCCAGTGCCAGGAAAATAGCAGAAATAGCAAAAAGCGATAAAATAGTGGTTGAAAAGTCCACAATTCCAATTAAAACAGCACAAGCAGTTCGTAAAATTCTTGCTAATACTCAAAATGGAGTTAACTTTCAGGTGCTTTCAAATCCCGAATTTCTTGCTGAAGGAACAGCAATAAGAGATCTTTTTAATCCTGATAGAGTATTGATAGGAGGAGAGCAAACTAAAGACGGCTTCAAAGCAATAGATGCTTTGGTTGATATTTATGCCAATTGGGTTGAAACAGATAAGATACTTAAAACAAATATTTGGTCTTCAGAGTTATCAAAATTAGTGGCAAATGCATTTTTGGCGCAAAGAATATCCTCAATAAATTCTATTTCGGCTTTATGTGAAAAGACAGGAGCAGATGTGGACGAAGTCGCTAAGGCTATAGGTATGGACTCGAGGATAGGTTCAAAATTCTTAAAAGCATCGGTTGGATTCGGGGGTTCATGTTTTCAGAAGGATATTTTGAATCTTGTTTATATATCCAGATCTTATGGTTTGACAGAAGTGGCGGAATATTGGGAAAATGTATTGAAGATAAATGATTATCAAAAATACAGATTTGCCGATAGTATTATTAATGCATTGAATAATACTTTATCAGACAAGAAAATCGCCTTTTTAGGCTGGGCATTCAAAAAAGACACAAACGATACCAGAGAATCTGCGGCAATTTATATAGCTGATAATCTGATAGAGGATATGGGTGATATATATGTATATGACCCTAAAGTAAGTCATTCAAGAATGCTGGAAGATATGAATAATCTGAACTCCAGAAGTGCGGAAATAAACAAAAAACATCTTCATCCGGTGGATGATCCTTATAAAACGATGAAAGGAGCTTATGCAATTGCGGTTATTACAGAGTGGGATGAATTTAAGGATTATGATTGGAAAAAGGTCTATGATAATATGATGAAACCCGCATTTGTTTTTGATGGAAGAAATATTTTGGATCACCAAAAATTGAGAAAAATAGGTTTTAAAGTACAAGCTATCGGAAAATTAGTAGAAGATTAAAGTTAATAAACAGATGAAATCTCCATAACCTCAAGAAGTTGAGAAGTATAAAGACTTAAAGTGTTGTTAAGTGTACCAAGGAGTAAAAAATTAAATAATTAACAACTAACAATTAATAACTAACAACTAATAAAGGATGTGTAAATGTCCGGTTAGATGGAGCAGTCAGATTATTAATTAATTATGAAATAGTAAACACATGAAAAACTTTGCACTCATAGGGGCAGCCGGATATATAGCTCCGAGGCATTTAAAAGCAATCAAAGATACAGGCAATAATCTTGTTGCGGCTTTAGATCCTTTTGATTCTGTTGGAATAATGGATAAGTATTTTCCTGAAGCTGATTTTTTTACCGAATTTGAAAGATTTGATCGTCATATTGAAAAAATAAAAAGACAAGGTACAAATCTAGATTATGTTAGTATTTGTACTCCAAATTATCTGCACGATGCTCATATTAGATTCGGTTTAAATCAAGGAGCAGATGTGATATGCGAAAAACCCATTGTTTTGAATCCGTGGAATCTGGAAGCATTGCAGGAAAAAGCAAGAGAAAAGGGGAAAACGGTTTATAATATTTTGCAATTAAGATTGCATCAAAGTGTGATAGAACTTAAAAAAAAGATAGAAAACGGTCCTAAGAATAAAAAGTATGATATTGATCTTGCATATTTAACTTCAAGAGGACATTGGTATTATACCAGTTGGAAAGGATATGAAAACAAGTCCGGAGGAATAGCTACAAATATAGGCGTTCATTTTTTTGATATGTTGGGGTGGATATTTGGAAATGTTCAGGAGAATATAGTTCATATTCATACTCATGACAGAGCATCCGGTTATCTGGAATTTGAAAAAGCGAGAGTCAGATGGTTTTTAAGTATTAATTATAATACTATTCCGGAGGAAGTAAGGGGAAAAGGACTTAGAACTTATAGAGCTATTAAAATTCAAGATGAAACCTTTGAGTTTAGTGGAGGATTTACAGAGCTTCATACAAAAAGTTATAAGCATATTCTTGACGGGGAAGGATTTTTGCTTGAAGATGCAAAACAGGCTATCAATATCGTATATGATATAAGACATCAACGACCGATTGGATTGAAAGGCAATTATCATCCTTTTGCAAAACTTCCTTTAGCAAAACATCCTTTTACCGTATAGATTTGTAATCAATAATGCTGGAATAATAAATATTTCATATATATAACAAATTTACTTACAAACATTATTATATTTGTATTTTCTGATATGTTATGATTACGTATCAGGTAAAGGTATATTTTGTCGTTAATTGGATATCAATGACTTGCCGTTGGTTTATGTGACTGACGACAGGCGGAGCCGTGGCATTTAAAATCAGAAATAACAGGGGGAAATTTATTAATGTATGATTGAATAGGATTGATTGCGATATTTGAGCATTGTTAATTTTATCTATTATTAAGGATTTAAAATAATAAATGAGCGCAAGTTTTTATAGCAGGGTTGTTAAGTCGTATTTTTGGACATTATTTGCTTATGTAATTAGATTTGCAAGGCAGTTTATTCTAGTTCCATTATTTTTGAAATATATTGGAGAAAAACAGTATTCTTTTTGGTTTATTGTGATTGCGGCAATTGGTATTGTTATGACTCTTAATCATGGATACTTCCAATATGTTTCCAACAAAGTTAATTTGGATTTCAGGATTGATAAAAATAAAGCTATCAGGGATTTCAGATCTGCTTTTAGGTTTTCAATTGTACAGTTGATTGTTTTGTTGTTTATAATATTAATTTTAAGTACAAAATATATTTTCCCTTTATTATCTAAAATTGATTTCAAGGATGTTGTTGAATACAAATTGAATTTTGTTTTTTTCCTTTTAGCATTTTCAAGTTTATGTTTTAGCCTTTTTTCAGGTCTTTTAGCAAAACTTTATGAACCGGTACATAAAGAAAATTTTCTTTATAGATTCAATTTTATATATGGTATTGCGGATTTGATTGTTTTGATATTAAGTATACTGATTTTTAAGGATTTGTTTAGTATTGCTGTAACTGTTACTGTATTCAGGTTGATTGTTCTTTATTTATTTTCTGTTAATGTCAAATTAAATGCTCCGGATTTTTATCCGTGGTGGAAAGAAGGAAGCATTAAAGAAGAATTGATAAATTTTAAAAAATCATTATTTTTGCTTTTCAGTAATTTCATCGAAAGATTTCAACATGATGGTCTAGTATTGTATGTATCTCATTTTTTAGGAGAAAGTGTTGTGGTATTGTTTTCAACTACAAAAATTATCGGTAATAGTGCTACTGGAGGTGTAGCAAGTATAATCAATCCGACATTGCCGGAAACCCAAGCTAATTTTGCACAAAAAAAATTGAAAAAAGCATTGGATATTATTTTTATAAATATAAATATCAGTAGTTTTGTTATATCGTCATTCTTTATTTTTTTAAGTCCTTATGTTGAGGAATTATTTATAATTTGGACGAAACATAAATTAAATTTTGATAGTGGGTTTTATTATTATATGGTTGCTACTGCGATTTTATTCAATTTTGGATACAATTTTTTATCAATTATAAGGGCATTTAATTATACAAAAAAAACTTTTATTATAGTGGTTGTAAAAGTTTCTTTATTGTTTTTGATTCCATTATTTTTAAAGAGAGATTTAGAAACTATAGGTATTTCTATGATGTATTCCGAAATCGGTGGGTTACTGATAGCTTTATTATTTTTTATTTCATTATTTCCCGTTAGGTATTTAAACAAAATCTTAAAATTGTTGATCTTAAGTTTTATTCCATCGTTATTTGCAATATATGCAGTATATTCTATATTATTTTCTGAAGGGAATTTAATTGTTATGGTATTAATCTATTTAGTATTGTTTGCAATTAATATTTTTTTCAATGGAAAATCTATTGTTGTAAATTTAATAAAAAGCAAATAACTTTATTTAAAAATACATTATATGAAAAAAGCTATTGTTGTACATGCAGGGTCAAGAGATCATTATCAGCTTGCATTAGCTTTGAATGAAAGGAATCTATTGGAAAAACTGATTACAGATTTTTATAGTCCGGAAATATTACAATTTTTGTTTCCCTATTTTAAAAAAAGATATAAAAATGGTTTGCAGAGCAAAAAAGTAAGGAATTCTTATCATATTGTATTGAATCAGATTTTACAGAAATTTGTAAACACACATCAAGAGATATTTTATAGAAAACAAGATAAGAAATTGAGTGAAATAGCTTTGAAATATGCTAAGGAAACAGACTCGAATTTATTTCTTTATAGTTATTATGCTTATAATGCATTTAAAGAATGTAATGGTGAAAACAAAAAAATACTTTTTCAAGTTCATCCGCACCCATTGACTGTCAAGAGAATTCTGCAGGAAGAAATGCAACTTGTTCCACAAGCGAAAAAATCACTTGGGGATGAAGCGGAAAT
>Ga0256913_10000276_pt1 | contig 25543 bp, 24 predicted proteins | sample Axial_MatmetaG_FD_185970 | JGI IMG/M metagenome (GOLD analysis project Ga0256913, IMG submission 185970) | Deep-sea worm associated microbial mat communities from Axial Seamount, Juan de Fuca Ridge, Pacific Ocean - Axial_Mat | ecosystem: Environmental > Aquatic > Marine > Oceanic > Microbial... | reverse complement strand
TAAATATTCGGATTTTTTTTTTTTATTTAATTTTTTCAACTAACAAATCTAACCTTTTTCGTTCTTCATTTGTTAAATTATTAATACCAACTAATCTTATTTTATCTAAATAATCATCAATTGTATATTTATCTAATATATCACTTCGTTTTAAATACACTTTAAACATTGTATTTTTAAAATTAGGAGAAATATTTTGTATATCGTCTTGCGTCATTTCATTTAATTCATCTAATTCATAAAATTCATCATTATTTTTAAAAATTAAATTATATTCTGATTGATTTAACACTAATTTTATATCGTTTTCATTGAGTTTTGTTAATTTCATATCTTGAAAAATTACATTATCTTTATTATTTATTATTTCGTTAAATTTAGATATTGTTAATTCATCTATTACTGTTAAATTATTAAATGCTATTAATTCTATTGCTGCAAATTTATATAATATTTCAGCAAATAATATTATTCTATTTGTGTCACTTTTATAAACACTAATAACATTAACATTTTCAATATAATCTGATATTTTAATTAATATTTTCATATTTTATATATTGTAATTTATATTATTTGTATTAAATATATAATTAAAGTTTATATTTTTTAATGAGACATTTATTAACATTTAAATTATTTGAAGAAGGTGCAGCTGGAGTTGCTGCAGCAGTCGGTGGATCTGGAATGGGAGCTGTTGCAACATCATCACCAAGTGCAACTCCTGGCGATGCAGCTGGAGCAACAATTGGATCAGGCGATATTGGGGCAGGTTGGCAACCAACAGTATCTAGAAAAGATTCTAATGAATTAAAAAATTCAAAACGCAGAAAAAAACAAAGAAAACAAAAACGTAAAACTAAAAGAAAACAACGTAAAAAATAATGAAGCATATTAAAAAATTTAATGAAGGTTTTACATCTGCTACAATGTTAGGTGGACCATCACAAATTGGAAATACAGGACAAACTACTGGATTTACAGGACCAGTTTCATTTCAAGCAACAAATAAAGTTCCTGGTTATATACCACCTAAACAAGGTCCGCAAGAACCTGTAACATATGATGACAATTTACCTGATTGGCCACGCGCGAAATTACAAAATTCATTAAAAAATGATATGCAAGGAAAACGACGTAGAAGAGCTGAAGATGACTTATTTGGTAAATCTAAACGTCGTAAAGATAAGTTATTAAAAGCATTAAAAACAAAATCAAAAGATATTTTTATTAAAAATAAAAAATGTAAACATAAGCATAAACATAATGTTATTAAAAAATTTAGTGATTTTAATAAAAAATAATTAACCTAATAATTCAGATATAGTTGTTGCATTTGTTGGATCATGTTCAATTTTTAATATTCTATTTAACATTTTATCAATATTATGAACATTTATACTTGAAAAATGAGTTTCCATTGTATAAATTGTTTTATATTTTAATTTTTTTTCATTTAATATTGGCAAATATTTTTTAAATATTTTAATTACTTTATCTGCATTTTCTTTATTTGTTCTAATAATAACACCATTATTTTTAACAAATACAAAATAACTATTTGGTGGAAAAATATATGAAAATAATTCAGACATATATTGTTTATATTTTAATTGTATTTTAGGTTCGGCAACATTACTTACTAAATTTATAATTTTTACATCATCATTAGATAAGTATTCAATTTTTATTTTCATTTCAATTGTAATACCTCTAAAATGTGCAGTAAAATAATACTTAAAAAGATTGTTAATTTTTTTAACTAAATCTTCTTTTTTTTCGTTGTAGCCTAATTTAACCATTACGCAGCAGTTTTAAAATTATAAGTTGATAATATTTTGTCTTGTACCTTAGTTTTAAGTTTTGTTATTTTATCTAAATAACCTTCTTGTCTTAAACGTTTAAATGTTATATTTTTAGGACCGTATTCTCCTTCATCTTCTAAAAAATCTTTTCTTAAACGTTTAATAATTTTCCAAATTTGTTTTGCTCTTTCATAAATTTTAAATTCAGAAAATTTTTTATTTTTATAATTATCTAATAAATCATCTATTGCATTTGTAATTATATTATATAATTCGATTGATTCATCTATTGTTTCTTCAGGTAATTTTTCAGGTTTCACTGGAATTTTATTCCATTTATTATTTAATAATGAATATTGTCCAGCAGAATTAATATGGTCTTCTTCATCATTAAATGATAACTCTAATGGAACACCTTCTATTTTTATACTATGTTGAGCATTCCATTCTTTTCTAACTAAATCTAAATACATACTAACTAAATCTTCATCATAACTAATATCTTCATAATTTAATATTATATGAACATCTAAATCTGATTTTTCATGCCAATTATAATTTGCAATACTTCCAATTAAAATTATATCTTTAATTTCAGCATTTAAATTTAATTTTTTGTACATTTTTTTTGCGATATAAATAAGTTTATTTGCAACTTCTTCATCAAATTTTAAATCATCATTCCAAAATTTAGGATATAATGAATTTTTTATTAAATTTTTATAATATTTTTTATCATCGTTCAACATTTAGTTAATTTGATATTTTTCATGGTTTAAATATATATATTTTTTTTGATAAATTATAATTTTTAATAAAACAATGTATATAAATTGTTAATATTTTCAGTTTTTTCTTTATTTTCAAGTATATTTATAACATTATTATCATAATCTTCAAAACTAACATCATAAAAAAATTTTTGAGTATCAATTTTATTATAATCATAAAAACTTATATCATAAAAAAATTCAGTGTAATTATTTGTATTATTTTCTATCATTATATTAATTAAAATTTTCAAATTTACATTCTGATATTGCTCTTAATGGAAATAACATATCACTAATTGCAACATTTGTATAATCAGTACATGGATTTGATACGTTTGCAATATACCATTTTCTGTCTATATTTGATGATGTACCAATCCAAGTCCATGTGAAACTATTACTATCACTTCCAGTATAAATTCTATTATTTAATATACTTGTATCAATTATAAATACTTGATCACCAATACAAAATGGCTCACCTTCTCCTGAACATAATCCAAATGTGGGATCTCGTTGATCAATATTTTTCTTAACAATATATTTTGCTTTAGTTTGATATATTTCAATATTATTATTAATAGTATAATGTAAACCTGCAAATTTAATTTCAGTAAAATAATTACCACCACCAACTTCTAACGACGCATTATTTACACCATCACCTGAATATTCAGTATAATATCTTGTATCAAAACTCCACGTTTTTTCTGTTGTATTAGAATATTGAATTTTAGCAATATGTGTGATAAAATGTGGTAATGGCTTTATTTTTTTTCTTATTTGTGTCGCGTATAATGCGTAATTTGTATTACTATTTGCATTAATCCAATCTAACCAATATGTTACATTATAACTATTTAATCCTAACGATACTTCTAATGTAATAGGATCTTGTGTTAAATACGCAACAGATGGGCCTGACATTAATTTAAAAAAATTAATATCTTCAAAAAAGTTCATTATAGAATCCATAACTGACATATCAGTAAATTCAGATAAATTTAAAAAATTCATCCAATTAATAATAAAATCTTTTTTAAATGTATTACCAGTTTCTAAACTTATTTCTTCCCAATCTTGTTCTGTTAGTCCTGAAATTGTTACTGTTTGATCAATGTCAATTTTCATATAATCTTCAAATGTACTATATTCTACACCAGGTGTTAATTTTTTAATTTCACCTGGTTGACATAATGTACCGTCTATTGTTGTTATAATATTATTAAGTTCAACTGGTGCAGATAATTCTCCACCCGCCAATGGATCATTTGTATTTCTAGGATTAAATTCAAAATAATTATATTGTGCCATCTTGTATTATATATTTAAAACTAATATATAATATAATTAAAAATAAATTTTTTATAATATGGCAAATATTGATCCAGGAGATAATATATTTAATTTAGATGAAATATTAATAAGTATAAAGGACCTTGTTAGAACTGGATTTCAAGATAAGTATAATGAACTTGCTAAATCTGTAATAGTTAGAATTGAAAGCGGTATTGAAGAAGTTGGAACTTCAGGTAGTACACAAGTATTAAAATTTTACACCGCAGATGAAAGAGTAATTGAAATTCCAATATTTGGAGGTGGAGGTGGAATTATAGATGGTTTGTGTGCAGATGATATATGTTATGATGATGCTCAAGGACGCTATGATACAGTACAAGAAGCGTTAGATTCATTATTAAATCCATATGCTCCACCAACTGGATATACAACTGGTGCTCCTGGATTAAAAGAAGTTGGAGATTCAAGTTTTTATCCAGTTACAGTTATAACATATGGAACAAGAAAATCTGTGGATTTAGATTATGTTAAATTAATTGAATCTTCAAATTTAGGTGGACATGTTTATACAAATAGTACTATACCAAGTGGAAGTAATGGAAATGTATCACATTCATATGATTTAAATTCCAATCCAGCATTAAATCCATCTGCACCAATTCGTTATACTTGGTATGGTAAAGTTAAAGATAAAGAAACTGGAGAACGAAACGCAGGTTCAGATTGGTTACAATATGTATATCCATATTATAAATTTAATAATACAGATCAAATTATTGATCGAACACAAATTGAAAGTACTATAATTCCATATGAAACTCGTTATTTAGATACACATAATAATGGACCATCTTCAATTACACTAGACGCTGCAGGATCTTCACAATACATGCATATATTAGTACCAGCAGCTTTTGATTCAGTAAGTGAAATAATTGATGCTAATTTAGGATTAGGAAGTGCACCAGGTTGGGATACTGAATCTAATCCAGATCCAAATACTGAATTTAGACGTTATGATGTTACATTAACAAAAACTGGCGGCACAAATGATCCTAAATGGACAGATATTCCATATAGAATATATGTTTCTAAAATACAAAAATCTAATTTAACATTAATATTTAAATTATAATTAAAAATATATAATAAAAAGTATAATTAAAAATGGCTGTAAATTTTTTCGACAATTTTTCCATACAAACTGACAAACCTATTGATGTAAGACATACAGTTGCAACTAAAGCAGATTTATATGCGAATGAATCATATTCTAATGGTTTATACGCATATAAAGGTATGATAGTTACAGTTTTAGATGATGATGGTAATGGTAAAGTTCAAACATATGTATTAACAACTGACAAAGAACATTATAATCTAGAAACAAGTTGGCAAAAATTTTCAGTTGGTGCATCATATTTAAAATTTTTAGAAGATGTAACTATTAGTTCTCCTACAAATGGACAAGTATTAATTTATGATTCATCTGAAAGTAAATGGAAAAACGCAGGCCCAGTAGTAGATACAATTACAGCATATTCTGGAACAGATAAAGCAGGATTTACTGTATTAAAAACAGATGGTACAAGTGAATTTATAGTCATTGACGAAATTGATGATACAATTGCTTTTGCAACTGAAAACACTGCTGGTACAGTTGAAATTTCAAATATTGATGATATACGTAATTCTAATGATACTGGTGATTCAGGAGCAACAATTGTAACTAAAGCGAGTGATGTTTATCAATTTGTAATTGAAAATATTAAATTAGTATATCCACCACCAGAATTTCCTGATTCAGCAGGTAAAATTGGAACATGGTCATATGATGATAGATATATGTATGTATGTTTACCTAATGGAACTGCTGGTACATCAGAACATATTTGGAGAAGAACTAGACTCGATATCTGGTAATTTTTTATTATTTTGTAATATTTTATTAAACCAAAATATTTTACTTCTACTGTGAAATTCAATTATTTTTTCTTCTTGTTCATTTTCAACTGCAACTAATTTAACTGAAATTGGTGTTCTATCTTTATATTTTTGAAACCAATTATATTCATCTAAATTAATTGTTATTGTAAATGTATCACCATAATCAGTAATTAAATCATCCCATTCACCATTTCCATATGTAAAACTAACAATTTTCCATTGTTTATCTCTAATATTAAGAATTTGACCACCTTTTATTTCAAGTATAGGTAAATCTTCTCCTAAATTTGGTGTGTTTATTTTTAAATTTCTATAACTTGCTTCATGATACGCAATATTAATTAAATATTTAAGAGCATTGTCGGATAATTTTTTTATTAATTTTTTAAAGTTTAATCCTGTTTTGTGTTTATAAGACATTTTTTTCATTTTTTTTAATATTTTTCATTTTTTTATATAAAAATTGTAAAAAATCAACATAATTACTTTATATATATTATACAAACATAAAATGTTTAAAAAAAAAATATTAAAAAAATGGTAATTAAGAGTTTTAGTAAATTTAAAAAACTTTATGAAGAAAAAGAGTTTAAAGACGAAATGCAAGAACTTGAGCTTAATATGGATGAAGAATCACCTGAAGATGAAGCACCTGAAGATGATGAAGATTTAGATGAAATGCCTGAAGAAGGTGACGAAGGTGAAGATTTAGATGAAATGCCTGAAGAAGATGATAAAGCACAAGAAATTAAAGATAAATTAGAAGAACTAAAAGATGTTGTTGATGATGACGCTAAAGAAACAATTGATGAAATTTTAGGTATGGTTGATGAATTAGGTGGTGAAGGTGAAGATTTAGATGAAATGCCTGAAGAAGGTGATGAAGGTGAAGATTTAGATGAAATGCCTGAAGAAGGCGATGAAGGTGAAGATTTAGATGAAATGCCTGAAGAAGGTGATGAAGGTGAACAATCAGAAGAAGATGAAGATGAATTTTTTGATTACGAAAAAGAAGAAGAAGTAACAGACGACATAGAAGAAGATTGCGAAGAAGGCGAAGAATGCGCATAATATAGTATAATATAATTTATTATAGTAAAAAAGTTTGAAGATTTATTTTAATCTTCAAACTTTTTATGTTTAAAGAGAAAGTATAATATTAATAAATATATTATGGCAATGTTAACTATTCAAACAGATTCTATACCACCGGCATTACCGCCTATAGCATTTGTATTTAAATTAAATCCGTTACCACCAACTGTTACACCATTTCTTATTCCTAGAATTAATAATCCAGATTTTGACATATTACAAAATAATCCGCCTGGAATTGTCCAATTTGCTCAAGGAAATATTGGTATTGCAAAAACTGTTGTAACATCTGCGTTAAAACCTATATCATCAACACTTGATAATTTAAATAAATCAACACAAGATTTTATAAATGATACTAGTAATTCAATTGATAAAGTTAAAAATGCTGTTAAAGATGCTCAAGATAAATTAAATGAAGCTACTAAAAATATTAAAAATGAAGCTAAAAATATTCAAAATGAATTAAATGAAACAACAAATAAAATAAAAGTTAATGAATACGCACAAAACATTAACGGTAATGTTAATGATATAATAACAGACGCTGAAAATGAAGGAAAATTTTTAACAACAAATACACAAAATGTATTAAAAACTGCAACATCATCATTACCAAAATTATCTGAAATTACTTCTAATTTAGACATACCAAATTTAAAAGAAATTATGCCTGAAATTCCAAATATTGATACAAGTAAATATATGCCATCAATATCTGACATTGCAAATAATGCAGTTCCAAATGATTCAGGTTTATTAAGTTTTGAAAAAATGTCTATTCAATCAATGTTGGAAACATATAAACCAGCAATGGAAGCAGTTTTAATAATAATTGACATGCTTGCTATTATTGAAGATGCTATAGCAAGATTTTTAGGAACAAGTATAAAAATTCCAATTATTAAAGTTTGGATTGGTATTCCATCTAAAAAACCTTATTATACAAAAGGAGCATTAAATTATGATGGATCAGATGCATTAAATAAAGAAGATATTTCAAAAGAAAATGTTAAAGCATTAAATGAAGTTTTAAATACATTTAAAGAAACTGCAAATATTTACGGTGGTATACCAGGTGGTACATTATTAGATATTAATGAATACAAAGATAATCAACAAGCATATTATATTGGATATTTTGATGAAGATGGAAATAATATTATACCTCCAACGTGGGTTGAAAATAGTAACAAATGGTTTGGAAAAAAATGGGGAATAACATATAATTCAGAACAACCATATCAATTATCTAATGAACAAATAAAAGGTGTTCAACAATTAAAAGATAAGTATAATAAAAATATTCGTACTTTAGAATATGAAAAAAATAAATTAGAATCAAATGTTTCATATGCTGAAACAGGATTTCAAAGTTTAGATAATAATAACAATGGTAAAGAACAAGCATTAAATTTAATGCAAGAATTTATTGATGAAGTTGGAAATGGTGTAAAACAAGCTGTATATCCTGAATGGTTTACAAAAAGTGTTATTTCACAATTAAAATCAATTTATAATAATCCTTATATATCTACTGCTGAACCAGTTACAGATAAAAAAGGTAAACCTAAAGAACCATATGTAACATTTCCAAAAATTCATGTTGAAGGAATGGATGTTGAAATTACTGTAGTTGAATCAGAAAATCAACTTGTTAGAAAAAAAGTTAAAGAAAATGGTAAAAAACGTAAAAAAATTGTTGGTTTAAATACAGAAACAAATAATAATGGTGAAACTATAGTAGCACCAGAAGATCCTGAAGATACAGATATTTTATATTGGAATCATAAAAAAGTTAAATCTAAAGATCAACAAAAAATAAAACAAGTTAAAATTCCTGAAGAAGTAAAACGATATTATTTATCACATGATTTTGAAATTATACTTGATTATGAAATAAGAGAAATAAAATCTCAACGAGTAATACGAACTGAAAGAGAAATAGTACCTCAAAGTATTGATTTTGAAAAGGATTATAAATTAAGATTAATTAGAGTCATTAATAAGCCAACAACTAAAGATTTTAAATTATTTGATAAAACATTTAGTACTAAAGCTGATGCATTATCATATATGAAAAATAATTTATATAGTAATGTTAATAAAAAAACAGGTACTGCATATGCTGAAAACAATACTATTCCTGAACAATATGATTTAGCAACAAATGGACAAAACAAACATTCTGCTAATGTATTAGATAAAAATAATAATTTATATGAAGGTGAAATAATGCACGGTGTTGATCCACGTTATAACGGATTTAGAGTTGTTAAAAAATTTAAAAAAAATGCAGACGGAAAAAAGAAAGCATATTATAAAATTGAACAATATAAATATCAAGTATTTTGGTTAGTTGAAGCAATTAAATTAAATGATGATGGTACATTTAATATTAATGGCGAATTATATGATGAAAATAAGGATAATTCAGCTGCAAAGGAAAGTGGAGGTGGTAAAAAATGGTATGGTTTATTAGATAAATTTACAGTCATTATATTAATTATTACAAAATTAATACCAATAATAGCTCGAAAATTTATTCCATTAATAATTAAAATTTTACGGATTTTAACAGATCCACGTGCACTTGCTGATTTAGTATTTTTAATTATTACTGAAAAATTAAGTAAATTATTTGGAATGTTTGATACAAAATTTAGTAATAAATCAGCAATTGATAAAGCACAAATGAAAGGTAACAATTTAACAGGTAAAGCAAGTAAATTTCATTATAAAAACGATAAAATGAAAAACCCTATAAATGTTGCAGATGGAAAACAATCAGTTGAAATATTTGGGTTTTTTATTGGAATTGCTGCAATTGATGGAGAATTAAAATTATATTATTCTAAAAAATCATTTGAAAAAGACACTAAAGATTTACCTGAAAGTGGTTTAATAAATTTTATTTTAAAAATTATTAAATTACCATTCGATATTATAGAAGCTATTATTAAATTTTTTATTGATTTTGTTAAAAAATTAGTTAATCCATTTACAATGTTAAAAGCTATTATTGAATTTATTACATTTAAATGGTTAATTAAAATATTAACAGCATCATTAGATGATATTACATCTATGTTAAAAGGAAATTTTGATAAATATGGTGAAATATTAAATAGTAAAAATGATAAAGATATGAATAATGAAATTTTAACTGCATTACAAGGTGAAGAAATTGCAGATAATTTTATTAAAGTTTTTGTTTATAATGTATTTGTAAATGGTAAATTTGTGAGAGAAGAAATTGAAGAAAAACCAATTGATAATCAAAATATACACGCACAATCATATTTCCCATTACCTGGTATAGAATTAGATGATGATCTTAAAAAAATACTTGATGAAATTAATCCTGGAAATAAAGAAGGACCAGGCAATCCACCATTTCAATATCCAATATCGTGTGGTATTAGTGATATTCCATTAAATTCATTTATACCATCACCATTTTTATGCAAATCACCTAATTTTAATTTATGTGATATTATTCAACTTTATATTAAACCATTAGAACAAATATTTGGTTTTTTAAGTTTCATTCAAGGTATTATACAAGGATTAATAGCATTACCTTTTTCAGCTTTAGGATTATCACCATATATACCAATTCCCGAGTTTGATTTTGTAACTCCTATAAAGGAAAAAGTATATGCTATATTAAAAGATAAAATGCCAAATATTGTTCCGATTGAAAACACAGATTTAACAAATTTAAGTGAAATGACATTTGATGAATTAAAGAATAAATATAATATTAATATTGATTGGGAAGAATTTTCAAAATATAATGCAGATCTTATTAAAAATTTATCAAATATGAATAATATAAAAGTTGATATTTAAAACATAGAATTATATTTGTCTTTAACTTTAGATATTTTACTATTTTTTCTAATTTTACCAGTTTGTATATTACTATTTTTCTTTAATTCTAATTCATTTAAATATGATATTACATCCTCTTTATAATAATTCATTAAAATTTTTTTATCTAATTCATTTAAATCCTTAAATTCGTCATTAAATTTATTTTTGGTAGGTTTTTCCCAAAACCATTTAGGAACAATTCTAGTATCACTAAAATATTTATACCATATTTCACTTCCAACTGCTGGATCTAATCCCTTACTATTTAATAATTCTGCGTTTACTGGTGATGTCTTTGCACAATATTGGTTGATTATAAAGAATGCTGCAGCTTTTGATTCTGCGTCAATATTTTTCCATTTATTTTTTAATCTAAATAAAGCGTTTACTACTTCTCCTAAATGATGTTTTACTGCCATAATTTAAAATTTTTTCCATATTTTATTTTCGTCAAATGTCCATCCAACTTTATCAAATAAATCTAAATAATATTTATCACCTGTTAAGTTATATTTTTCTTTAACAAGTTCTAATAATTCAGTCATTGTTTCATAATCAACAAGTTCTTTTTCAAATAAAACTTCACTATCAATATATTCAACAACTTGTTTATGTATTGCTGCTGTTGTAGATCGTTTATTTTTTTTCATTTCTTTAAGTAAATCTTCTCTCCAATTAACTCCTTTAAAAAATGTTGGATTATTTTCAATTATAAGAGATGGTATCTGATATGTTTTACCTTTAATTTTAAAAATATATGTATCAGTATCGTATTTTTCAATCATTTGACCTTTTGGCAAGATCATAATTTGCATTTTTTCATTTGTGTATTGAAAATCTTTAATTACTTCATATCTCATATTAATTTGAAATATATTTTTTAGTTTTATTATAAAATTAATAAAAGTTTAATATATATTTTAATATGATCAAGAAGTTTAAAGAATATTTAAAAGAAGAATATAATTTAAATAAATCTGCAAAAAAGGATTTAAAAAAAGTTTTAGATAAAGATAAACAAAAACATAGTTTAAATGTTAAAAATTATCTTTGTCAATTAGATTGTGATGATGAAGTAGAACAAGCAGCAATTTTTCATGATTTTATTGAACAAGGTGGTTCTAAAAAGAAATTAAATAAACATATTACTAAAAAAGCTAAAAAATATGTTAATATATTAACACACGATGAAGATGTTAATGTTGTTAATGATTTTAAAAATAAAACTAAAAAATTATCTAATAATGATAAAATAAAAGTATTTAATATTAAATTAGCAGATAGAGCTGATAATTTCAATAAACGAATTAAAAATAAAGATTTATCTGATGAATATATTAATAAAACATATAAACTTTTAAAATATATTATTAAAAATTATCCTGGTGATCAAGTTAAATTAAACAAATTTATAAACTCTAATTTTACTTCTAAATGTAAAAAACTATCAAAATTATTAAAACTTTAAACATATAAAATATACAATTAAAAAAATAATTTGTATATGAAATTAAGTTTAATAATCGATGGGAATTTCATGCTGCATAAAATCATTTGGCCATTAATAAAAATGAACACTTTATATGGTGATTTAATGCCCGCGCTTGAAATAAATTTTAAAAAACATATTGAAATGTATCCGTTTCATCAAATATGGTTTGTAACAGATTCAAGAAAAAGTTGGAGAAAAGAATTATATAATGAGTATAAAGGAAATAGAGTAAAAGATGAAGAAGTTGATTGGGAATTTATATTTAATACTTTTGAAGAATTTAAAGAAAAATTAGATGTAAAACGTTTTACTGTTGTTAGTGCTGATGGAATTGAAGGTGATGATTGGATCGCACATATAGTTAAAAAATCAAATGAAAATTTTATTAGTACTTTAATAATGTCTTCAGACGGAGATTTAAATCAATTGTTAAGTTGGAGTTTAAAACCATCTGTTATAAATATTAAATATAAAGATAATATTGGTCAAGAAAAAGTGTATTTTCCAGAAGGATATAATATATTTTTAAATGCTCTTAAAAAAGAAAAAATCGATTTATTTGAATTGGATTGGCGTCAAGATTTTTTAAATCTTATAAAAGACTTTAAAAGTAAATATACTGTTGTTGAAGTAGATCCAATAGAATCTATATTTGTGAAAATCGTCCAAGGAGATAAGAAAGACAACGTTAAATCACTTTATACGACATATACAAGTAGTAATAAACCAAGAGGAATTGGTGAAGCAGGGGCTAAGAAAATATGGTCTAAATTTAAAGAAATTAATCCTGACATGTTTGATTTTGATTCACATAAATTTTATGATGATATTACAGATTTAGTATGTGAATACAAAAAACTTGATCCTACAAATAACGATATATTATTAACAATAAATGAAAATCTTAAAAACAATATACGTTTATTGCGTTTAGAAAAGCAATATATGCCTGCTCGTTATTATGATATAATCGAGAAAAAATTAAATGAATTATTTATACGATGATAAAAATAATATTAGTTGGACCTGCTGCGTCAGGAAAGGATTATATTAGAAAAAAATTAGTAAATAAAAGTAAAGAATTTTGTTATTCAATAAAATATACAACTCGTCCAATCAGAGCCGACGAAAAAGATGGTGAAGATTATTTTTTTATAACTGAAAAAGAATTTAAAGAATTATTACAAATTGGTTTTTTTATAGAATATAGTATATATCGAGATTGGTACTATGGTACTGCTAAAATAGCATGGGAAACTTGTAATTTATTTATAATGACTCCTGATGGTTTAAGGCAATTGCAAGAAAGAGTTGATTTAAGTAATACATTAATATTATATTTTAATCCAGATTATAGTGTAAGATCTCAACGTTTAATAGAACGAAATGATACTGATTCTGCAATAAGACGTTTAGAAGCTGATTATTTAGATTTTAAAGATTTTAATATATTTGATGTTCAAATAAAAAATTCAGATTTTTAATTTTTTTATTATTAATACTATTCATCTTAAAAAACTTTATATATATTTAAAATGTATATAATTTATAGTGTTAATAAAAGGTAAGCAGATTCGTGAAGCTACTATTGAACAAAGAAATTTAAATTTATCAACGCCACTTAATCCAACAGATGCGGCTACAAAAGAATATGTAGATTTACGTGCAGGAATAACACGTAGTTCTGTTGAACGTTATTCAGATAAAAATTTAGAAATGTCTGCTAATGCATCAAATGGTGTAAACGGTGTTCATTTAGCTACAAATATTCCATTATTAGATCAACCTTCTACTGGTTCGGGTGTAAATGTGTATATTAATGGTATACAATCAAATAACATAACATTTTTTGCACGAAAAGATTCAAATGATCAACCAGTGTTACCAATTCGTGATTTTGGTGAAGAACAACTTGGTGATTATTGTTTTTTTAGTACTGTTAATGCACAATATGAATTAACGTCTGATGATATTATTGATTTCATGTATATTATATCTGATGTTTCTGAAGGTACATCTGGACAACCTGGATTTGAAATTGTTGAATCAGTTTTTGGTAGAACTGGTGCAGTTGTAGCACATTACGGTGATTATACAGCTGATATGATCGCATATACAGATAATAGTACAAGTGGTTTAAATGCTCAATATGTTGACAATGTTCAAGATGCATTAGATGATGTATACAATAAAATTGAAAATATTGTAGTTAAAACAAAAATTATTTATGTTAATGAATTAGCCACTGGTAATAATGATGGATCATCGTGGGATAACGCGTTTAGTGATTTAAATGATGCATTAAATATTGCAAAATATGGCGATGAAATATGGGTTGCAAAAGGAACATATTATCCTACTGATACATTAGATAGAACAATTTCATTTGAAATTCCATCTGGTGTGAAAATATTTGGTGGATTTAATGGAACTGAAAAAACTTTAAATGAACGAAATTATAAAAATAATAAATCTGTTTTAAGTGGAAATATTGATCATAGTACGTCTGGTTCAAATACAAATAATTCATATCATATATTAACATTAAATAATGTTACTAACATTGAAATTAATGGTTTTGAAATATGTGATGCAAATAATGAAGATACCGAAATAGATTATGGCGCAGGAATATTATGTAATAATACTGGAGATATTGTAATTAAAAATATTATTATTAAAAATTGTGTGAGTAATTACACTGCAGGTATAAATGTAAACAGTGGTACAATAATATTAGATAATGTAGAAATGTTTAATTTGTCTGTTTCTAAGTATTTTTCATCAGTAAGAGCATTAAATTGTTCAATAACAGTTCAAAATTGTTACATTCATGATAATAACAGTATATCTGGTGGCGTTTCATTTGGCATTGGTGATTCAAATAACACAATTAATGCAGTTTTTAATAATAATATTTTTAAAAATGAACAATATAATCAATATTCAGTTTTGTATTTTTATGGATCTAGTAAAAATGGCTCTGTTGTAATATCAAATAATTTATTTAAAAATTGTACAGGTGATTGGGGAACTATATTTGGAGGTCATAGTTCTCATTATAATATATTAGCGGTTAACAATATATTTGATTCATGTTCAATACATAATGTTAATAATGGTGGAACTATTTATAATTATACTGCAAGTAGTTTTTATATTATTAATAATACTTTTATTAATTCTAATTCATATGATATAGCTACATTTCACGATGATAACAACGTAGGATTAACATTTATTTATAATAATTTATTAATTGGACCAAATTCAAGAATAAGGAATGATAAATATAATACAGTTGTTAAAAATTGTAAAATGGAAAATAGTATTAATGAAATTATTCCAGTTTTAGAAAAAGAAAATATAATTTATGGAACTACTAATATAAGTTCAACATATAAAGTTAGTACAGCATCTGATATTATTGGATTTGGTAAAAATGAATTTTGGAATATTGTTCATGAATTTGATTATTTAATCAATTTAAATGATAAAGATTTTTATGGAAATGTTAGAATATTAGGAGAAAATATTGATTTAGGTGCAGTTGAAAATGTTAGTGTTTCAGATGGAATTACTGGTAATGTATATGCATCTCAAATAATATATGATAATGGAACATCTGGTCTTAGTTCACAAAATGTACAATACGCAATTGACGAACTTAATACAAATATTTCAAATTTAACTTCTGACGATATAACAGAAGGAACAAATAATTTATATTACACATCAGATAGATTTTCAACAGATTTTAGTTCTAAAACAACTGATGATTTAGTTGAAGGTGGAACAAATGGATATTACACTGAAGATAGATTTGATTCTTCTTTGGCAACTAAAACAACTGATGATGTAACAGAAGGAACAAATAATTTATATTATACATCAGATAGATTTTCAACAGATTTTAGTTCCAAAACAACTGATGATTTAGTTGAAGGTGGAACAAATGGATATTATACTGAAGATAGATTTGATTCTTCTTTAGCGACTAAAACAACTGATGATATAACAGAAGGAACAAATAATTTATATTATACATCAGATAGATTTTCAACAGATTTTAGTTCCAAAACAACTGATGATTTAGTTGAAGGTGGAACAAATGGATATTATACTGAAGATAGATTTGATTCTTCTTTAGCGACTAAAACAACTGATGATATAACAGAAGGAACAAATAATTTATATTATACAGATGCCAGAGTATCAACTGTTATATCTAACGCATCAATTAATGAATTATCTGATGTATTAATTGGAACAAATGGTGTTGATATAAATTATGTTTTAAAATGGAATGGAACACATTGGATTCCATTGTCTGAAAATGTGTTATCAGTGTTTAATAGAACTGGGCATATTGCAGCTACAAGTGGAGACTATTCAGCAGATCAAATTACGTATGATAATGGCACAACTAGTATAAGTGCAATAAATGTTCAAACTGCAATAGATGAAGTATACGCTGAAGCAAGATATTCTGAAACAGATATTGCACCAGAAGAATCATTATCAGGTACATCAGGATCATCTATTATAACATATAATATTGATTTAACTAATCCTGTTATAAATAAAATTAACATTGCAGATGGCACTGAAACTTTAATATTTACATTATCATTTACATCTGATTCTGATATAAAAAGTAGAGAAGTATTAGTATTATTAAATAATTCATTAAATTCATCAAATATAACAACAATAATTTTTGATGATAATAACGGTGTATATACTTGGAGATGGGCAGTAGGAATAAAACCCGATAATTTAGTTGCTGGTATAAATGCAGCGTTATATGTTTACAATGTATCTAATACAGAAGTAAAAGCTACATGGGAAATTGAAGAATGAAAGCATTAAAATCGCAAATAAACGCAAAAAGAAATGATATACCATTAGTATTAAATAAATTATTACGAGATAAAGATGGTAATCCAATTGGTATGACAGAAGATCCAAATGATGTATCATCTGTAAATTTAGGTACACCAAGAATGCCAGAGCGTGGAAAATGTTATATGGGAGATGGTCAAGGTTATGTATCATGCGGAGAAATTTCAACATTAAATATTGTAAATTTTGGAATAGAATTCAATATTTTTATTCCTAATAATATTTCTTCAAATTTTACAATTGTATCTAATTGTAAAATTGATTTAGGTGATTTTTTATTATCAGGTTATTATATTAAATATAATGTACAGACTAAAAAAATATTATTAACTTTTTGGAGAACTGATACAGATCAAGCTAATATTGGATCTACAACTGAATTAAATATTGATTTATTTAACACATGGAATAAAATTAAAATAATAATAAATTCTAAAAGTAATTATACATTTACAAATTCTAATGTAAGATGGTATATAAATGATAAATTTAAAAAAGAAACTATTTTATATAATTCAATTGGTTATAATGATCAAGAAAATACTATTTTTTTAATTGGTGCACAAAATAAAGAAAATGATTTAAATCCAATGCATTCTGGAATAAAAATATTTGGAATAAAAATATTTAATATTAATATACGTAATTGGAAAAAATTAAACGATATTGCATTTTATAAATGTGATGAATCGAATGGTAATATTGTGTATGATTGCAGTGGAAATAACAATCATGGAAATATTATTAACGCAATTACTACTATACCATATAGTAAAGATAATAATAGTTTTCACAATATACAAGATGTACATAGTTGGCAAAATGATGTAGGTTATTCATATTTAAGAGCAATGTCGTCTTATCCAGATGATATAAAAAGTACATGGGGAACTAAATCACCTATATTTGGCGATTTAGTTGTTAGAAATATGTCATATGATGCAGATGAATATGGAAAATTTCCAGGAATATATATGGATGAATATGGAAAATATTTTTATTGTGTTAATGCAGCAAGATTTGAAACACATAATAATTACACGTTTAAGCGTGGAAATATATTGGTTTTTAAAGTGTATTCAAATAATGTTAAATTTTCTGTTAGGGAAACTAGTGGACCAGGACAAACACTAATAAGTGCAATTAATGATTTTGTAAATTCTAAAGGTTTAAGTGATAGATATATAACAACTATAAAATCGTGGTATGATAACGCAAATAGTACTGAAAAATTAGAATTAGATCAAATATTTATTGATAGAAATGTTAATTCTTTTCAAATATATTATGATAACACACCTAGTACATGGTATAACACTGATTTGCCTTGGTATCCAATGTACACAATTAATTTAAAATATAACTATTATAATGAACAACAATTTACAATTCCTGATGAATTATATTCTAATTCTAATTATTTTAGTTATATTAAAATATTAGGAAATTTAGCTAAAAAAATAGATAGTTCTATTATTAAGAATGTAAATAAATCAAAATGGTATTATTTTTATGTGTTATATTCTGAAGATAAAACATTTGTTCCTAAAGATGAAAGTATTAAAGTTCCACCATTTAAAGATGTAACTAATAGAAATTTACAATTTATAAATAAAGTTCCATCTATAGCATTTTTTAAACAAAGTAATTGTTTTAGAGGAAATGGATTAGCAGCTATTAGATTTAGTTCATATAATGAATATAAAAATTTAGAAATTAAATTTAAAATTAAATTTGGTGGCACTAATGATACAAGAGCAATTTTATCAAGGCTTAATCGAAATACACCAACATATAATAAAAGTTGGTATATTTATCACACTGGAGGAAATACAATAAAATTTGAAATATACACATATAATTCTGAAGATAATATATATACAACGCATCGAGTATCTTTACCATATGTTAAAAATAAATGGTATGAATATTCATGCAAAGTGTATAATGGAAACTTATTAATATCTGATGGAGAACAAGAATCTACACTAACATTTGATGGTGAATATGCAAATTCATCTTTATATATCTATTTAGGCGCAAAAACATCTGGATATTATCAAAATAATTATTATGATTTAATATATGATTTAATATTTAATGAATTAGATTCTAATGGAGACATTATATCAAATTTAGCGCATTTACCTCTTTGTGAGTCATTATACAAAAGTACTAGTTTTAAATATCATGATATATCTGGAAATGGACGGCACAGTTTATGGGCGTCAGTTCAAGAATCAATGATAGGAAAACAAGATCGATATCATTATTTACAAAATGGGTTTTTAATTTATAATGGAATATATGTTCCAATTTTAAAGGATAAATCAGCATTTGCTAATGGTATAGCATTAACACATTCAAATGCAATATTACAAGATGAAAAAAGTTATTTAAATACATACAGCACTAAATTACAAGTATTAAAATATCCTAGTTTACAACAAGCAGATTTGGATTCTAATATTTGGTATGATGGAATTAATAATAATTATCCACCTAAATTAGTAAATCATTATAAATTAAACACTGAATTTAATTTAAATAAAAAAATATCTAAACAATAAATGGCAACGTATATTTTTGCACCTTGGGGTAATGATAATTTAGATGGTTTAAGCTGGAAACATGCTAATAGACATATAATAAATAGAGATAAACATAATAATACGACTGTTTATGCAACAGGATATTTTGAAAATTTTCAAATTCATTATAATTATTATAAATACACATTTGTTGGATATGGTAAAACAATTATAAATGGATTAAATTATTATACTAATTTAGAATATAGAGGTCAGTATTATAATATTGATTTTTATAATTTTAATAGAATTGGAAATTTTACATATGGATCAGAAATTAAATATTGTTATTTTAAAGATATAAAATCATTTGGTAATCAATATACTCCATTTAATTATTGTATATTTAAACATGTTAATTCTTTAAATTTTAGATATACGTTGCCATATTCATATAGAAATAATACAATTTATAAATGTACATTATCATTAGAATATGGAAGCATTTATAATAGTATTGTTGCAGATAGTAATATTTATATGTCTAGATTATCTCATCCTGAAAACGTTTTATTTATAAATTGTAAATTTAGATTTTTATATGGTGGAAATGGAACAGATGAAACAGAATATACATATCCAGTTGGAGAAACAGATTTAGACAAATTATATGATTTAAGATATCGCATGGTAAATGTATATGGTGGAAATGCAGAAGATTATTTGATTAATTGTGTGTATTATTCAGGACCAGTTACTGATGTTCTAATTGATCCAGAAAATGATATTTATTCATTAGTTGAAAATAGTATTGCAGAACATATGTCAATTGATGGTGGATACATTGGTGCAAAAGAAGTTGGATTAAATATTACAAATTTAAATTTAGAAAATATAAATAGCACAAGTGGTTTATTAATTGATGATACACAAGATGCTATTATTGAAACAGATATAATTGATTTAGGTTCAATAACAGAAATAAAAGATATAAATATTAATTCAATTATTGAATATAAAAATGGTCATCAATTAAATTACGAAAATAATTTAGGAAATATTATTGATCCTGGAATAGATGTTTTACAAAATGACATGACATATGTAACTATTAATGATATAATTGAAACAAATGATACATATTATACACATTATAAAAATTTTGAAACATTTAATGCAACATATGATGAAAACTATTCAACATCTGGCACAAGTGGATCTGTTGGTAATGGATTAGGATTTGTTACATATGATGATGGAAAAGTTCAAGAAGTTTTTTATGAAAAAAGTTTTGAAAAATATAAAATAGTAATAAGTGATAATGATCCAACTTTAACAAATGGAATAGAATTAGCAATGCTATATGGAGAAATACCAACTGTTAATTTAGATGAAAATGGCGTACCTATATATGGTAATGCTGATTTAAATTATTCAAACTTTGATAAAAAAACATTATATACTAGATACATTAAAATATATATTACAATAAAAGTAAATAATTTAAAAATTAGAAATAATTAATGGCAACATATTATGTAACAAATCACGGAAATGATAATAATGATGGTTTAAGTATTAAAAATTCTTGGAGATCTTTAAATAGAGTTGAAAAAGTATTATCTAACAGCCATACATATTATTTAGATGGAACATTTTATGATTTTCATAGAATTGGATATACATATTATAGAATATTAATTGGAATTAATAATACAAAAATAGATGGTAAAGGATATTATAATAGTCCTAGAAAAAATGTATATTTAAAATATTTAGAATTTTTTAATTTTTCGTGTATATTTGATTATAATACTAGACCAATGTACAAATGCGTATTTCATGATTCATATAGATTTTATAGAAATGCTTCTACTACGTCATCACGTATTTATTATTGTTTATTTTATAATATAAATTATATTACATTAGGTTGTTATCCTAATTATAATCATAACACATTTCACAACTGCAAAGAGGTTAGAATTTCTAATTATGATAAAAAAGATATGATTTTTTCTAATTGCACTATTAAATTTTATGGTAATTTAAATGTACAAAATTCATTATTTATAAATTGTTCTTTTATGTTTATGAATGGTAAAATTGGTCATGATGAAAACACATATGCATATCCAATTGGCGACACAAATGAAGAAAAAATACAAAGTTTAAAGGATAGAATGTCAGTTGTTTATGGTAAAGATAGTAGTGAAATGTTTAAATATAGCATTATATTTGATGGAAATTATAATGAAATATTTGTTGATGCTGATAATGGCGATTTTCATTTAGTTCCTAATTGTATCGCAACTAAAATGGATAGAGATGGAAATTATATTGGTGCATTAAAAGTTAAAGAACCAACGAATTTAGACAATTTTACGTTAATAAATGTTGGAACAAATGGAAATATTATTGATGATAATTTAGATGCTAAAATTACATCTAATATTATTAATTTAGGTAAAGTTAGAAAAATAACATCGTTTAAAAATATTAGTAAATTATTTACTGAAAATGGAACACAACTTAATTTAGATACAAATTTTGGTGGCACTGTATATTCAGGAACATCTGGTATTATAGATCAGCATAAATATATGGTATTTAATGATAATATATTTTTAAATTCAGCTTACACACCTGCATATGAACCATATGAAACGTTTAATGCATCAGCAACAGATATAATAGTTGACGATAGTGGTACGTCAGGAGATGGTTTAGATTTTATAACATACAACAATGGTTATATTAAGGAAGTATTATATGATAATAGTTTTGAAAAATTTATAATTAAGTGTAGTAAATCTGACAGTACATTATCAGATGCAGTTGAACTTTTAATGTATGTAGAAGATGAACCATTAGTAAATATTGATAGATTTGGCAAACCAATTATAGGTAACGCTGATCCGTTATTTAACGAAGAAACAGCAGTTAAATTATATACTAAATATATACAATATATTGTTGAAATAAAATCAAATAATATACCATCAATATACATTTAATATAAACAATGGCAACATATTATATAGCAAATTATGGAAATAACTTAAATAATGGATCAAGCTGGAATTTGGCGTGGAAAAATATATACGCCGCAAATAATATTTTACGACATTATGATAATTATTATTTAGATGGATATTTTGATGATTTACCACATATAAATAGAACATATAAACGACATTTATATGGTGTAAATAACACAAAAATAGATGGTAAAAATTATTATAATACTACATATTTTAATAATAATTTTTATCATTTAGAAATATTTAATTTTAAACGCTTTGTGACATATGTAAATGGCTCAGTTGGCTATTGTTATTTTCATGATATATCTGAATTTTATAGCTCATTAACAGATCGAGCATATATTTATCAATGTATATTTAATAATGTTAATAGAATATATTTTGCATCATACATAATACAATATTCAAATAATACAGTACATAATTGTAGTAATGTATATCTTAGATATTTAAAAAAACACTTTATATTTTCAAATTGTACAATTTCAATTAATACAGCATCAAATATATCATATTCTCTTTTTATAAATTGTTCATTTAAAATAACAGGAAGTGGAACAGATAATGATGAGACAGAATATACGTATCCAATTGGTGATACTGATGAAGAAAAAATGGAAAATTTACGTGAACGAATTGCATATGTATATAGTAGAACTGACACTGAATCATTTTTTAAATTTAGTAAATATTATTCAGGTGATTATAATGACATATTTGTTGATGCTGATAATGGTAATTTTAGTTTAGTTCCAGGATGTATTGCAGAAACGATGAGTGAATTTGGAACTAAAATTGGTGCAACTAATATTGGAATTACAACAAATATAGATCAATCAATTTTAAATAATATTGGAACAAGTGGTTATATACAAAATAATAATATTGATGCTATATATGATAGTAATATTATAGATTTTGGAAAAGTTAGAAAAGTTACTAAATTTAATATATTATATGATAATTTTAAACGAAATAGTTTTTATATTAACACTGATTCAAATTTAGGTGAAATAATTTATGAAGGTGATAACGTTTTAACAGATGGAATTGAATATGTTAATATAAATAATGAAATAGAAATAAACAATACTTCTAAAGATTATTATGTGAAATGGGATACATTTATAACAAATGCTGAAGCAGATCCAAATAATGGATTAGGATTTAGAAGTAAATGTTTTGAATATGGAATATATTCTACTAATGGAACGTGTGGGACAAATAGTACATCAGGAACAAATGGAACTGATGGAACTGAATGTTTACCAGAAACTATTATATTCGATTCATATTGTGGTACTAATGGTGCAGTTCAGGAAATATTATTTGATAAATTACAAATAATTAAAATTAAATGTAGTAAAACGAATTCAACATTAGATATAGAACCAGAATTAACAATGTTTTTATCTGACACACCAATGGTTAACGTTAATGTAATTGGAGAACCTATATATGGAAATGCTGATGAAAATTTTAATAGTGAAACTGCAACACCTTTATATACTAGATATATAAAATTAACAACGCATATAAAATCTAATACATTGTCAATAAAATGAGTTTAAATATAGTTAAAAATGGATGTATATATCCAAATTATGAATATAAAGTTATAAATGGTCCAATAATTTATAATGGAATAACATATAATACTGATGATATTTTTGTTGGCGTTAGTGGTTTAAATTTTTATAATGAAACTAATTTAATTGATTTAACACCTAAAATGACAAGTAATACATCACCAAGTGGCGAATGTATTGGTGATAGCGTATATAGAAATTATACAACTTATGATTTTTGGAAAGCATTTAATAAAACTACAAATGATAGTAATGATTCATGGATATCTGAAGAAACAGTAACTATAGATTTTCCTCACTGGATTGGTTATAAATTTGATGATTTAACTATATGTAATAAATTTATTGTTTATCCACGAAATAGTTCAAGTACATTACCACCTAAAAAAATTAAAATAGAATCAAGTTTTGATGGAATAACATGGATAGAATTATACAAATACACTGAAAATGATTTTTATTATAAAAGTTATAGTAAATGTTATAATTTTAACAATGAAACAGGATATTTTTATTATAGATTATTTATTGAAGAAGCATTTGGAACAACTTATGTAGCAGTTGGTGATTTAAAAATGATGTATGAACCACAAAATGATATTATTATTACGCTTGCAAGTAAAATAAAATCGCAATCTGTTGAATATAAAGAAGTAAATAGAGATATTAAAAAAATAACAAATTCATTTAACGATTTAGCAATAGAATATGAAAATCCACCTTATGCTGATAAATTTACAATTAAACAAACGCAATTTAAAAATTTAACAATAGACACACCAACACAACCAAAATTTGGAGAAGTATTAAAAATGACTAATATAAAAATGTTCAGTAAACCATTAAATGGGTATCAACGTAAAATGGAAAGTAATATTTAAATATAATATTCTACTTTTTTAACTTCTCCCTTTGAGTTAGTATAAAATACTTTAACAGATCGAATTTTTTCAATTCGTCCTTCATCTTTACCATTAATTTCATTAATAACTTGATCAGCGTCCCATTCTATTTTAATTGCAGGTGTTTCACCAAGCATTAATTTTAAATCATTTTTCATTTGTTCTACATTAAAGTTGCCTTCAAAATCTATTGATTTAATATAATTGGTAATTGCATCTTCTTTAAGTGGATCTTGTATCATGATTGTAATATATTATTTTTTTATTTATTATTTCTTT
>Ga0256913_10000275_pt1 | contig 25632 bp, 23 predicted proteins | sample Axial_MatmetaG_FD_185970 | JGI IMG/M metagenome (GOLD analysis project Ga0256913, IMG submission 185970) | Deep-sea worm associated microbial mat communities from Axial Seamount, Juan de Fuca Ridge, Pacific Ocean - Axial_Mat | ecosystem: Environmental > Aquatic > Marine > Oceanic > Microbial... | reverse complement strand
TGGTATAGTGTAGTGTATATGAGCTAGACTCTAGTACCCAAGTAGATGCATTGGGGTCAAGTTCAGCTAGAGGTGTGCCTATATTGCCTCCACTTATGGCTCCTCTATGAGCTAGTAGATGTGTCAACATCTGTGTCGTTGTAGTCTTGCCATTTGTCCCGCTGATCCATATCTGAAATGGTATAGGTCTATCTGCCCCAAAGAGAGGAGACTCTTTGGAGGTGAGTATATAGTCATACTCACTTAGCAAGTTTCTGCTACTCTTTATGAGTGGGTGGTCTGGCTTTAAGCTAGGTGTAGTCACCTCTAGGCTACTTGCTTCAGGATCAAATAGATGAGATGGCAATATGTAGTTATTGGTCTGGTCATAGTATGGCTCATCTACCTTGTCATCAAAAAATATACATCCCCCACCCAACGCTTTAGCTATGGCTTTGGTAGTGATACCATACCCAAATAGAGTAGGTTTGATCGGCTCTAACATATGCTACTCCTATCTAAACTTAAATGATATAAGAGCAAGTACATTGGATATGAGTGCTATCATCCAAAATCTTACTATGATCTTGTTCTCCGCCCATTTTTTGAGCTCAAAGTGGTGATGGATGGGAGCCATCAAAAATATCCTCTTTCCGCGAAGCTTGAAACTAGCTACTTGAAGTATCACCGATACCGTCTCTACTACAAATATAAATCCTATAGCTAGTAGTAGCACTTCACTCTTGCCAAGTATCGCAAGATATGCCAATATGCCACCTATAGAGAGGCTACCTGTATCACCCATAAATATCTCTGCTGGGTGGCAGTTGTACCACAAAAAGCCAAGCAATCCACCAGCAAAACTAGTGGCGAGTATAGTCACTTCACCTACACCTTTGATATTGGGTACTAGTAGATACTCACTGATGATAGCATGTCCTGTCACATAGGCTATCAAACCTAGAGAGATGAGTGCTATCACCGCAGGTACTGTAGCCAATCCATCAAGACCATCTGTGAGATTGACTGCATTACTAGTAGCAAGGAAGAGTAGTATCCAAAATGGTATAGCGAAGTAACCCATATCAAATATAGGAGTTTTGATAAATGGTATATAGAACTCTGTAGGAAAACCAGCATAAAAAAGCATACTTATCACTACTATACCTACTACAAGTTGAAGTGCTAGTTTGCCTCTAGCAGTCAACCCCTCTAGGTTGTCTCCAGAGATCACCTTGCCTATATCATCCTTGAGTCCTATTGACCCAAAACCTACTATGGCTACAAGACCAGTAGTGATATAGATATTTGTCAAATCGGCACAAGCAAATATAGCAATGATAGTAGATATCAAAAATATAGCACCACCCATAGTGGGTGTGTGTCGCTTCTCATTGTGTGCTGGTACATATTTGCTTATGGGTTGGTTGGCGTTCCTGGATATGGCCCATGCTATAAATCTAGGAAGTAGATATAGTGTGAGACTAAATGATATCATAAAACCTATACCCGCACGAACGGTGATATAAGAAAAGAAATTGATATCAAAAAACTGATATAATGCATACAACATGTTAGAGACTACTTTCAAAATAAGTTAAAAGTGGTATTCTACAATGATTTTAATTAAGGATTGTAAAATAGATGTCAATAGAAAAAACACTTTTGATAATAACTGATGGTATAGGGTGCAAACCAGATAGTATATGTAACGCTTTTAAGGATGCAAATAAGCCAACATATGATATCTTGTTGCAAGAGGCTCCAAAAGCTCTGATAGCTACTTCAGGATTGAGTGTAGGTTTGCCAGAGGGTCAGATGGGCAACTCTGAAGTGGGGCATATGACTATAGGTAGTGGTAGAGTGCTTTATCAAGATTTGGTCAAGATATCATTGGCACTAGAGGATGGCAGTATAGAGGAGAATGAACCTCTCAACCAAACTATATCCAAGAGTGATAGAGTGCATTTAGTGGGTCTGCTTAGTGATGGTGGGGTACACTCACATATAGAGCATATCATAGGTTTGGCAAAGTTACTTAAGCGTAGAGGCAAGAGAGTCTTTTTGCATATGATAACAGATGGAAGAGATGTTAGTCCAACCTCTAGCAAGATATATATAGAGCAGATAGAGGCTATATGCGATGAAGATATCTCTATAGCCACTATAGGTGGACGATTTTATACTATGGATAGAGATAATAGATGGGAGAGAGTAGAGAGAGGGTATAGAGCTATAGCAGAAGCTTATCCCAAAACAGATCTATCAGCTATGGCATATATAGATGAGAGTTATGCTAAAGAGATCACTGATGAGTTCATAGAGCCTGTAGCACTAGGTGGCTATAGTGGTATAGAGAGTGGTGATGTCATAATCATGGCAAACTTCCGTAGCGATAGAGCTAGAGAGATCACTACAGCATTGGGTGATGAGTCATTTAGTAGATTTGATAGAGAGTTTTTGTCTCCTCATATAGCTACTATTACACAGTATGATGCTTCATTTCCATACCCAGTGCTATTTCCAAAAGAGACACCCAAAAATACACTAGCTGAGGTGATAAGCAAAGCGGGACTTACCCAACTACATACAGCAGAGACTGAAAAGTATGCACATGTGACATTCTTTTTCAATGGTGGGGTAGAGGAGCCTATGATAGGTGAGAGTAGGGTACTTATACCTAGTCCAGATGTCAAAACTTATGATCTCAAGCCAGAGATGTCTGCTCCTGAAGTAGGAGAGGCAGTACGAAAGGCGATGGATGAAAATTATGATTTCATAGTAGTCAACTTTGCAAATGGTGACATGGTGGGTCATACAGGCAATTTTGAAGCAGCCAAAAAGGCAGTAGAGGCTGTAGATAGTCAACTATCAACTATCCTGAAAAAAGCCAAAGATGATGGATATGCTGTCATACTTACATCAGACCATGGCAACTGCGAAGAGATGAAGGATGCAGATGGAAATATACTCACCAACCATACAGTAGGTGATGTGTGGTGCTATATATTGGCTGATGGTGTAGATAGTGTGGCAGAGGGTAAAGGGCTAAATAATGTAGCTCCTACTGTATTGAAGTTGATGGGGCTAGATATACCCAAAGAGATGGATGAACCTCTATTCTAGTAAACCCAAATATGTAGTAGGATTATGAAGATAGCATAAGGTACTTCTGGTGTAGGTGATTGTATGTGCCCATGACAGAATGACTTATGCCTCTTTTATGATCTCCAATAGATAATTTGATTGTATTATATATAAATATAAGTACTATTTATGAATTTATAGTTTGATATATATAAATAGTAGATTTGCTATTCTTTTGGTACAATATGAAAATATATTGACTAATGTATCAAAGAGGAGGTCTAAAATGGAACAATCGATCAAGCGGTCTGTAGCAGCTCTATTGGCACATATTATCAAGATGGATAATCGTGATGTCAAAAAAGAGGCTCCTATTTTTTGTCGTATAATGAGGAAAAATTTTGAGTGTGATATTGATGAGGCATATGAATTTTTGACAAATGTCATGAATGATGATTATGATATAGATAAGCATATAGCTGTCATCAATGATGCAATGTGTGGTGACCTCATTAGCAAAATGCATCTCATGGAGGAGATCAACCACATAATATACTCTGATAAGATAACAGAACAAGACTACAAAGAGTTTGAAAAGATAAAAGACAAACTTTTTATGTGTGACTAGCTATCTATGATAATTGTAGATCAAGTAGCTCTCTTGCTACTTCTCTATCATCAAAGTGGTGCTTTACGCCTCTAACTTCTTGATAATCCTCATCACCTTTACCAAGTATGAGAAGTACCTCGTCACCCTCTAGACCATCTATAGCCATCTTGATAGCCAATCTTCTATCTGGTGTAGCTACAACGCCATCTTTGCCTCTAAGACCTACCAATATATCCTCTAGTATCATCTCAGGTACTTCATCTCTAGGGTTGTCACTAGTAACATAGATCTTTTTGGCAAATCTACCTGCTACTGCTCCCATCTTGGGGCGTTTTGATCTATCTCGGTTGCCACCTGCACCAAATACTACAGATATATCTCTATCTTTGATACTATTTAGTACTTGGAACATACCATCAGCTGTATGGGCAAAGTCTACTATGACCAATGGATCTCGGCTTATCACCTCCATCCTACCTGAAACACCCGCAAAATTCTCTACCACTTCACACACTTCATCTATCTTTTTACCTGTCAATATCACTACCGAGCCTATAGCTGCTATAAGGTTAAATAGATTAAATACTCCTACCATAGGGGAGTGAAATGTAGCCTCTTCTCTAAGATGTTTGATACCTGCTGTTATGCCATGATGAAGTGAGAATGCTTGTACTTTAAATGTAGCAGGTTCATCTACTCCATAGCTTTGAGCCCCTATAGGGTTGTATGTGATGTTTTTGATATCATCTTTGTTGAGTAGTTTGGGGGTATCATCTGCAAAAAAGAGACTCTTTACCCTCCTATACTCCTCTACTGTGCCATGATAGTCCAAATGGTCACTAGTGACATTGGTATGTACTTTGAGTGCAAACTCTATACCCTCTATGCGTCTTTGGTCTATGGCATGTGAACTTACTTCCATTATAAAATAGTTGCACCCCATATCTTTGGTCTGTTTCATATTGTGAAGAGTCTCTAGTATAGATGGGGTCGTCATACTCTTCTCCTCTATACGGTTATCCTCTGCAAAGAGTCCTCTTGTACCCTGTAGAGCTGGTCTCTCATCAAGATCAAGAAGAAATGAGTATATAGCAGCAGTCACTGTAGTCTTGCCATTTGTGCCAGTAACACCGACTACCTTAAGGGTATCTATCCCCCATAGAGATATCAACTCTGATGGCGTGATAGATGGTGGTTGGGGGTGAAGTTCATCATAATATTTGCTATTTTGAAATGTCTTTAAAAATAGAGTACTGTTGTCTATTTTTGTGCTATTGTCGGTAATGTATCTAAACTCTTTATATTCAAACTCTAATCTCATTTGATCTCTTTATTTAGTAGATGGTATAACTCATATATGCTCTGATCATTATCAAAGTTGTTGACTGCTGTATCGAGATATGCAAGTGCCATATCTGGGAACCCCTCAAGGGCCAAATGTTTAATAAAATCTATAAACTCATCTTTGCTAGTGATTATCACTTTTGTAGAGAACATTATATCCTCAAATGCCTCTTTGAAGTTGCCTCTATTCTCTATAAATTTCAAAAAGTCATCATATCGGATACCATCATCATACTCCGCTTGCTCCTTGATAGGGTCTATAAGTAACTCTTGTAGACTATTTTTGGAGCTATCGAGTGTATGGATGATCTCATCTATGATCTCTGCAGCATTTTCATTCTCACTCTTTAGTACTTGATAGTAGTCAAATAGTGCTTGGGCATCATCTTCGCTATCCATGCCTAGGTCACTTAGGTAGACTCCTACCTTCGCCTCTCCTAGATCTGGATTATCTTTTAGTAGCAGTCCATAACTCTGGAGAGATTTTCTATACTCTCCATTTGTAAACTCCTCTTCTGCTCTCTTTAGTAAACTGTTTTGATCTTTTTTGCTCATATTTATCCTAATTGGTCAAGCTTATCTTCCCAGCCTAAAGGTACATTAATTACAGACAAATCTGGGTGTATTAGTCTCTTTATCTGCTCCTCTACGCCAAACTTGAGAGTAGTGCTACTACTAGCACATCCTACACAGGCACCTTGTAGTTGCACAAAGAGTACCCCATCTTTGATAGCGATCAATTTGATATCGCCACCGTCAAGTTTGATAGAGGGGCGAATCCTCTCTATGACACTCTCTACTGCTGGGAGTAGCTCTTCATCTGTAAATGGAATCAACTGCTCTCCTTTTTGCTATGATAGCTAGTATTATAATCTATTTTATTAAAATAAACTTTAATATATCAACCCCTCATTTATCAATTCTCTGTTGATATAAAATAGCATCTCATTCTTTGGCAATCCACACCAAGATGGTGCTAGTAGTGTATCATCATCTATACCAGCTGTTACTCTCTGGATAGATATATGTTCAGGCTTTAGCTTGATAGCTTTGACTAGTGTATCTATATACTCCTCTTTGCCTATAGGATTGAAGCCTCCTGATTTGTACTCATTGGCTAGTAGGGTATTTTTGACCACATATAGAGGGTGATATTTGACTGAGTCTATACCCCAATCATATGCTGCCTTGGCAGAGTTGAGCATCATCTCTTGATCTTCACCAGGTAGTCCAAATATGAGATGTCCACATACATTCAACCCTTTTGCTTTAGCCTTTTTGATGGCATCCTCTACATTGAGTGAATTGTGTCCTCTGTTTATCCTCTCTAGTGTCTCATCATAGATGGATTGGATACCATACTCTATCCATATCTCTTTGGTTTTGTTAAGCTCTACTAGATAATCTAACACTTCATCGGTGACACTATCACTCCTAGTACCTATACTAAGCCCCACTACACTATCATATGTGAGAGCTTTGTCATATAGGGTTTTGATAGTATCAAATGGTGCATAGGTATTGGTAAAAGATTGAAAATATATGAGAAACTTCTCTGTTTGCCACTCACTTCTCATTATCTTTTGGGTAGTCAATATCTGCTCTTCAAGCTCTTTTAACTGCTTATCTAGTATAGGATTTATTTTGCTATGTAGATTTAAGAAAGTCTTATCTGCATTTTTAGCTAAGTTTGGGCTAAAGGAGTCGTTGAGACAGAATGTACAACCACCCTTGGCCACTGTGCCATCTATATTTGGGCATGTGAAACCACTCAAACCTAGAGGTAGTTTACTTACCTTTGCATGAAATCTACTCTTTAGGTATCTACCATATGTATATAACTGTTTCAAAAAGATCTCTTTTTTGGTTAGTAGATACTACAGCTACTACTATCTTTGCTTCCACCTGCAAAGTAGTTACCATCAAAACTGACCAATGAGTAGTTCATATCGTCACCCAATGACTCTACAAGCCCTTCAATAGATAAAAATCCCAATGTAGTAGCATCTATCATTTGTGCTATCTCTTCGGGGGTATTACTAGCAGAGATAAGCTCTTGTTGTGTAGGTGTATCTATACCATATCTACATGGATACTTTATCTCAGGAGATGCTATGCGCATATGTACCTCTTTTGCGCCTGCCTCTTTGAGCATCTTGACTATCTGCTTGGATGTAGTGCCTCTCACTAGCGAATCATCTATAATCGCTATCCTCTTGCCATCTATGAGATGCTTGATAGGTGATAGTTTGAGGCGTACCTTCTGCTCTCGTACATTTTGAGTAGGTTCTATAAATGTCCTACCTACATAGTGGTTACGCACTATACCCATCTCAAATGGTACACCCAATCCATCTGCATATCCCTTGGCAGCTGCTACACCACTATCGGGTACAGGTATCACTAGATCTACATCGGCAGGAGACTCTTCTGCCAATCTTCTACCCATGGTCAATCTACTCTTATATACATTTTTGCCATCTATGATAGAGTCTGGTCGTGAGAAGTAGATATACTCAAAGGCACAAGGGTGATAATCAGGCTCAAATAGCTGTTCTGATACCATCTCTCCCTCTTTTGAAAATATCAGCATCTCTCCAGGTTTTACATCTCTTATAAATGTAGCTCCTACTAGATCAAATGCACAAGTCTCACTAGCTACAATATACCCACCATTCTTTAGCTTACCCAAACTTAAAGGGCGGATACCAAATCTATCACGGATCACAAACATTTTGGATCTACTCTGTATCACTAGACAGTATGCACCCTCTAGTTTGGTGATCATATCTTTGATACGGTCTACCAATTTATCTTTCTTGCTTTTTGCTATGAGGTGTACTATATTTTCTGTATCCATATCTGTTTGAAATATGGCTCCCATCTCTATAAGTTTATCTCTTACGATATTTTTATTGACTAGATTTCCATTATGGGCTACAGATATCTCACCTAATTTATATCGTGCAAATACAGGTTGAGCATCTAGTATAGAGTCATCACCTGCTGTCGAGTAGCGATTGTGACCTATAGCACAATCACCATTGAGTATATCAAATTTACTCTCATCTTCAAAAACTTTGGTTACTAAACCTCTACCTTTAACTAGATGAATTTTCTTGCCATTAGCAGTAGATATTCCTGTGGACTCCTGTCCACGATGTTGCATAGCGAAGAGGGCATAATATGCTATCTTAGAGGCATTTTTTGTACCATGGACACCAACAATTGCACACATAATTTTCCTTTATATACCTAAACAGTCATTTATTGAGTAGAGACCCTTATCTTGAGAGACAAGCCACTTAGCAGCACGAATAGCACCCTTAGAGAAGGTGTCGCGACTAGTTGCTGTATGGTTGAGTTCTAAAAACTCTCCATCATTGTAGAATCCTACAGTATGACGACCTACTATATCACCACCACGAAGAGCCATCACAGCTATCTCATCCTTGGTTCTAGCTCCTATCTGACCATCTCTACCACTCACACGAACAGCATCTATATCAAGACCTCTACCTTTGGCTGCAAACTCACCTAGTGTAAGAGCTGTACCGCTAGGTGCATCTACTTTGTGTTTATGGTGTTGCTCTACTATCTCGATATCAAAATCCTCAAGTGTTGCAGATACCTTCTCTACCAACTGTTTGAGAAGGGCAATGCCTACAGACATATTGGAGGCATATAGTAGAGGCATCTCATTAGATGCTTCATTTAGTAGATTTTGCTGATGAGCATTAAACCCTGTAGTAGCTATCACCAATGGAGTAGGATTTTTAAGTGCAGCTTCTAGCAACTCCTCTGTAGCCATAGGTGCAGAGAAATCTATCACAAGATCACAATTTTTCAGTAACTCATCCATACTGTTGGTGATCAAAACATCCGCTGGTAAATCTCTCTGAAGTTCATCAAAAACATGCACCGCACTAAGATGAGCCACCTCATCACCTTTGAGATTATCTATGAGTAGGCTACCTACTCTTCCTGTACTTCCTACTATGCCTATATCAAATGACATTATGACTGCTCCTGAATATAAGATATCACTTGTAGTGCTGCTGTAGCACCATCTCCTGCTGCACATACTACCTGTTTGGGTGCATCTACACGCAGATCACCTGCTACAAATAGTCCCTCAAGGCTTGTACGCATATTGAGATCTACTACTACTTGACCACTCTTGTTTAGCTCACATATAGCCTCGCCTGACTCATCTTTGAGTACGGCATTGTTGACATTGTGTCCTACGAATACAAATACACCTGGTACCTCTAAGTAGCTTACTTCACCACTCTTGTTTTTGATATTGATACCTGTTACACCCATAGCATCTCCTACTATCTCTTCTATAGTAGTATCTGTTATAAGTTCTATATTTGCTGTGCGTTTTATCCTCTCTACTGTAGATGGTGCAGCACGGAATGTATCTCTACGATGTATCACATAGACTTTGCTACATATATTTGATAAGTAGTGAGCCTCCTCTAGGGCAGTATCTCCGCCACCTAGTACAGCTACCTCTTTGTTCTTGTAGAAAAATCCATCACAAGTAGCACATGTACTTACACCCTTGCCAAATAGCTCATCTTCACCCTTGACTCCCGCTCTTCTAGGGGTGCTACCTGTAGCTACTATTACGCTCTTTGCCTCTACAGGCTCTTTGCCTGCTATATCTATAGTGAAGTGGTCGCCATCTTTTCGTACTGCTTTGACCTCCTCCATTCTATGTACCATACCAAATGCAAAACACTGCTCTTGCCATGTATCCATAAAGTCCATACCTGTCTTTCCATGCTCATAGAATCCTGGATAGTTCTCTATCTCACTACTTTGAGTTATCTGACCACCTGGAAGCCCTTTTTCAAACATAACAACATTTTTGAGTCCACCTCTACTAGCATAAAGCCCTGCAGTTAGTCCAGCAGGTCCTCCACCTATAATTGCACAATCTAACATAACTTTATCCTTTTGTTTGAAAGTTTTTAAAGAAATCATAACTATCTAAGCAAGAATTTCTATAAAGACTCTATATCATATTTGAGTCGGTTTAGTGTGATTATATCTAATTAGGGATAAAAAAGAGGTAGAGAAGAGAGGTATTATCTACCTCATCTTCGTATAGTATTATATTAGTGCGTTGATCTTCTCAGCAAAAGCATCTTTACTAGCAGCTCCTACCATCTGGTCTACAACTTCGCCATTTTTGAAAAATAGGATAGATGGTATAGATCTGATACCATACTTGACAGCTATCTCCTGCTCTTCATCTGTATTTACTTTAGCTATAGTCGCTTTACCATCAAAGTCCTCTGCCAACTCCTCTACTACTGGAGCTATCATTCTACAAGGTCCACACCATGGAGCCCAAAAGTCTACCATTGTTACACCCTCTGCTACAGTTGCATCAAAATTGCTATTGTTGAGTTCAACATATTTTCCCATATTTATTCCTTTTGTATTTTGAGTGATCTATTATACATATCTCTCACTTAAATCCGAATTATGCAAAAGTCAGCATGATTTGGGTTAAAATAGTTTTGATATGTAAAACAGATTCTATGAGTATAGTTATATCTAATATTCTCTCTTTTGTCAATATAGTAGAGAAATAATTTTATATAAATATAGTAAATAAGACTTTTTTAGTCTTATTTAAGTAAAATTTGTATATTGTACAAAATATTTTAAATAAGGTAGGATTGTAGCATGATGTTTAATGATAAGGATATATATGAAGCTGTAGAGAGCAATCTCCCTAAAGTCAATGAGTATATAAGTTCACATGGAGGAGATATCAAGCTCTTGGGGGTCAAAGATGGCAAGGTATATATAGAGCTGATGGGAACTTGCCATGGTTGCTCTATGAGTTTGATGACTACCAAGATGGTGGTACAGAAGAGGCTTAGAGAGCTTATCCATCCTGAACTAAGTGTAATCAATGTAGATGGCACAGAAGAGAATCTACTACCAGATGAGTACTATAGTGTAGAGCAAGAGGCTCCACTAGAGGATGATAAAGTAGACTCAAATGGTGTATTGGATAAGATCAAAAATATATTTTAGACCTATTGCTCTTATCAGAGAGCTTTAGAGTACTCTTCCCAGCCCTGTTTGCGAAGTATGCATGCGGGGCAATTATCGCACCCATAACCCCACTCATGTCTAGTAGATCTATCGGCATTGTAGCAAGTGTGAGACTCCTCTAGTACTATATCCAATACACCCTCCTCTTTGGCTAAAGCAAAAGTCTCTGCTTTGGTTAAGTGTATAAGGGGATATTTGAACTCTATAGATGATTGGCTACCTATATTTAAAGAGTTTTCAAGACTTTTTATAAACTCTATACGGCAGTCAGGATATCCAGAGTAGTCAGTTTGGTTGATACCTATGATGATATCTGTTGATCCATGTTTTTGAGCATATGCATGGGCTATGGTGAAAAAGATAGCATTGCGATTTGGTACAAATGAGGCTGGTAGATCTGGTTTGCTGTGGTGAGAAGCGTTGATATCTTGAGTACTATTTATATCTAGTAGTGCAGAGTCTGCCAACTGGGTAAAAATATCGAAAGATAGTGTATGGTTCGGAGTATTCAACATTTTGGCGATCTTTTTTGCCTGTCTCAACTCTATAGAGTGCTTTTGACCATACTCAAACGAGAGTGTATCTACATCATCATATCTATTTTTTGCCCATCCTAAGCAGGTGGTACTATCTTGACCACCACTAAATACTACCAATGCTCTACTCATCGTCTACTTCAGTTCACTTAAAAATTTCTCAAGAGAGTATCTCTCTCTATACTCTGGTGTCATGATATGTATAAGTATATCACCTAGATCAGCTACTACCCAATCATCACTCTCATCTGATGCCAAAAACTCTTCACCTTGTGGTTTGAGACCATTTTTGAGATGGTCAAATAGAGCTGGTGTATGTTTGCCTCCCAATGAGTTGGCTATGACAACTCTCTTTGCTATATAGTCTACATCATCGAGATTGAACACCTCTATCTCTTCAGCTTTTTTATCATCAAGTATCTTGACGATACTATCTACTCTATCATCTATATTCATATTTTGCCTTTGCAATAAATTTTTTACTTCTAGTTTGATCTTCTCATCTACCATAGATAGATCTCTGCTCTCTCTTATGGAAGTAGAGCTGATATCTTCATCTACATTTAACACTATAGAGTGAGTCAATATATCTCTATCTATTTTGATATTTGATCTTTTAGCTACAACCCAAGTGATCTGGCTATCTATCCAATCAAACCTATGCCACCTCTCTATGGAGCTTAGATTGTCAGCACCGATAATCATATACTCTACCCTATAAAGCCCATTGAGATACTCTATAGTCTCACTGCTATATACAGCTCTTTGCATATTTATCTCATAGTCGCATATCTCTACACTCTCTACGGTGTCAAATATAGAGTGACACCATCTAAGTCTCTGTTGAGGTGAAGTTAGTGTACTGCTCTTGAATGGATTGAGAAATGCAGGTACGATCAGTAGCTTATCTATATCCAATATATCTACTGCTCTTTTGACTATCTCTTGATGACCTTTGTGAGGGGGATCAAAACTACCTCCAAAGATTGCGATTTTAACCAAATAGTAACCCCACTTACAGTAAAATATATTGAATTTTATCATAAGAGAGCTTGATAACTCTATATGATGAAGAGAATGCAATAAAAGAGAGGATTTCCATGCGTACAATCAAAGATCTAAATATAGATGGTAAGAGGGTATTTATCCGTTGTGACTTCAATGTCCCACAAGATGAGTTTGGTAACATTACAGATGATAGGCGTATCCGTGCAGCACTTCAAACTATCCGTTACTGCATAGATAGAGATTGCAAAGTGATACTAGCTTCACATGCAGGTAGACCAAAGGCAGGTGAGTATGATGAGAAGTTCTCTCTCAAGGTAGTAATGAAGAGACTCAATACCCTACTCAAGATCAAAAAAGCACTATATATAGCAGATGATGTAATAGGTAGTGATGCCAAGGCTAAAGCAGCAGCACTAAAAGAGGGTGAAGTGCTATTGTTAGAAAATCTTCGTTTTGAGGCTGGTGAGACTAAAAATGATAGAGAGTTTGCCAAAGAGTTGGCTAACTATGCAGATATATATATCAATGATGCCTTTGGTGCATGTCATAGAAAGCACGCATCTATATATGCTATCACAGACTTTTTTGACAAAGATCATAGAGCAGCAGGATTTTTGATGGCAAAAGAGGTCAACTTCTTTGGCAAAGTGATAGAGAACCCTACGCGTCCATTTGTAGCAGTAGTAGGTGGTAGTAAGGTCTCTGGCAAACTACAAGCTCTTACAAGTCTCATCCAAAAGGTAGATAAGGTGATCATCGGAGGAGGTATGGCATTTACATTCCTCAAAGCTCAAGGGTACGAGATAGGTAATTCACTAGTAGAGAATGATCTGCTAGATGAGGCAAGAGCTATCATGTATAAAGCCAAGAAGAGAAAGGTGAAGTTCTATCTACCTGTAGATGTGGTAGTGGCTCCTGAGTTTGTAGAAGATAGTATCACAAAGTATCTACCAGCACAAGAGATACCAACAGATTGGATGGGGCTAGATATAGGACCTGCGAGTTCGAGACTCTTCCGTGAAGCACTAAATGATGCACAGACTATCATATGGAATGGACCTATGGGTGTATATGAGATGGATAAGTTCTCAAAAGGTAGCATGATGATGTCACACCATATAGCTGAGACTCATGCTACTACTATAGTAGGTGGTGGTGATACTGCTGATGTAGCACAAAGAGCAGGTGATGTAGATGAGATGACATTTGTCAGTACAGGTGGTGGAGCTAGTTTGGAGCTTATAGAGGGTAAGGTACTTCCTGGACTTGAAGCACTAGGTAGAGATTAAACAACAAAAGATAAGGATAAAAATATATGATATTTGCAGCAAATTTCAAAACAAACCACACAAGAACAACTACCAAAGAGTATATAGCATCACTTAGTAGTATGCTAAAGGATAGCAGTAGTGACTCAGAGGTATTTGTATTTCCTCCAGCTACTGCACTAGATAGATTTGATACATCTATAGTGGTAGGTGCCCAAAACGCTTATACTGCTCAAAATGGTGCTTTTACTGGTGAGATAGGCTTGGATCAGCTAGATGAGTTTGGTATCAAGACTATACTCATAGGGCATAGTGAGAGGAGAGAGATATTAGGTGAGACTCAGGAGGTAGTGGCTAAAAAATTTGCTTTCTTTAAAGAGCAAGGGTTTAAGATCATATACTGTATAGGTGAGCCACTAGAGATCAGAGAAAAGGGTGATCAAGCAGTAATAGAGTATTTGATGGCTCAGTTTGATGGTATAGATACAGAGTATGAAGATATGATACTTGCATATGAACCAATATGGGCTATAGGGACAGGACGCAGTGCTACAGTAGAGGAGATAGCATCTACTCACAAAGCACTCAGAGCTACTATCAGCAGTCCTATACTATATGGTGGTAGTGCAAAACCAGCCAATATCAAAGAGATCATATCTATAGATAATGTAGATGGTGTACTAGTAGGTAGTGCATCATTAGATGCTAAAAATTTCTATACTATGATTGATTAAAAATTAACCAATCACCAATAGGTGACTATAGATAAGTTCAGATATACTTCCTGCATAAATTAAATTTAATAAATCAGGGAGTAGATATGAAATTTACAAAGCTTAGTTTGATAGCAACATTAGCTATAAGTACAGCAGTGGCAGGTGCAGATATAGCACAAGAGCCGATACCAGAGCCAGTAGCAGAGGTTTCGCCTTGGTCATTTGGTGGGGATGTGAAGTTCTTCTATAGTACTACAGATAGTGAAAATATTGATCTTTTTGATCAAGAGGCATCTATAGGTCAAGCAGCAGTATCTGCAGATATTAGCTACTCTTTTGCAACTACTTGGAAAGCAAACTTTGGTATTACAGGTATAGCTACACTTGGGCTTGATGATAGTGTAGTAGGTGGCGTATGGCTATATGCAGGTGCAGATGCTTCAGATGGTTCACTAGAGTTTACTAGTGTAGGTGATGCTTTGTGGGTAGATACTGCCAATATCACAGGAACAGCATTTGATGGCAAGGCTACATTTATCCTCGGTCGTACAGAGCTTGATACTCCATTTGCATTTACAGAGACTTGGAATATAGCCAACAATACATTTGATGCCGCAGTAGCTACAGTAAATCCTATAGATAATCTCACTTTAGTAGCAGCCTATATCTATGATGGCAATGGTAATGGAGAGAGGATCACTACAATGGGTGGTGGTTTTACAGGTGATGATGGATACTTCCCTGTAGCAGGTGTAGAAGAAGGTGCTTGGAGTGTAGCAGCTATAGGTAAATTTGACACTGTTACTGCTCAAGTATGGTATTATGATGTTGTAGATATAGCTCAAGCTATCTGGGCTCAAGTAGATGCCAACTTTGATGGATTTGCAATTGGTGGACAGTATGCTTATATGGATCCATCAGATCTTGGTGATGCTCTAGGAAGTGATCTAAGTGATTATGAATCATCAGCATTCGCCGCTAAGATTAGCTATGAAAAAGATGCATTTAGCCTATGGGCTGCATACTCAAGTGTAGATGAAGCAGGTTTGATAGCTATCTCAAATACAGCTACCATGTTGAGTGGTGCAGGTTGGGGTGGAGCTTCTGGTTATCCAGCAGGTCAATCGAAGTTGTATACAGAGGCGTGGTGGAACTATGGATTTGTAGGTCTTCCAGGTGCTGAGACATTTGCAGTAGCAGGTAGCTACAAGGTAAATGACTCTCTCAATCTCACAGCACAATATACATCAGTATCAGATGCTATGAATACTCTTCTGACTATATTGGCTCCCGATGAGGTAGATGCAACTACTATGGATATGAGTGAGTTGACTCTATTGGCTGAGACTAGTTATTATGGTGTTGATTTGGCTTTTGCATATACTTATAGTGACTATACAACATATGCCAATGATGCTGATCTAGCAGCAGAAGGTACTTTTGACAACAATACACTACAGGCATATATCACATATAAGTTTTAGTAGTTACACCTCGACCCAAATTTGGGTTTGAGGCATAGATCTTTTTAGTTTTTTTGCTTCAATCTTCTCTTCATTCTCATGTTGTGTTTGGCTACTTCACGCATATCTGCATCAGAGTCACTCTCGTCTACTATCTCTACACCTAGTATAGTCTCTACACAATCCTCTAGCGTGACGATACCCTCAGTCTGATCATAACCATCTAGTACCAAAAACATATGCTCTTTTTTCTTGATGAATAGATCCAATGCCATAGAGACAGGGATATTTTCATTTATTCTATATATATCTTTTTGTATGCTCTTTAGCATCACAGAGTCATCTTGAAGAGCCTGTTTAAATATCTTTTTAGTCATGACTATACCTGTAACTGACTCGAAGGTATTGTGATATACAGGTACTCTAGAGAACTTAAATATAGCAGGTTCATTCTCTACTATATCTTTGATAGTTCTATCTCCATCTAGTGCGAAAACTACCGTCCTAGGGGTCAATATCTCATGTATCTTGATCTTGTCAAGTAAGAGGATATTCTCGATCACATCAGACTCTTGCTCATCTAGTACCCCCTCCCCCTCACTCATAAGAGTACTCTCTATCAGCTCCTCTTTTGTGAGACTCATACTCTCTCCATTCTTTTTGATACGATTTGTCAAAAAGAGTGTCATCAATATGATAGGGTAGGTAATAATGATAAATAGTTTTATCAAGTATGCAGCCATAGGAGCCAAACTCTTTGAGTAGGTAGCCCCTATAGTCTTGGGAATGATTTCCGATAAGAACAAGATAGCAAATGTCAATATAATCGATACATAAAATACCGCTCCAGTACCATAGATACTCTCTGCTTGAGCCCCTACAGCAGCAGCACCTAGAGTATTTGCTATTGTGTTCAATATCAGTATAGAGGCTATCGATTTATGAATATTTTTTTTATGATCTCTCAATAGTCTCCCCGCTTTTGGTCTCTCTTTTTCCAAAACAGATATAAATGGCATATTGACCGAAAGTAGTACAGATTCTAAAACAGAGCAGATAAATGAGATGACTACAGCAGCTACAAAATATAAAATTAACAAGTCCATATAAGTAAAAAATCCTTTTTGAGTCACTATTGAGACTCTATATTAAAATAAAAAATTATTATATCAAAAAACTACTAAGTAATCCACGCTCAAATTTTACTTGTTAGAGAAAAAGATCTGCAATATAGATATATTGTAATATTTTATAATTCTACTATATTATAGGGGATAAATAGTATCAAAATGAGAGTTAAAAGATGATTAGGATATAATTTATGAAATAAGGAGTATGGATTATGAAGGGATTGCTTAGTGCTATATTGACAATCTTGATTTTTTTATTTGACAACTTAGTAGCTTCTGATATCAGATTGATAGAACCAAATGAAGCTATCCGACTAATAGGCAAGGGTAGTGTATCATTCATATCTGCAGATAGTGATGAGCGTTATGAGAGATCTCATATCATAGGATCCAAACATATATCTACAGAAGATCTAAGAGGGGATAATAGTGAATGCAAACCGCTCTATCTCTGCCCTAAAGATACTCAAGAGCTTTTAGAAAAAAAGGGTATAAAAGAGCATCAAACTATTATACTATATGATAAATTTTGGGGTTATAAGGCATCATCTCTATATAGCTTTTTTGAATCAATAGGGCATAGAGATATTGCTATACTAAATGGTGGATTGAAGGCTATTAGAGCTATAGACCCAAATCAAAAGCTCTTCGATAAACTAAAAAAAGAACTCAAATCCCTAAATAGTAGTATCAAAAAAGCAAAAAGCGATAGTGATATCAAATCTATACAATCAGATATAGATTCACTTCTTGCCAAAATAGATATCATCAAATCAAATTTATTGATAGAGTCTGGAGCAGAGAAAGAGCATAGTACAGATATAGAGTATAAGATAGATGATAAGATGATCAACAGAGACTATTTAGCAGATAAGGAAGAGTTGAAAAAGGCTGTAGATGATATATCCAAGCAGAAAAAAGATAGTAGCTACATTATCATAGATACGCGAAGTATGGATGAGATTATAGGAGTTAAATTAGTAAATGGTGTTTTAAGAGGAGGTCATATACCAAATGCTATATTTGTAGGATCTGACAATATCACTGACTATGCTCACCAAAGAAGCTTCCGCTCAAAAGAGGAGCTAAAGCGGATATTTGATAAGGTAGATATAGACAAAGATAAAACGATCTATCTCTATTCACATTTTGGTGCAGGTAGAAGTAGTCAGGTTGCTATGGCATTGAGACTTTTAGGATATGAGAAGGTTAAGATATTTACTGGTGGTTGGGATAGTTGGGGTGATGACTTAAGTATGCCTATTAGACGATAGGGGGAGATGATGGTATGAGAGATATGAAGAGAAGAGAGTTTTTGAAATTATCAGGAGTCACTGCTGCTTGGATCTTATCTGGAGAGTTTCTCATTGGCAAACAGTTCTCTTATAAGTTATTATCTAGTAGTATTGAAGTGAACAGTGAAGATATCTACCGTAGAGAGTTTGCTAAGATATATGGAGAGTCGAGTGGTAGAGGCTTTGTCTCTCTCTCAAATTTTGGTCAAAATAGTAGTGCTTGGGAGGTGAGATCTTATAGAGGAGAGATCACCAAAGCATATCAGAGTGCAAGATACCCATCTATAGATCCCAATATACCAGATAGCAATCCTAGAGGCTCTGCTATAGAGGCATCTAGCTCTGAAGAGTTATATAGGGGTGATCGTATACTCTATCCTATGAGGCGAGTAGGCGAGAGAGGAGAGGGCAAGTGGGAGAGGGTTAGTTGGGATGAGGTCACTATAGATATAGCCCAAAAGATATTTGATATCATGGTAGATGATACAAAAGGAGCTGATAGATTGATGGTAGATATAGGTAGTAGAGCATATAGACATAAAGCTTCATACCGTTTCGCTTCACTGCTAGGTGCCTCTGGGGTCTACCCATCATCTCCAAGAGGTGATATCTCTTCAGGTGCTACTATAGCATATGGAGATAGATATGTTGGCTCTACTTATGATTTCTTATATGGTGCAGATACTATCATATTGTGGGGTGCAGATATTGCTACTACCAATCCATCCAAAGCACACTACCTAAGTGAAGCCAAATATAGTGGCAAAAAAGTTGTCGTGATCTCTCCTGAATTTAATGCCTCTGCTTTATCTGCTGACCTATGGATCCCTATCAAGAGTGGTAGAGATAGTATATTGGCAGCATCTATTATATATGAGATCATACATGAGAAGCTATACAGACCAAACTTTATAAAGCTCTTTACTGATCTGCCACTATTGGTCATCAAGAGTAGCAAAAAGCTATTGAGACGATCAGATGTAGAGGGTGATGACTATATAGATAGTGATGAGTTCTACTCTCTCAACAGTATCACTGGCAATATAGCCCTTATGCCTGCTACAGAGGGTAGTGATATTGAGTTGCTTGATCTTGATAAGCTTGGTATAGATCCAGAGCTAGAGGGTGAGTGGAGTATCCGAATGGCAAATGGAGAGGATGTGGTAGTCACTACAGTCTTTGAAATGCTCAAGAGTAGTATAGAGTCATACTCTCCCAAAGAGACACAAGAGAGTACAGGTATCCATCCAGATATAGTGACTATATTGGCCAAGGATATAGCTATACCTAGCGTAGTCTCCATAACAGTAGGTAGCAGACTCAACAACTACTTTGATAGCTCTATGACTATATGGAATATAGCTTCGATATGTGGTCTTACTGGTCGTATCGGATCATATGGTGGACTTAATATCGAAGATAAGATAGACATGAGTGAGTTGGATACTATATCAAGCTTCTCTCAAACATATAGAGCTAGGTTGGGGTCTAGAGCTATTGGTAGATTTGTCTTGGGTGATGAGCTAGAGAGAGCTGATGAGTATCTAAAAGATGAGGAGATCAAAATAGCTCAAAATGGTATATCCAAAGATGAGTATATAGATATCATAAGATCTATGATAGAGAGTGGTAGAGATGCTACCTCAAATATAGAGAGTGGTACTATTGATTCCAAACCTTGGTGGATACCTGAGTTTTGTATATCTATAGGTAGATCAGATCTATTTGAGAAGAGTAGCCAAAGATATATAGATGCTCTATTTGATAAAGTGGACTATCTAGTAGCTATAGGTACACATATCAATAGAAGTGCTATATATGCAGATATACTACTACCTATGAAGTCTGAGTATGAGAGTTGGGATATATCTCTATCTAGTGATCTTAGGTATGCCAATCTCTCTTCGCCTATATCAGATATGAGATCTATAGGTGAAGCAAAAGATGAGTGGAGTATCATGACACTATTGTCAAATAGGATAGAGGAGATAGCCAATAGAGCAGAGAATATAAGTAGAGCCAAAGTCAAAGATCATAAAGAGTATGCATCATCAGGATATCATGATCTCGCTAGATTTTATCAAGAGTTCACTCAGATAAATATAAAAAATAGATCTAGTGAAGATGTAGATCTATATAGTGATAGATTGGCTGTCGAATCTCTACTGGTCAATAAAAAAGAGTATCACCCATGGAGTATAGATCAGATGCAAAGAGTAGGAGGATTTTTGAGGCTTCAAAGAGATAGTGGTAGAAGTTCACCCCTCTATAGTGATAGAGCATATAATAGTTTTGAATACAATCTATATGAGTTTAAAAGGTTTAATACACTAACAGGTAGGCAGACATTCTATGTAGATCATGATATATATATCAAGCTAAATTCATGCACCAATAGAGGAGCGAGTGGACTCTACAGTTGTCTACCAGATAGATATCCATATAGACTCATAACCAAAAGCAGTAGATACAACTCCAGTCAAACTCTACAGAGACTCCAAAGAGGTGTACCATATATCACTATCCAAGCATCAGTAGCAAGAGATATCCATCTTGAAGATGGTGATATGGTAAAGGTATATAATGAGCTAGGTGAGTTCTATGTACAGATCAAGCTCTCCCGCTCTATACCTACAGATATACTAATGATAGATGATATATGGGAGCCATATATGTTTAGAGGAGCCAAGGGGTATGATGAGGTTATGTTGTCTACATTAAATCTACTAGAGGTAGCTGATGGGTGGGGACATTTGAGATTTGGTGAAATGTGGGATAGTAACATATATAGAGATGAAGCTATGGTAGCTATAGCAAAAGTAGAGGAGTAGTAGATGTCAAAGAGACAGTTGGCAATGGTGATAGACCTTAACAAATGTATAGGGTGTCAGACATGTACTGTGGCTTGCAAAACAGAGTGGACCAATAGAGATGGTAGAGAGTATATGTATTGGAACCATGTAGAGAGCTACCCTAGTAGAGGCTATCCCAAAAATTGGGTAGAGATGGGTGGTGGATTTGATAAAGATGGCAATATTTGTGATGGTGTCATCCCAGATATCAAGAGTGATTATGGTACTCCTTGGGAGTATGATTATGACTCTCTTATAGATCATGATTTTACCGATATAGACCATACTTCAGCACCTCTACACCCAGATAAAGAGCCTACATTCTCTCCAAACTGGGATGAAGATATAGGAGCAGGTAATTTCCCTGATGATAACTATCTCTTCTATATCCCACGAATATGCAACCACTGCACCACACCTACCTGTTTGAGTGCTTGTCCTAGAGATGCTATATTTAAAAGAGATGAAGATGGTGTTGTTCTTGTAGATCTTGATAAGTGTCAAGGGTATAGATACTGTATCGCAGGATGCCCATACAAAAAGATATACTTCAACCCCAAGATATCCAAGTCAGAAAAGTGCAACTTCTGCTTCCCTAGAGTGGAGAGGGGATTGCCTCCTGTATGTGCTAGTCAGTGTGTAGGTCGTACTCGTTTTGTAGGATTTTTGGATGATAAGGAGGGGCAAGTATACCAACTAGTCAAGAGGTATAGAGTAGCTCTCCCACTCAAAGGAGAGTATGGAACCCAACCAAATGTATACTATATACCACCTATATCTACACCACTCAAATATGATGCACATGGTAGAGTTATAGATGGCTCTAGTAGAGTGCCTATGGATGAGCTAGAGGCTCTTTTTGGTGTAGAGGTACATGAGGCTATCAAGATACTAAGAGAGGAGCAAGAGAAACGAAAAAAAGGCAAAGAGAGCCATCTACTAAATCTCCTTATATCATACAAACACTCTGATATGTTTCGGCTAGATGGTAAGTATTATCAAAAGGTAGCCAAAGATAGAGGCAGAAAACCTCTAGATCTTTTGGATGATAGATATAGTAGTGGAGCCACATCATGAAGAGATATATTTATATACTCTATCTACTGCTATCTATGGTCACTATCTTGCTATCATCACCTCTCATCAAAGCCAAGAGGATATCAAAAGATTTGAATATATCAGAGATCAATAGTACTTCAGCTATATGGCAACAGACTAGAAGTAGCAGAGTATATCTATACCCACAAAAATCTATCCAGCTCAATGATAAGATAGCAAATAGTCTAAATAGTAGCTATAAAAAAGTAGTATCAAGGGTATCTGCTATATATGACAATAGGTATATGATATTTAGAGTTGTATGGTCTGATGACAATAGAAGTGTAGATCAGTATGGATATAGTGATGCATTTGCTATAGAGTTTGTCAATGATCTAAATGACTCTAAGAGATTGCCATATATAGGTATGGGATCACAGGGGAGAGAGGTCTCTATCTACTATCTTAGGGCAGATAGCAGAGTAGATAGTGGGAAGCTATATCTATCACATGGCAACAAAACGATGAGAGAGGTGAGAGATATCAATAGCTCATTCCATATGAGTATGGATCACAATGGCACACACTATATAGGTATGTTGAGAAGAGAGTTAGATAGTGGATATAGTGAACTCAATAGCTCTACATCATTCCCTATATCACTAGCCATATGGCATGGAGATCAGTTACAAAGAGCCGAGAACAAATATATATCTAGCTGGTTTGCTACTAAATTTGGCACTAAGAAGAGTAGTGATAGATTGGTAGATGAGTTGGATCGCAAACCAAAAGGGAAGATAAAAAAGGGTAAATATATAGTAGAAAATCTCTGTACAAGTTGTCATACTGTAGGAGATAAGAATGCCACGATACCATCAACAGCACCAAATCTATCCAATATAGGTGGATACTCAACTATAGCCTATCTGTATGAATCTATAAGAGATCCTAGTGCAGTCATAGCAGAGGAGTATAGTCAGAGGATAGATAGAGTCTCTAAGTGGTACACTGTAGATGATAGTGGGAAAAAGGTATCCTTGATGCCTTCAGATTTGATAGAAGAGTCCATGATAGATGATGTGGTAGCCTATCTACATCAACTAAAAGGAGATAAATAGATGAGAGAGAGGATCCTCTATAGTGCTGTTATGGCTATATTGATGTCGATATCTATACATGGTAAGGATGCAACCTCTGTGAAGACAGTAGAGCCTACTAGAACATCACCTGTGATCAATATTGCAAAGAGCTCTTTTCAAAAGAAGGGCTTTGTAACGACAAAGTGGTGTGCTGAAAATGGATATTTTATAGATTGTAGACTTGAGACTTTAGCCTGTGGTGGGGGAGAGTGTTTTAGGGATTGGGAGTATGGCGATAAACAACATACAGATCTAGTGCTTTATGTACATAAAGATCTACAATATTATCATCTCAAGCCATCAAAAGAGTTCAATAGTAGTGAGTTCATCTCCAATTGTTTTGGTAAAAATAGTATCAAGGTAGTAGGTGAGTACAATAAAAAAGAGAATACCATAACTATATATGAGTATGTAGTACCATCAGAGTAGTATAAATAAACTTTTTCACTATTTTTTTTGAAATTTGATCTTTTTGACTAAAACACTTTACTTTTAAAGTTTTATTTGCTATAATGGCACTCCAATTTTAGCACTATGTCTAAAGATTGGGATGGATATGCGGGCGTAGCTCAGCGGTAGAGCATAACCTTGCCAAGGTTAGGGTCGACGGTTCGATCCCGTTCGCCCGCTCCATTTAGTTCTAAATATAATCAATATAAATAAGTAAACTATAAGTACCAAAAGAGCCCGGGTGGTGGAATGGTAGACACAGGGGACTTAAAATCCCCCGGTCATTGTGACCGTGCCGGTTCAAGTCCGGCTCCGGGTACCACCTATAGTATACTGTTTTATGGAACCATCGCCAAGTTGGTAAGGCTGCAGCCTGCAAAGCTGCCATTCGCCGGTTCGAGTCCGGCTGGTTCCTCCATTTATAACTTTTATAAGTTAGATTTTATCTTTATTTGGATAGAATCCTATTCTACTTTTTGTCGGGAGATGTCGGAGCGGTTGAACGTGCCGGTCTTGAAAACCGGTGTAGGGAAACCTACCGGGGGTTCGAATCCCCCTCTCCCGGCCATATATTTTAAACAATCCAAGCTAAACTTCAATATAATATAACTTTAGAGCATTTAACCCTAGTTATGTATCAAATTATAAAATAGCATAAAGTACTCCCATTATGGATATTTGCAAAGAGTTTGAACTTGACCAAAAGGTTGATTTATGACTATTTGCAAATAACCATAGTACAATGAGTTGTACTAGTTTATGATATCTAATGCATAATTTGGGTTGAGATAGATCATGATTTTTTAGGAGAGAAGTAGTGAATCAAGTAGCACACAACAGATTGGTATCATTTATATGGAGTATTGCAGATGATTGTTTGCGAGATGTATATGTCCGTGGTAAGTATAGAGATGTGATACTGCCTATGGTGGTGCTTAGACGGCTTGATGCACTACTAGAGTCTACCAAAGAAGCAGTATTAGAAGAGGTTAAGTTTCAAAGAGAAGAGGTAGGACTGACTGAGTATGAACCAGATGGACTTAGAGATGCTAGTGGTTATCTCTTTTACAACACATCTCCTTGGACGCTCAAGAGACTTTATGATACTGCTACTAACTCTCAGCAGATGCTAGAAGCCAATTTTAGTGAGTATCTTGAGGGGTTTAGTCCCAATGTCAAAGAGATAATAGGGAAGTTTAATCTAACAGCACAGATCAAACATATGGCTTCAAAAGATGTACTGTTAGAAGTGCTTGAAAAGTTTACATCTCCAAATATCAACTTAACCAACAAAGAAAAAGAAGATAGCGAGGGTAAAAAGCTACCACCACTTACCAATCTTGGTATGGGTTATGTTTTTGAGGAGCTTATCAGAAAGTTCAATGAAGATAACAATGAAGAAGCAGGAGAGCATTTTACCCCTAGAGAGGTGATAAATCTGATGACGCATATCATTTTTGATCCCATAAAGGATAATCTACCTCCAGTTATGACTATATATGATCCAGCTTGTGGAAGTGGTGGAATGCTAACAGAATCTCAAAAATTTATACAAGATAGAGATGGAGAGATAAGAGCAGATGGTGATGTGTATCTCTATGGAAAAGAGATAAATGATGAGACTTATGCTATC
>Ga0256913_10000274_pt1 | contig 25673 bp, 22 predicted proteins | sample Axial_MatmetaG_FD_185970 | JGI IMG/M metagenome (GOLD analysis project Ga0256913, IMG submission 185970) | Deep-sea worm associated microbial mat communities from Axial Seamount, Juan de Fuca Ridge, Pacific Ocean - Axial_Mat | ecosystem: Environmental > Aquatic > Marine > Oceanic > Microbial... | reverse complement strand
CCCTGTGGGGTGGGAGAGTAGGTCGCTGCCTTTTTTTAAGAAATACAAAAACACCTGTCAGGTTATCCTGTTCAGGTGTTTTTTTTTGCCCTGTTATGTATATTGTTTTGTTTTAAAACTATGAAATAGTTATATATGAAGGAGGAGTTTACTTTATTAGAAAACCATGTATCTTTATTTATTAGTTTATAATTAAGATAACGAAAAATTTCAACCTACTTTATTAAAAATTTCTGTATTTTGTTAACATTTCAATAGTAAATTAATTTGTTATTTTGTTGGATAATTGTTGATACTGATACATATTGGGATACTTAAAAATTTGTTAGTAGAAATTTTTTTGAAAAAAATTAAGAAACTTGCAGCATTATATAATCTCCTTGCATCATATAGGTGAGTTTTGGAAAAATCTCATGAACAAAAACAGTAATTTCTTATCGAATTGTAGTTTCTTCGGTAAGTCGTCATAAGATAAAGAGTCTATGTCGTTTTAAAGAGGTGGGGTTAACGGTTCCTTGCCTCTTTTTTTATATTTCTTCTTCAAAATCTTCATCTTGAGGTTCTTGATCTTGTTGTTCTATTTGGTTATATATGTTACAATTCAATTCTATTCCCAGACCTCCTTCTGGCATTACAAACTTTTTATTATAATTATAATCAATACCTTTGGATTTTTCCAAGTTATGGATAAAATTGACAAAAATTGGACGAGCCATATATCCTCCTTGTCCATAAGTAATACTTCTGAATCTTATCCATTGTTCATCACCACCAACCCATGTTCCTACGACTAAATCAGGTGTTATTCCCATAAACCAACCGTCTCTGTAATTATTGGTTGTACCTGTTTTGCCACCTATTTCTGTTTTAAGTTGAGGTTGAATTATTTTAGCAGCATATTTTAACATTGTTACCATTACATAATTATAATTTTCAGGAAATGCTTTATGTCTTTCCGGCATTGTATTATAAATAAGTCTGCCGTCTTTATCTTCAATTCTTGTTACAAATGTCGGTTTGTTATAAATTCCGTTATTGGCAAATACCGAATATGCTCCTGACATTTGCATGACAGAAAGATCTGCAGATCCCAGACATATAGAAGGTTGGCGGGGAATATCATTTTTATCAATTCCCAGTTTATCAACAAAATTTCTTACTATATCCACATTGCCCAATTCCTTCATCAGATATACGGAAATACTGTTTTTTGATTTTCTTAATCCATCATAAAGAGTAAGATATTCCTTGCTAAATTCTTCGGCATTACCGGGTCTCCATGTTTTGGATAATCCGAAATCCCCTTCTCCCGGAGTTATAGAATATTGAATATCCTGAACTTTCATGCACGGGGATATTCCTTTGTTGAATATGGCAGTAGCATAAATAAAGGGTTTGAATGTAGAGCCTACCTGTCTCTTGGTATTGATGTGATCATATTGGAAATATTTAAAATTAATACCTCCGACCCAGGCTTTTATATAACCTGAATGAGGATCAATTGCAAGCATTCCCGTTTGAAGAAAACTTTTATGATACTTAATAGAATCCAAGGGAGTCATTGTAATTGTTTTTTCCCCTGCATTATTATATGCGAAAACCTTCATTTTTGTTTTTGTATTAAAAGATTTTTTTACTGCATTATTTAATTCTTTTTGTTTTAATTTCAGTATTTTCCAATATTTACTTGCAAGTATTTTTTTATAGGTTTTGATTTGACCTGAGTTTACGAAGCCTGTCTTTTTAAGTTTATCCAGATATTTTTTATCCTTTTCCTGATTAAGTATTCGCTGGATATCGGTATCCAATAATCTTGCTTCCGGATAAGTGGTTTTTATTGAATCTATAACAGGTCCCATTATTTTTGATCGTAAACTTAAAAATCTGTTTGATTCCTTAATATACCGATTCAATGTTCTTTTACGCAATTTAATTTGTTTTCTATCTGCTCCATACGTCCAAGGATCTTTCCCTTTCCAAACTTTATTGAAAACGTCTTGCAGTTTTTTCATTCTGTAATTTACTGCTTTTTCGGCCTGAATCTGATAATCCAGATCTATGGTTGTGTATATTTTCAATCCGTCAATATTTATATTATACTTTGTTCCGTCTTGTTTTCTGTATTCGGGTTTTTCCAAAAGTCTTTTGACCCATTTTAGTAATTCGGCTCTGAAATAAGGAGCAGGACCTTTATATCTGGCAGCAGATTTGAATTTAGAACTATCCAATTTCTTTTTGACTAGTTCTTGATACTGTTTTTTATCCAGATAATTATATTTCAACATTTGTTTAAGGACTATATTCCTTCTTGCTTTAGATTTATCGGGATGTCTTTTCGGATTATATTTTATCGGCCATTTAAGCATTGCTATCAGTGTTGCCGCTTCATCAATTGAAAGATCTTTTTGGGATTTTCCAAAATAAGTTCTAGCAGCAGATTCAATGCCATAAGAATTATATAAAAAATCAAATTTATTGAGATACATAGCGATAATTTCTTCTTTTGTATATCTTTTTTCAAGTTCGACGGCAATTAACCATTCCTGAAGTTTTTGCCATAATCTCGTAATGCTGTTGCCCGGTTTATCGGTAAAGAACAATTTTGCAAGTTGTTGGGTAATCGTACTTGCTCCTCCTTTTTTTCCAAGGTACATCAAAGCACGGATAGTTCCTCTTGCATCAATACCACTATGTTTATAGAATCTGACATCTTCAGTTGCTATCAGAGCTTTTACAATATAGGGATTTAATTCGTCATAAGTTGTCCAGACTCTATTGTATATAAAGTTTTTACCTATTTCCTTATTATTGATATCGTATATAATCGTAGAAAATTCATATTTGGGGTTATCCAGTTCACTGATATCAGGGAGTTTGGAAAATTTTACTATTATAAATAATGTTGAGATAAACAAAAGTCCGGCAACTGCAATTGTCCATAACCAAATGATATATTTATTAAAATCTGATTTTTTATTTGTTTTCTTTTTTCTTTTTTTAGTAGCCATTGTCTATATTATATCATTTCTTAAAAATGGTTTCAGTACTCCATGCATCAGGTTTTTCATTAAACAATATCTTTGTTTTGTTCCAAGTGCTTTTAAAAAGTTCTGATTTACGGTACTTTTCAAGAAAATTTTCATTTTCCCATTTACTAATGGTGAAAAAGATATTTTTATTGTTTATATCCTGTAGTAATTCAAGGCTTATGATTCCATCGACTGATGCGATTTTATCTTTTGAATCATTAAACACTTCTAAAAATTCATTTGTTTTCTTCGGTACAAATGACATTTTGACAATTCTGGTAATCATAGTTATTGGCTTAATGATTTAAATAATATTACCAAGGTCATAATAGTTGATATTTGGGCGACAGAATCTGTGATAATCTTGTTCCAGTCGATATCCTTTTTTTTCTTCTTCTGATCTTGATTTTTTTGTTTATAACCGACCTCGATTATAGATCCCTTTCTGACTTTAGGAGTTAATTTAAATAAAATCAGATTATTTGTCTTTTCTATTTCTCCGTTTGGATGTTTTACAAGTATATTGTTTCTATCACCATTTTCATTAATTCCTCCCGCATATTTATTGATATAGTAAATTGCCCTTTTACCTTTATGATAAGGTACATTGATTCCATATTTATTAAAAGCGACTTCATCTTTATATTTTTCATAAACATTTGTAGCTCCTCTTATGGTAACAAAATCTTTTTGTTTTGGAATAAATATTATGTCACCGGATTTAATAATGTAATTGTATTTTGATTTATAATGTTCCATTGCATCTTTTAATCCCATAACGATATAACCGGTACTATCAAGAGAACGGTAAAGAGTAGCACCATCCAAAAATGCTTCCTCAGAAAATCCACCCGCACGATTTATGAGATCCGATATCTTTTCATTTTTTTCAGCAATTGTATAATTTCCCGGATATCTGACTTCTCCGGTTAGTGTTACAATCTTTTGAAGTTCAAAATCAGGTACATATCTTACAAAAACATTGTCATAGGGCTCCAGTAAATATTGATTGGTATTATTGTTTGACATCAAAGAATTTTTATCAACGTTTATTTTTCCTACAATAACTCTAGTCGGTTTATTATTTTGAATTTCTATTCTGGATACTTCGATATTGTTGGTAGATGCAGCCATTTTGAAGCCTCCTGCCAGCAATATCAAGTCTTTTAAAGTCATGTTTTTCCCATACTGAAAGATACCAGGGTTATTGACTGCGCCGCTTATATTGACGGATCTTTTTTCATTGAAAAGATTTTGGGAAAGAACTTCAAGGTTATCAAAAGGTTTTAACTTTATATTTTCCTGGGTTCCGGGATCTAATAATATTTTACCAAGATCAACTTTTATATATTGTTTTTCAAATTTTCTTAGAGGATCCTGGCGATGGATGAAAGCTATATTGGAAGCATTTCTATTGAGTCCTCCCGCTAGAACAATAGCATCTGATATTTTTATTGATTCTGCAATACCATATAAATAAGTGCCCGTATCCCGTACTGCTCCTGTTATTTTGATATATGCTTTGTCGGTAAATCTGGTTTTAGGCCAAATCGTAATAACATCTTTATTGCGGAGCAAAAAATCAATATCATCATTATTTTCATTTTTGAGAATTTCATCGATATTCATTTTTATATATCTTTTCACTCCATTTTCATCAGTTCGCAATAAAAATGCAAAATCTGTTTTGGCAACAGGCTTTAAACCGGATAATTTTAGTGCACTGGAAACTCTTATTCCATCTTTACGTTCAAATCTTCCCGGGTTATAAACTGCACCTTTTATTTCATAGTAATTCTCGATTTTAGTTTTGATAACATTTACGATTATTTCATCTCCGTCTTTGAGAATAAAATCGGAAATTTTACCTTTTTTATCAATATAATCAATAGTCAGGATATTTTTTTTGTTTTCGACATATCTATTGATCCTGATTTCTTGTTGTATCGCATCTTTATTAAAACCACCGGCATAGTTGATAAGTTCGCGTAATCCCTCTCCTTCTATCAATTCATAGGACATAGGTCTTTTAACGCCGCCTTTGACTGTAACTATCTTGTCTGCAACAGGAACATGAATCATATCATTATTATCTAAAAAGAAATTATTGCCATATTTTGGATCTATAAGATATTTATATAGATCGAATACTTTGAATTTTCCCGAAGAATGTATAAGCTTAATATTCCTAACAGAAGCTATCGGAGTTGTACCATTTGCATATTTTACAGCCTCAAAAACCGTATTTGTTGTATTAATAGAAAATGAACCGGGATTTAAGACTTCACCATAAACAGAAATTTTAATATTTCTGGAAGATTCCAGATCAATGTTTATTTCTCCCGGATTAAATATTATATAGTGAGATAATTCATTGTTTATTTTCTTTCTAGCTTTGAAAAGCGGAAGTCCTTTCAGGTAGATACGTTTATTGAAATTCCTCATTTTGATTTTAATATAACCATTTTTGTCAATTATGTAACTATTATCAAAATGAGAATTGTCCGACCAGATTGAAATGGATATTTTATCACCTGTACCAAGAACGTAATACTCATTAACATTTGTCAGATCCTCATTTTTTTCAGGGGGAATACTTAATATATTATGACCATAAACAGGAAATGAATCTATTTTTTCTAGGCTCTGATCTTCTTTTACTTTCAAATTATTCGTAGGAATATCCGGTGGATTTATATTTTTTACGACACTATCTTTTTTTTCAGTTTGTTTTATTTCTTCATCTAGTTTTTTTTGTTCAAGTTCTTCTATTATTTGTTTTATTTGCAAAATTTGTTCAGGAGTGGCTTTATCAAGTTCATCAGGATTTATGTTATTATCGATCAAAGCTTGTCTTACCTCTTCTTCAGATAAACCTCTTTTGTCTAATTCGTTTCTTACCTGTTGTTCTGTAACGTTTATTTGTTGAGCTATAGAGATATTTTGAAATATAGCAAAACCAAAAAAGAAAATAATAAGTAAAATCCTTTTCATAAGTTTAAAATTTTATTCTATGTCTTAGTATTGGACTATTGACCATATTGTTTTTTATAATAATTCAAATATTCACCGGTAATCACATTTTGGAGCCATTTTTGACTATTGAGATACCAATCAACGGTTTTTTCCAATCCTGTTGCAAAATCTGTTTCGGGAAGCCAGCCGATTTCTTTTTTTAGTTTAGTTGAATCGATAGCATATCTTCTGTCATGTCCCGGTCTGTCTTTTACAAATTTGATCAATTCCCTTGATGTTCCGGAATTTCTACCGAGTTTTTCATCAACAGTATCGCATAGTTTATGGACTATTTCGATATTCATCCATTCATTGTCACCACCTATATTGTAAGTTTCATTATATCTTCCTTTGTGAAATATCTGATCTATTGCTTTTACGTGATCTTCTACATACAACCAATCCCTGATATTTTTACCGTCACCATATACGGGTAAGGTTTTATTATTCACTATATTGTTTATGATAAGAGGAATGAGTTTTTCGGGAAATTGAAAAGGCCCGTAATTGTTGGAACAATTGGATATCATTGTATTCAGTCCGTATGTATGAGCATAAGCCCGTACAAAGTGATCCGAACTAGCTTTGGAAGCTGAATATGGTGATCTGGGATCATAACTTGTTGTTTCCAGAAATTTTCCCGTTTTTCCCAGGCTTCCATAAACTTCATCGGTAGATACATGGTAAAATACATAATCATCATCTTTTTTCCAATGACTTTTTGCAGCATTTAGCAATGTCAATGTCCCGATTATATTGGTAGTTACAAATTCCATCGGATTTTCTATGGATCTATCTACATGTGATTCTGCGGCGAGATGTATGATTGAATGAATATTGTATTTTTCAAAAATACTATTTATCAAATTGATATCTTTGATATCACCTTTGATAAACTTGTAATTATCATAATTTTCGATATCTTTTATATTTTCCAGATTTCCTGCATAAGTGAGTTTATCAAGATTTATGATATAGTACTTGTCTTTATATTTTTTCACAAAATGCCTTATTAAATGAGAACCTATAAATCCGGCTCCTCCGGTAACCAAAATACTTTTAAGATTCATTGATTAAATTTTTTTAATGAAATAATTACAACTATCCAGAGATATACGAAAAGAAAAAATGTCATTTTCACTTAACAATATTTTTTTTGGATCAGTTGTAAATAATTAATATACAAAAGTAATAATTTTTAACTTGTTTATTTATTTAAAAAAAAATAAAGTGTTTTAATAACAGTAATAACAAACAAATATTCATTAATTTCGTATTAAATAATAACAAATATACATAATAATGATAAAAAGATTCAATTTAGTTTATATACTCTTGTTTTTTTTACTGTCTTCTTCATTATCCGCTCAGAAAGTACATGAAAATAAAAATAAAGAGGATGCAGGATTGATAACAGGATTTTCTTACGGTTATTTTTTTCCGGGAGGAGATTTGGAAAAAAGATTTGGAAATAGTTTTAAAGTGGATATCTCTCCGGCGTATTATTTTTACAATTCAAGTTTTTCTATTGGTTTTGAATTTGGTTATTTATTCGGTTCCGAAGTTAAGATAAATCCATTGTCTAATCTGATAAGTTACGATGATCAAATAATCAGTATTGATAAAACTTTTGCATTGCTTAGTATGGATGAAAGAGGGTATCAATTCGGCATAAATATCGGTAAAATAGTTTCTTTTAATGATAATATTCGTTCCGGATTGAAACTTGAATTGGGAATTGGGGTTTTAAGACATTGGATACATTACCAAAAAGATTATGGTATTTTGCCTCAATTGGAAGGGGAATATCTCAAAGGATATGATAGATTGACAGGAGGTATTTCGACAAAAGAGTTTATAGGATATCAGCATTTAAAAAAAGACAGCAAGATAAATTTTTATGTAGGATTTGAATTTATACAGGGATTTACGAAAAGCCTTAGAAAATACAATTATGATCATGCTGTGTATGATTTGGAACAAAGAAACGATTATCTTTTCGGGTTTAAAATTGGATGGATTTTGCCATTATACAAGGTGAATAACCCTGATGAAATATTTTACTAATAATGCGCTTTTTATATAACCTAACAATGTATTTGTATCTGACAGTTATCAGGATATTTTCTTTTTTTGATAAAAAAGCAAAATTCTGGTATCAAGGTAGAAAATTTCAAATATTGCCTGATCTGAAAGGTGAAAAAGTGATCTGGATGCATTGTTCATCGCTTGGTGAATTTGAACAGGGAAGACCTGTATTTGAAAAGCTAAAGTTTGTAAAAAAGGATTATGTTTTTGTATTAAGCTTTTTTTCTCCTTCGGGTTATGAAAAGATTAAAAATAGTGACATCGCAGATTATATCTTGTACTTGCCGATAGATCTATCTTCTGATGCAGAAGAATTTGTTAAAAAGATAAATCCAGAATTAGCTATTTTTGTTAAATATGATTTTTGGTATAATTACCTAAGAGTTCTCAATGAAAGAAAAATAGATACAATTTTTATTTCGGTTCTTTTAGAAAAAGATCATCGGTTATTTAAATCGTATAATGGTTTTTTGAAAAAAGAATTGAAAAAGATCAAATATATCTTTACTCAGGATAAAGAGACACTGGAATTATTGGAGGATCAAGGATTTCAGAATGCAATCAAAGCAGGTGATACCCGTATAGAAAGGGTTTTGGAAATAGCGGAATCAGGATTTTCTGATGAAAAAATAGAAAATTTTGCAAATGAAAATAGAAAAATATTGATCTGTGGGAGTACATGGAAAAAAGATGTGGAAGTATTATCAGGTGATCAGGATTTTCTATTTAATAAATTTAAAATAATAATAGCTCCTCATGAGATATCCAAAAAGCAGATTGAATTTATTATTGATTCGTTTAAAAATAGAAGAATCGCCATTTACAGTGATATAAAAAATGAGACATTGGCTGATTATGATATTTTGGTAATTGATATAATCGGCATATTATCAAAGATATATCGATATGCCGATCTGGTATATATCGGAGGAGGATTTGGTCATGGAATACACAATACACTGGAACCGGCAGCATATTTTGTTCCTGTTATTTTCGGTACGAAGTACTATAGATTTTACGAAGCAGTCAGATTGGTTGAAAGAAAAGCATTTTTTAGTATTAAAAATCCTTCAGAGCTAAAAAAAATAGTATTATCTTTGGAATCAAAAGAGTTTTTTAATACGGTAAAAAATAGTATTCATCAATTCTTTGATGAAAATAAAGGAGCGAGTGGTATTATAATGGGTTATTTGGGAAAAAATAAAAAAAATCGGAATGAAAGATTTTAAGAGCTATAATATATTGATTATTGGAGATATAATGCTTGATAAATATATTTATGGAAATATAGAAAAAATATCTCCGGAAGCTCCTGTTCCTATATTTCAAATGATGCATAATGAAGAAAAACCCGGGGGTGCTGCAAATGTTGCGTTGAATATAAAAAGTCTTGGCTCCAATCCGGTATTGCTTAGTATAGTCGGTGATGACAGGGGTGGGAATAAATTATTGATGTTATTGGAGGAAAGTGGTGTGGAAACGTTTAATATTTTGCGAGATATAAAAAAAATGACTACTGTCAAAACACGATTAATGGCAAATGGGCAGCATGTGTTGAGAATTGATGAGGAGAATCCAATATCTGTTGATAAGGAAGCCGAAAGGATAATCAGTGAGCAGTTTTTGAAAATTGTAGAAGAAAGGGATATCAATGCAATAATACTGCAGGATTATGATAAAGGATTGCTGGGAAAGGAGATGATTGAATTTTTTATAAATAAGGCTAGAGAAAACAATATTTTTATTGCAGTGGATCCGAAGTTTAATAATTTTTATGATTTTAAAAATGTTGATCTTTTTAAACCCAATCTTAAAGAAATAGAAACGGCACTAAATCAAAGGATAAAAACGGGAAAAGACGAATTGGTCCGGGCTGCTGTTGAGCTACATAATATACTGAAATTTAAAAATCTTTTTATCACTCTTGGAGATAAGGGTATTTTTTATTCCGATGGTGAAAATCATGATATATTTCCGACAGAGCACATTGATGTAGTGGATGTTAGTGGAGCTGGGGATGTGGTATTGAGTGTTGCAACTATTGCATATCTGGAAAATATGGATATTGAAGATATTGCGGTAGTATCCAATAAAGCCGGTGGACTGGCATGTGAGATAATGGGGGTTGCGACTATTTCCATGGCTCAATTGAAAAAGAAATTATAAGTTAAGTAAATAAATAATGAAGAAAGATATAAGAAATATTATTAAGGAAAGCATTTTTGTAAAAGAAGCGGTTTTAGAGGATGAGAGTATTATTGAAGAGATTGAAAAAATCGTTACTGTGATAACAAAGGTTTTTCAAAAAAGGGGTAAAGTTTTTTTCTGTGGTAATGGTGGTAGTGCTGCTGATGCACAACATCTGGCAGCTGAATTTTCGGGAAGGTTTTATTTTGATAGAGCGCCACTTTTTGCAGAAGCGCTACATGTCAATACTTCTTATTTAACAGCTGTTGCCAATGATTACGGATATGAATATATTTATTCCCGGCTGATCCGTGCCAAAGGAAGCAGGGGAGATATTTTAATCGGGTTATCGACATCCGGCAATTCGGAAAATATAATTAAAGCCTTTGATCAGGCAAGATCTCAAAGTGTTATTACCATAGGATTTACAGGTGCCGGAGGAGGCAAGATGAAAGATCATAGTGATTATCTTCTTGCTGTTCCGTCAGAGGATACTCCACGTATCCAAGAAGCACATATTTTGTTAGGGCATATTATCTGTGAGTTAGTGGAGAGGAAGTTATTTGCTTGATTGTAAGATTTTAAATTTAATATCAGAAATTCCTTCCAGACTGTCTTTTCTGGTGAGTTGTTCGATTTTGATACTGTAATTACCGGATTTTGGGAATTTAAAGGATTTTCTTAAAAGTGTATTCAGATAATGGTTTTTTCCTTGTTTTTCACCTATGATTATACCGGATTTGTCGTAGAAGTTAATATTGATAGTATCGGTATTTAATGATCCGGTAAAATCATCCGTAATCTTCAGATAAATATTTTGAAACGGATAATTTTCAGTATGGTTTATTCCAAGGAAGATATCATAATGAGCGGTATCTTGTTTTATTGAGAAGTCTGAAGAAAAAACATCATTGTATGTCCATATTTCATTGGGAAATTTCTTGGTGTTTTTATAAATTTCATCATTATTACAAGCTGACAATACGAAAAGGAATATAAAGAAAGACATTAGGGCTTTCATCGGATTATGATTTTATTTGGTATATCAATTAAAATATTCTTTCATTCTTTCAAAAAAGCCTTTACCTTTTTTCTCTCCCGGATTGAAATTTTCACTTTCTTTGATTTTTTTCATTAGTTCTTTTTCTTCATGAGAGATTTTTTTAGGTACCCAGACATTTATATGTATCAATTGGTCTCCTTTTCTGTAACTGTTAAGTTCGGAAATTCCTTTATTTTTCAATCTCAGAATCTTTCCGGCGGGTGTTCCTGCAGGAATATTGATTTTAACCTTTCCTGTCAATGTGGGAATATTGATTTCCGTACCCATGACAAGATCTGAAAAATTAAGGAATAGATCATAAATGATATTAATGCCGTCTCTGGTAAAATATTCATGATGCTTTTCTTCAATGCTTATGATAAGATCTCCGTTTTGCCCATTGTGTTTTCCTTTGTTGCCTTTGCCTCTCATGGATAACTGCATTCCGTCTTCTACGCCGGCGGGAATATTGATTTCTATCAGTTCTTCTCCTTTAGTTACTCCGGTACCTTTGCAGTTTGAGCAGAACTGGGTTATCTTGCTTCCGCTTCCATGACAAGAAGGACATACGGAAGTGGTAGCCATCTGTCCCAAAAATGTATGTCTGACTTGTCTGATATAGCCTGATCCTTTACATGTAGGGCAAGTGGTAATGCTATTGCCGTCTTTAGCGCCTGATCCCTTACATGTATCACAAGCGATATCTTTTTTTATTTTTATTTTTTTTGTCACTCCTGTTGCTATCTCTTCAAGTGACAATGATATTTTTATTCGTATATTGGAACCTCTTTCTCCCCTTGATTGAGAAGAAGAACTTCTGCTACCTCCGAAAAACGAGTCAAAGGGACTGCCGCCATCACCAAATAAATCTCCAAAGTGCCTAAAAATATCTTCCATGGTCATTCCGCCGCCACCGCTGTAGCCACCATTGTCACTAACTCCTGCATGCCCGAATTTGTCATACCGCTCTCTTTTCTGAGGATCACTTAAAACTTCATAAGCTTCTGCTGCTTCTTTGAATTTATCTTCAGCAGTCTTATCACCCGGATTTCTGTCGGGATGATATTTAAGAGCCATTTTTCTGTATGCTTTTTTGATAATGGTGATATCTGCACCTCTTTCTACTTCAAGTATTTCGTAATAATCCCTTTTTGTCATAAAATATATGTTTCTTGTTAATAGTTTACTGATTTAATTATTCCTGAAAAAATACTATTCAAAAACAAATTTATTTTCCTACCACCACTTTGGGATATCTTATTATTTTCCCGTTCAATTTATATCCGTTTTCCACGACATCGATAATTTTACCTTTTTGTTTTTCATCTTCAACAGGAATTTCAGCTACTGCTTCGTGCTCTTCAGGGTCAAATTCTTTGTTGATACTGTTCATTCTTTCAAGTCCTTTCGAACCTAAAATTGAAAACAATTTATTGTAGACCAATTCTACACCTTCGGTAAAATGCTCAGGAGAATTTTCGTCATCAGACAATTTTTTTGCTCTGTCAAAATCATCCAGTACAGGTAAAATAGCGTTTAATACATTTTCAGATGCAGTTTCTATCAATTCACTTTTTTCTTTACTTACTCTTTTTTTGTAATTTTCGAATTCAGCAAAAAGTCTTAAATATTTATCTTCCAATTCCTTCAATTCTTGGTTTTTTTCTTCGAGTTCTTTTTTGTATTTTGAAAAAGGGGACTTCCTTTTAGTTGTAGTCTTAGTATTTTTATTTTTTTCTATATTTTCTTTCTTATTCATAGTCCGATTTTTTTATAAGTATGATAATAAATATCCGTTAATATATACTATCAATTTTGTTGCCATTGTTGTTTTTATGTCAGTTTGGCAGGTTTATTGTTGAAATAGTGCAAATATAGCCATAAAATTGATATAACTTGTGAATTGTCAATGTATAAATTTCATTTTGATTTTATAGTTTTGGATAGTTGGGAGGAAGGATTCGCCGTTATTTTATTTATGGAAAACAGTAAATAGTCAAAGTAGAATGTCAAGAAAATCTCAGAGTACATTTGGAAAAATCACTTAGTTATGTTTGTGGAATTTTGGTTTTTTCACCTGTTTGTAATGGGAATATTACCGGTGCGGAAATGCGATAGGGATAGTAGTGGAGACGAGCGATAGCGAGGCTGTCACGCTATATAGCGGGACGGAACCCACGAATAGCCCGGTCGGAATAGAGATCTTTGCATTGATTTGAGCATTGGGGTCTCTATGGAGAATCGCCCGAAAAAAATAATCCAATTACTATATTATTGATAAAGTTGGTGTTGTCTCCGAATGGTGTAACTTTTCAAACTAGTCGAAAATACTTGTTTCATTGACAAAAGAAAAACAATTATATTTCGTTTGATGTTAAGTTATAGTTACACAAATAACAATTTATGAAGAAAAATATATTGCTGCTTGGTTTTTTTGTATTATTGGGAATTGTCGCTAATGCTCAAAAAAGCAAATTGGCATCTCAGTATTTTAGGAATGGAGAGTATGAAAAATCAGCGGAGTTATACAAATCGTTATACAAAAAGAATAAATACAATAATTCGTATTTCACTTATTATTTTAAGAGTTTATTGGAAGATGAAAGATATGAAGATGCGATAAAAGCTATTGATTTTCATTTAAAAAAGAGACCTTCGGAAATCCAGTTTATCGCATGGAAAGGATATCTGTATGAGAAATTGGATAAGAAAGCAAAAGCTAAAAAGCTATATGAAAAAGCCATTAAAAAGGCAAAAGTGGAAAATTTTCAGTTGGTTAAATTGGGGAATGTGTTTAGGGAATTGATGAAGTATGATTTGGCTGAGAAAACATATAAAAAAGGGTTGGAAAGCAAGAAATATAGAATTGATTATTTGTATTATATTGGTGATTTGTATGCTGTAATGGGAGAAAGTGAAAAGATGACGAATTATTTTTTACAATATATTGGAGAAAAGGAAAAATTCCGGAATTTGAATTCAATAAAAAATAGATTTTCATTGATTCTTGATGAAAAGGAATTTGAATCATTGAAGTCAAAATTGATCAAAAGCATTCAAAATAATCCTGACAATATTAACTTGATAGATCTTCTCGGTTGGGTGTATTTGAAAACGGGAGATTATAAAAAGGCTATGAGACAGATTATTGCCATTGACCGTAGATTTGAAGAAGATGGTAAAAGGGTTTACCGTTTTGCCTTGGATGCGAAAAAAGCAGGTGAATCTATGATTGCTGCGAAATCGTTTCAATATATTGTTGAAAATAAAAATAATAGAAGTCCGTATTATTTTTCTTCGATTAAAAATTATTTATTTATTACAAAAGAGATATTGGAAAATGATACAACAGCTACAAAATCCGATTTTATAGAAATAGAAAATCAATATAATAAATTCTTGAAACAATACGGCATCGGTGATTTGACTTTCAATCTGGTTTTGGAATTGGCAAATTTGGAAGTAAACAATCTCCACGACCCTGACAAAGGTATAGAAGTATTGACAAAGGTTATAGGTAGAAAAAATTTGGAAAGTCAGAATATAGCCAGAGCAAAGATTCTGCTTGGGGATTTTTATTTGGTAAAGGGTGAAATATGGGAGGCTTCATTGCTTTATTCACAGGTGGATAAACGATTTAAAGAAGGAGAATTGGGAGAGTTGGCACGATTTAAAAACGGTCAGTTGTATTATTACAACGGTGATTTTGAGTGGGCTCAAACCATATTTAATATATTGAAACCCGCTACTTCAAAGAAGATATCAAATGATGCGATTGAACTATCGGTATTTATATCTGAAACCGTCGGTGAGGATTCCACTATGGTAAAGCCTTTAAAGATTTTTTCAAAAGCTGAATTGCTGATATATCAAAACAGATACGAGGAAGCTTTATCGGCTCTTGATTCAATAAATTATTTATATCCGGATAATAATCTTGAAGATGATGTCTGGTATGTAAAAGCACATATTTTTAAAAAGGAAAAGAAAATTGATTTGGCTATTGATATGTACGATAAGATATTGAAAAAGTATCCGGATGAATTGAAAGCAGATAATTCTTTGTTTGAATTGGCTGATATCTATGAAAGAATCATAAAAGACAGAAAAAAAGCAATGCAATTGTATGAAAAGCTGTTTTTGGATTATCCGAATAGTACATTAGCGGTAGAAGCAAGAAAAAAATATCGTAAATTAGATGAAGAAAGATTATTACAAAGGGCTTTTATTAATTAATGAAACATTTATTGTTGATCATTCAATCTTTGAGGAATGGATATCGTTTTTCAGAAACAGTTATGTGAGATTTCTGAAAGAATCTCCTTATGTCAGGGATGTAGTTTTGAGTAAGGTGCAAGGAGGATACAATCCTGATGGAGAAAATTATGCATTGCAATTTAAAATAAATGAAAAGGATTTCCCGGAATTTAAGAATAATGAGAAGTTTAAAGAAATAAGGAAGATAATTAATGAAAAATTCAAAAACCAATATGCTTCATTTGAGACTATTCTGGAAGTTGAAATGGAATAAGAGTTAATCTATCTGATATTTCTTTCTGCATCCATTTTCAATAAAACCGCCATCATTATACTGAAAACCAATAAAGAAGTTCCTCCTTTGCTTATGAAAGGAAGAGGAATGCCTACTACAGGGACTATTCCCATATTCATTCCGATATTCATAAAAAAATGTATAAATATATATCCGGCTAAAGCATAACCATAATAAGTGATAAATTTGGTTTTCCCCCTTTCAGCAATAATCAGAATCCTTGTTATCAACAGAAAAAACAATACGATTATACTTAATATTCCAATAAAACCCTGTTCTTCACCAATAGAGCTGAAAATAAAATCGGTAGTTTGCTCAGGAACAAAATTGAGATGGGTCATAGCTCCTTTTAAAAAGCCCTTTCCGGAAAATCCGCCGGAACCGATAGCTGTTTTGGACTGCAGTACATTGTAAAGAGAACCACGAGGATCACATTTTTCAGGATTCAACCATACATTTACTCTTTCTTGCTGATGGGGTTTGAGTATATTGTTGAAAGTATAGTTTGTTAAAAATGAAAGAGTGATTATAAATGTGACCGTAAATGGGATCAGGTAAATACTGTTTTCACGATTTTTCAACCAATGCAATATTGAAAACAAAAATAATATCAGAATCATGGCGATAATTGTATAGATCCGAAAATCATGAATAAAAATAAAAATACTGAATCCGGTAAAAACAATATAGATGATAAACCAGAATTTTCTTTTGGAATATAAAAGTACTAATATACCGAAACTTACAATCAAAGCAGTCAAACTGACCCAATAAGGAGTGAAAACCAGTGTGGTAATAAATGCTGCAATCAAGATACCTAATATGATATAAAACAAAGGAGTAAATCCCGCTCTATAAAACAATATGAGTAATGAAAAAAAAGTCAATGCGGAACCGGCATCGGGTTGCATTAGAATGAGAAGCATCGGCAATAAAATTATAGAAAATGCAACTGCTATATTTTTTAGGTTCTTGAGATTGTTTTTATAATGTGCCAAATACGAAGATATGGCTAATGCGGTTCCGAATTTTGCAAATTCAGAAGGTTGAAAGGAAAATCCGGAAAAGTAAAACCAGGATCTTGAACCTTTTATATCCGAGCCAAATATTAAAACGCCTATTAAAAGCAATATTCCAAATAAAAATACGGGATAAGAGAAGGTGTACCAAAATTTCCATTCGATTAAATAAACGATTAGAAATGCCGAAAGAGATAAAATGACAAAAATAACGTATCTGCCCATTTCGGTATTGGTACTTAAAAAAGAGTAAGGATTATCTTTATCATACAATACAGAATACAAGGATATGGTCCCGATGATCACTAAACTTATATAAATAGCAAAAGTGATCCAGTCAAACCCTCTCCGGTCTATGGCTTTTCTTAATGACATTAGTCCGGACTTTCTATAAATTCACTTTCATCGATCTTTTCCCAAATGGTAATGGCACTTGGGAAAAACTCTTTGACCTCATCCAAAAATGCTTGAGCTTTTAATTTGGAGTCAAATCCACTGACTTTCACCCTGTAGTAGGGGCTGACCTGTTCCCAGGAGACATTTTTTATGTATGGGAAATGATACCTGAATTTGGAAATTGCTTTTTCCATTTTTCTCCTGTCATCTGTGCTGATAATTTGAATTCTCCATCCGTTGACATAATCTTTATCTTTGTTCCAACGGATAAAATCATTATACAGCTTAGTTATCGCAGGCTCTTCATTTACATAAATATTTTGAGCATTTAAACCTGTGAAAAAAAATATAATAACAAGAACTATAGAAACTTTTAAATACATAAAAACCTATTTTGAAATGTAAAAATAGCAATTTATAATAAACCGGTAATATGATAACATATAAATTTTAAAATTATTCTAATACTCTATTAAAAAACATACTTGTAACTATTTAAATAAGTTATATTGTACAGCATAAAATGTAGTAAAAGAAATTTTTTTACCAAATAGATCAATTAATTAACTAGTTGCATGTATTAATTTTGTCAAAAAGTCGGATAAATGAAAAAATGAAATAAAGGAATTTAATTTAAAAAGCAAATAACTGCAATTTTGTCATAAAAAATACAATGGCACAATATATGATATAATTGGCAGTGTATGGAATTTTGTATTTCATACTTTTATTACGAATATATTTTTTAACTAAAAAAATAAATGTACTATGGCTAAAAAAATTAGCTTTGACACAGAAGCAAGAAACAATCTTAAAGCTGGAATTGACGCATTGGCAGATGCGGTAAAGGTAACATTAGGTCCAAAAGGAAGAAATGTTATTATTGAAAAAAGCTTTGGTGCTCCACAAATTACAAAAGACGGAGTAACTGTCGCTAAAGAGATCGAACTTGAAGATCCAATTGAAAATATGGGCGCTCAAATGGTAAAAGAAGTAGCGTCTAAAACTGCAGATCAAGCAGGAGACGGAACGACTACTGCCACTGTTTTGGCTCAAGCAATGGTGGGTGCCGGATTGAAAAATGTTACAGCAGGTGCAAATCCTATGGATTTGAAAAGAGGAATTGATAAAGCAACTGCAGCCGTGGTTGCGGAAATGCATAATATCTCTGAAAAAGTTGGAGATGATTTCAAAAAAATCGAACAAGTCGGAGCTATTTCAGCAAATAATGATCATACAATCGGAAAACTTATTGCAGAAGCAATGAAGAAAGTATCCAAAGACGGAGTGATCACAGTAGAGGAGGCAAAAGGAACCGATACATATGTTGATGTTGTTGAAGGAATGCAATTCGACAGAGGGTATCTTTCACCATATTTTATCACAGATGCAGATAAAATGATTGCTGAATACGAAAATCCACTTATTCTTATCCATGATAAAAAAATAACTAATGTACAGGATATAGTTCCTATTTTGGAAAAAGCCGCTCAAGCTGGAAAACCTTTGTTGATTATTGCTGAAGATATGGATAGCCAGCCTCTGGGAGTATTGGTTGTGAACAGATTGAGAGGAGGTTTGAAAATAGTAGCTGTAAAAGCACCTGGTTTTGGAGATAGAAGGAAAGCAATGCTTGAAGATATCGCAATATTGACAGGCGGAACAGTGATATCGGAAGAGCAAGGTTATAAACTTGATAATACTGATTTGGATCACCTTGGTACTGCAGAAAAAGTGATCATTGATAAAGATAATACTACAATAATCAACGGTAAAGGTGATGTAGAAGCTATAAAAGCAAGAATCAAGCAGATTAAGCAACAAATAGAAACAACTACTTCAGATTATGATAAAGAAAAACTCCAGGAAAGATTAGCAAAATTGGCAGGTGGAGTAGCGGTATTGTATGTAGGAGCACCTACGGAAGTGGAAATGAAAGAAAAGAAAGATAGAGTAGATGATGCATTGCATGCTACCAGAGCTGCTATCGAAGAAGGTATAGTACCCGGAGGTGGCGTTGTGTTTGTCAGAGCAGCAAAAGCGTTGGAAAAGGTGAAAACCGAGAATGAAGATGAGAAAATAGGAGTGGAAATAGTAAGGAAATCCCTTGAAGCTCCTGTGAAAACAATTGCATTCAATGCAGGAGTCGAAGGAGCTGTTGTGGTAAATGAAGTGAAAAAAGGAAAAGATGATTTCGGATACAATGCTAAAGATGATAAATTTGAAAATCTTAAAAAAGCAGGTATCATAGATCCTACCAAAGTAAGTAGGGTAGCACTTGAAAATGCAGCTTCGATAGCAGGAATGTTGTTGACGACAGAAGCAGTAATAAATGATATTAAAGAAGATAATCCTCCAATGCCTCCTATGGGTGGCGGTGGAATGCCGGGAATGATGTAAGAAGATTAGGAAAATGGAAATTTAAAAGAGCTGTCAATTTTGGCAGCTTTTTTTGTTTGTAATAATTATACTTATATTTGTGAAAAAAATAATGACTGAAAAAAATAGAATAATAATTGCGTCTAAAAATCCAGTAAAGATAAATGCGATAAAATTAGGTTTTGAATCGGTGTTAAACCATTATGATTTCGATTTTACAGGAATTTCCGCTTCATCGGAAATAAGCGATCAACCTATGACCGTAGAGGAGACTTATCAAGGTGCTTTGAACAGAATAAAAAATGCAAAAAAAATGTTTCCTGATGCAAATTATTATTGCGGTATCGAAGGAGGTTTGGAAGTATTTAAAGATCAATATTATGCTTTTGCCTGGATATTAATTGACAATGGCATTTTGACAGGAAAAGCAAGAACAGCTAGTTTTATGCTCCCGCAGGGGATAGTAAAGTTAATAGAGCAAGGTTATGAATTGGGAATTGCCGATGATATGATTTTCGGTCATAGCAACTCAAAACAAAAGCAAGGCTCGGTAGGGATTTTGACACACGATAAGATTGATAGAACCAAATATTATAAACATGCGGTAGTTTTAGCATTGATACCGTTTATAAATAAAGAACTTTTCCGGTAAATAGCAACAAACAATAAATCAATATTTAATTTTCAAATCACTTGTAAATTATTAAAGAACCTGTCAGAATCAGAATTTATAAGATTGAAATGTGAAAAAGATAATTCTGAAAATTTTGATTCTGACAGGTTTAAACCATTGAAAAACGCTTCAATATAGATGTCTTTTTGTACAAAAATAAGCTGGGAGCAATTTATTTAACCGACCTCAGATTATAAAAAACAGATCAATTATTGACCGCAGTTTTCATGTTCTCCGTTAATTATGCTATCATACAGTTCCGTAGAAATAAATTGAGGCGAATATTTTTCTTCTTTATTTTCCAACCATCCGGTAAATGCACGCATGTGATTTCTTGAACCGCAAGTAAGAATATCATATATCTCCAATAAGGTTTTATTATCGGTTTGGTCTGAAAAATTATTTAGATCATAAATATCGACATCTTCAATAGTAGCACCAACTTCCAATGCATCAATAAGGGATTTGTCTCCTTTGGTAGTCAATGCATCATATAGCTCTTGAATATGTGAATTTGTAAATTTTCCAGCTTCCGGTAATACAGGATCCTCAAATTTACATAAATCTACTTCATCTAACAATAAATCCATATGATGTTGCTCAGATTTTGCAATATTTTTAAATATATTCACATTCCACTTTTCATAAAGATAGTTGTAAACATCTCTGGCAAGTTTTTCTTCTTCTCTCATATATAACAATCCTTGTTGTTGCTCCCGGGTCAATTCACAAGTCGTGATATCGTTATTATCTTCTTCATCTTTTTCACATGAACTAATAACGGTAACTGCGATGGTTCCACTAAATAGAATCATCAATAAAAATAAATTTCTTTTGAGCATAATTTAATTTTTTTATTCTATAATTCTTCCTAATTAATCATAATAATTATCTTAGGATTATTTTATCACTCTATAATACGCAGGTGCTTTTTTTTTCTTTCATTTGCTTTTTTTAACGTGAATTAAAAAGAAGCTTTACGTAAGAAGTGCTTGGTTGTTGTAATGATTTTATCCCCAAAGGAATCATTTATTAAGTTTATCAAAATTATAAATGATGTACCTATCCGGATTATTTTTAATAAAAATCTATTTAATTGCAAAAAAAGTAATAATTTCACAAAAAAAAGTACCAAAAAGTTGATTTTTAATAAAAATTACTGTTATTTTACAAGTGAATACTAACTAACATGAAGCAATTATCGTTTAGACAGCAAGAAATCTTAGATAAATCAATAATATTGATATCCAATAAAGGTATTCAGGGTTTTACTATAAAAAATCTTTCGAAATCAGTTGGGATTTCTGAACCGGCTTTATACAGGCATTTTGAAAGCAAAACTGAAATATTAGAAACAATTCTAGGACAATTTGAAGAGTTAGCTGATTTTTTTGCAAATATGATTGAAGAATCCAATATGCCGGCTAAAGAAAAGATCAGTTTTATGTTTGAGAAAATGGTAGATATTTTTATTAATAATCCGGCAATTATTTCAATTATTTTTTCCGAAGAAATATTTAAAAACGACGATCATTTAAAAGAGATTATCGTTAGGATAATGAATATTAATGAAAAAACAGTTGAAAATATTATTTTGTCCGGACAGAATACTGCTGAGATTAGAGATGATATCGATGAAAAAACCATGGCATTAGTTGTTATGGGGGCATTGAGGTTAATGGTCAAAAGATGGGATCTTAATGATAGGGTTTTTGATCTTAAAAAAGAAGGTTTGAAATTGATTGATTCATTAAGATTGTTGTTGCAGAAAGAATAAGCATATAAAAAATAGAAAACTCACATATAGGTGGGTTTTTATTTAAACAAAAAAGTTAGTTAGGGTTAACTACATTGGTGTAAGCTAAAAAATGAACGGATTGAAAGTATTGGGTGCTACCAAATGGAAAAGGCTTAGAGCTATGGAATATGAACGGAAATTTGAATTAGAAGTTTTAGGTACAAAAGATGGTAAATTGATATTTAATGCTGTTCGAACCTGTGATAAAGATGGAGAATTCTATGGTGAAAATGACGATGAATTTAGTTCAGAGGATACATTGGAAGAGTTTACATGGGCAGAATGGAAATGGGAGCATTTTGCTAAACTGTAGTAATTAGAATAATCAAGTTAAGGAAAATATAAAACAAGAAATATAAGATAATGTGATATTAATTTAGCATTTTATAGCCCTGTTCGTTCCAGCGTTTCGGGGCTATATTGTTTTTTACTTGAGCTTTTATATGATTTAGAATAGCTCATTATTTTTCCCGTTTTTTTTAATATCCTTTGCTTACTAACGTGATAATAATATAAAAGTTTTCAATATTATTCGTGTTCTTATAACCTAATTCCCTAAATTCTATTTCAGATAGAAAAAACTGTTTGTCTTGCAATTACGAATGATTAACACAAGCTGCATAGAGCAGTGGACTAGATATTTTGATAGAAAACGCCAAATTAATTGGTAGATCAAGAGTCCAATAAAGTCTTATGGGCTGCATCCAATGTTTCTCTGACTTTTTCTTTGGTTTCGGCCTGGCAATATACTCTCAGTACAGGTTCCGTACCCGAAGGTCTGACCATTATCCATGTATCTTCATCCAAGAAATACTTCCAACCATCAATAGTATCTTTTTTAATGATAGGTCTTCCTCCGATCTCTTTTATCTCGTCATTTTCGCATTTCTTTACTATAGCTTGCTTAGTTTCTTCATCCAAATGAAGGTCGTCTCTGTCAAATTTGAAAGGACCGACTTTTTCATATATTACCTGAATCAGTTCCTTGAGCGATTTCTCTGTTTTTGCCATCAATTCCATTATCAACAATCCCATCCAGACACCATCTCTTTCGGGAATATGTCCTTTGACTGAAATGCCACCGGACTCTTCACCACCAACGAGAACATCTTCGTGGATCATTATTTCAGCTATATATTTAAAACCTATTTTTGTTACTTCAAAATCAAGTCCGTATTGTTTTGCCAATTTTTCCACTTTATTGGATACGGAAAAAGATACGGCTACTTTGCCTGTTTCGTGCTTGAATTCATACATATAGTATAGCAAAAGCAATAAGATATGATGTGAATCCACAAATTCTCCATCTTCATCATAAAGTCCTATTCTGTCGGCATCCCCGTCATTGGCGAGTCCCAGATTTATTTCCGGAGTATTTTTGACCAAAGCGGATAATTCTTTGAGGTTTCTATCAATTGGTTCAGGTGCTTGTCCTTTGAATGACGGATTGTAGTCGCAATGCAGGCAATAAGCTTTTGGGAAAAGTCTTTTTATTACATTTTGTCCTGCTCCATACATTGCATCATAAGCCAGTACTACTCCTTTTTTGATAGAATCCATATCAAAATATCCAAGCACATGATCCATGTACATTTGCTCCATATCGATGAATTTTATCATTCCTGATCTTACATGATAATCAAAATCGGTATTAACTTCCGGTATATAATCAGGAATAAGATCTTCAATCTCTCCGACTTCGCGAGGAATAGTAGGTCCTCCAAAATGGGATTTGAGTTTATATCCGTTGTATGATGGTGGATTATGGCTGGCAGTGATCACTATGCCGAGATCAGCTTTCAATTTTACTACTCCCAATGATACCATTGGGGTAGAAGCGAAATTTTTATCAAGATAGACTTTTATCCCATTTGCAGCGAAAACACTTGCAGTATATTCGCTGAACATTTTACCAGCAAATCTACAATCATAACCTACTACAACACGCGAAAAACCTCTTTCCTTCATCCACTGTGCCGCTGCATCTGTGACTCTGATTACATTGTCAACTGTATATTCTTTAGCTATAATAGCTCGCCATCCATCCGTACCGAATTTTATATTTACCATGATTATATATTTTTATGCAAATGTACATTATTTTTTTTTATGGAAGAAATATGGTGAATTATAAATACGGTTTTACAATTTTACCCCTTTATCATATTTAAAATGATCTGAAACATGGCAATGAAGGTAATTTTTGCATATTTTTTCCATAGTTATTCTTGAAGCATTGAAAGCATGAGAGATAGAACCTCCTTTTTTGCCTGCAAGCAAATCCCCACCGATAAAAAGTCCGGGGATTGTCGTTTCACCTCCTTCTTTGATTTTAGGAGCATCTCCTACAAAATCGATTCCTGTAGATTTGAGAAAATTTTCAGGAGTGCTTCCTCCCAGAGCATATACAATTCTATCAAATTTCATTGTTTCATATTTTTCTTCGTTAAAATGAACCAATGGTATTTCGTTTTCTGAAATTTCTACGGATTTGATATTGCTTTCTAGTAGTAATGTTATTCTATTGCATTTTACAAGTTCATTTAAACTTTCCAAATTGAAAGAATTCATTTTTGAGAATTCTTGCCTGCGATATGATAATGTTACTACATTCCCCATTTCTATAAGGAATTGAGTAAATTCGGAAGCCGAATCACCACCACCCACAACAAGGATTTTTTCTCCGGTTGTTCTAAATGAAGTGATGTCAAAATGAATACGATTTTTGAGTTTCCGCGGTAGTGGATAGTCAGGTTTATTGGGTTTTCCGAAAATACCGATAGCAATAACTACAATTTGAGCTTTGTAAATATCATGGTTTGTCGTGACAACAAATGAAGGTTCTTCTTCAGTACCTAATGCTTCAATTTTTTGAACTTCTTCTTTATAATTAACTTTTACTCCTGTTTTCTGAATTGCCTTATCCAGATAGTTTATAGTATCGTGTTTTGTCGAATCCTGAAGGCACATTACGCCGTGACATATTGCCGGCATTCCTTTGTAGTTGGCGGTAACAAGTTTTTTCTCGGGGTACAATGACCTTATAACCCAGGAATGAGCTTCCGCCTTATCCAGCATTACTATTTCTTCCGGTTTCAATCCCGATAATCTGGCTTCAGCAGTTAGTGAAATGCCTGCAGGTCCCGCACCAATTATAAGAAGTTTATATTTTTTCATCTGTTTAGAAATTTATAATTAATTGATAATATGATATTTGTTTTGTCACTATTTTTGATTGCTTCGCTTCAAAAATACCGCCAAAAAACCTCACCGCTCCATCTCACCGGACGCTTACGCATTAATGGTTAATGGTTAATTGTTAATTTTTCATTTTCAATTGTTATTATACTTTATACTTTAGCCTTTAGCCTTTATACTTTCGCCTTTAGCCTTTATACTTTAGCCTTTAGCCTTTTCACTTCTCGATACGCTCCGTTACACTCCGCTACACTTCGGTACGTTTCGTTTCACTACACTACTCAGTGCATCGCTCGA
>Ga0256913_10000273_pt1 | contig 25805 bp, 24 predicted proteins | sample Axial_MatmetaG_FD_185970 | JGI IMG/M metagenome (GOLD analysis project Ga0256913, IMG submission 185970) | Deep-sea worm associated microbial mat communities from Axial Seamount, Juan de Fuca Ridge, Pacific Ocean - Axial_Mat | ecosystem: Environmental > Aquatic > Marine > Oceanic > Microbial... | reverse complement strand
TCTTCCTGATAGCTGATTATAATTATGTAATGTCAAATCCGCTTCAGGTAGACACCAGGCTACACAGCCACCAGTTATCTCTGAAACTGGGGATATTGTTCGGCAACAAAAGCAAGCAGGCTAAGGGTGCTTTATGGGCCGGTGCCATGTATTTCAAAAACGACCAGTATTTCAGTGGCGTGGTTGACGTGAGGGATATAGACAAAGACCTTGAAAAGATTATCGGGCGCTATGTTGACTACAGCGGTGATGTGGTGGCGTATCCAAGGCAAAGAATCAATTTTATAACCGGTGGTTCCTGGCTTCTCAATCAACACAACAATATTTCAGCCGAAGTAGGTATATACCCCCGCCTTCAGGCCAAACTTTCTTACAACTATAGTTTTTAGCCCTGTTATCTGATAATTTATAACAATTTATTGTTATTTTATTAACAAGATTTGGATAATCGCACAAACCCGATTACATTTGCCCTGTTATTGTTTTAACAAGATAAGTAATGAAGCAGAAAAATACTTTTGAGAACCTCCCTCACAAAACAATTGAGCGGTTAAGTCAGTACAGAAGAGCCCTATTGATATGTCTTGACAAAGGCAAGACACATATATTTTCACATGAGATTGCTAAAATTCAGCATATCACTCCTGTTCAGGTGCGTCGCGACCTGATGTTGATAGGATATTCAGGTACTTTACGCAAAGGATATAATATCCAGGAACTGATTGACCTTATAGGAACGATCATTGACACGGAAGAAGGCTTAAAAGCAACCATCATCGGCATGGGGAATCTGGGAAGAGCGCTGATTAAATACCTCAGCGGCAAACGGCACAAGCTGGAGATTGTAGCCGGGTTTGACACCAACCCTGATAAGATCGGCAACAAATTCAGCGGTATCCGTTGCTATTCCATTGAGGATTTGAACGAAATCGTCAAAGAGAAGAACATCACCATCGGCATCATAACCGTACCTGAGGAAAACACGGTGGAAACAGCTGACAAACTGGTACAAGCCGGTATTAAAGGCATTTTGAATTACACACCGAAACCGGTTGATGTGCCGGAGCATGTTTATCTGGAGGAGTATGATATGATCACAACCCTGGAGAAAGTGGCTTTTTATGTCAAACTGGCCGATGAACGAAAGAAGAATTCAAAAGCTAAACGATCGTAATTCTTGTACCGCCGTTATCGACACCAAGGAGTGTCGTTTCCGTAATAATGGTATCCTTTCCGCTCCGTTCGACGAAATGAATGGCTGCCCTGATTTTGGGTGCCATACTTCCCTCGGCAAACTGCCCCTCTTCAAGATAACGTTTGGCTTCGGCAATACTCATACGGTCGATGGTTTTTTCCTGCGGTGTATTAAAATTCAGGCAGACTTTCGGTATATCTGTTAAGATGAATAACTTATCTGCCCTAATCTGTGAAGCCAGTAAAGCAGAAGCCAGGTCTTTATCAATAACAGCGTCAATTCCCTGCAATTTATTCTCATCCACGTAAAAACAAGGAATGCCTCCTCCCCCGACGGCGATGACAATATTGCCTTCGCGGACAATTCTTTCAATAGACATCCTGTTGAAGATCACCAGCGGTGTCGGAGATGCCACAACTTTACGCCAGCCCCTGCCGGCAGCATCTTCACGAAAAACAGATCCTGTCTGCTTCATGATGACATCAGCTTCTTCTTTAGTGAAATAAGGTCCGATAGGTTTAGTCGGATTTTTAAAAGCAGGATCATCTTTATTTACCAGAACACGTGTGATAATGGAAATGATATCCCTGTCCATATCTTCCTCCAGCAGCACATTCCGTAACTGCTGTTCAAGCAGATAACCGATAAATCCCTGTGAGTAAGCTACGCTAATATCAAGAGGCATCTCGGGTATTCCGTATTGTTTGCTCCCGGCAATATTGGCCAGCAAAATATTACCAACCTGCGGTCCGTTACCATGCGTCAGCACAAGATTGTAATCACGATTGATCAATTTAATCAGGCTTTTGCTTGCCTTGTAAGCATTTTCTTCCTGCTCATCAATCGTTCCTTTCTGACCTGCTCTTAAAAGTGCATTACCTCCGAATGCGACAACTGCTAACTTACTCATAGTCAATTTTTTTAAATTCTAAAAAAGGAAAACAAAATTAATATAATTTTTAAAACAAGCAACCGGACGGTTAGAACATCTTAACTATTAATCTATCAGGTAATTCGGGTAACAATAAGTTGTTTTTTCACAGAAACATTTTTGATGAATATGTAAATTCAACTAAATTGATTAATTTGCAAGGTAATTCAAGATCAGGATGTCAGACACCAAAAAAAGTAAATTCGGTTTACGGGAAATTATTGGTTACCTCATCGCTCCCCTATTGTTTCTGTACATTATCCTTTTTGCTGATCTTAAGCCGGGCGAGCCACAAATCACTTATACTTTTGCCATTGCCTTGCTTATGGCTATCTGGTGGATTACGGAGATTGTTCCGTTGTCGGTAACGGCTTTAATTCCGGTAGTCTTATTTCCACTGTTCGGCATTATGAACGGAAAAGCTGTTTCATCAACTTATTTTAACCATATTATCTTTCTTTTTATCGGTGGTTTTCTGGTAGCCATGGCCATGGAAAGATGGAACCTACATAAACGTATTGCTCTGCGGATACTGATGATTACCGGCACCAGTCCCATGCGCCTGTTATTTGGCTTTATGGCTGCCACAGCTTTTCTTTCGATGTGGATTTCGAACACAGCTACCGTAATGATGATGCTGCCCATCATTCTCTCAATCATCAAAAACCTGGAAGAGCATGCTGAAGAAAAAGACATTTACCGTTTTTCCATCGGGCTGCTGCTGGGCATTGCTTACGGGGCTTCCATCGGTGGCATCGCCACTCTTGTAGGAACACCTCCCAATCCTATTTTTGTCCAGATACTGGATATTATGTTTCCGCATGCTCCTGAAATCAGCTTTTCCGATTGGTTTCTTTTTGCTTTACCGATATCGGTCATTATGTTTCTGTTCACATGGATATTCCTTTACATCGGTTACAAACCTGCAGCCAGCTGGAAAGACCTTAAAGACCTCAGTTTCAAAGAAGAGTATAAAGCTCTGGGCAAAGCGAGCCCGGAGGAAAAGATTGTTTTGGCAGATTTTATCATACTGGCTGTTCTCTGGCTCACCCGCTCAGGCATTTCTTTCGACATCATTAAAATTCCGGGATGGGGAAGTCTTTTAAACAACCCTTCCTATATCAATGACGGAACGGTTGCCATTGCCATGGCCCTGATCCTGTTTCTCATCCCTTCGAAAACGAGGAAAGGCGACAGGATACTTACCCGCAAAACAATACTTAATCTTCCCTGGAATATTCTTTTGCTTTTTGGAGGAGGTTTTGCGCTGGCCAGCGGTTTTAAAGCGTCGGGCCTGTCAACGTGGTTTGGTGAGCAACTGACCCTTTTCCAGGGACAGCCAACATTGCTCATCATCCTGGTCATTGCCCTGGGAATGACCTTCTTAACGGAAGTAACCTCCAATACAGCCACAACACAGCTAATCCTGCCCATTCTGGCCGGTCTCTCCGTAACTTTGCACGTCAACCCGTTGCTGCTGATGCTGCCTGCCACCATTAGCGCCTCTATGGCCTTCATGCTGCCCGTAGCCACGCCTCCTAACGCTATTGTTTTCGGTTCAAGAAGAATAACCATAGGAACAATGGCCAAAACAGGTTTTATTTTGAATGTCTTCGGAGCTATTGTCATTACGCTCCTCTCCTATTACTGGGGAACGGTCATTTTTGATTTTGATCCGAATATTGTTCCCGACTGGGCCCTTATGAAATAATATTCAGAGAAGTTTATTTTTGTTTTCGTAAATAGATACGAACCTGTGTACAAACATCTGAGAAATCAGCAAAAAGCTTATTTACTGGCATTGCTGGCTGTTTTCTTCTGGTCAACGATGAGTTCCGCTTTTAAGATCACTTTAAGGTTCATTCCTTTTGATCAAATGTTGTTCTGGTCTTCCCTTGCCGGTTTCGTGACTTTGCTTATCATCAATCAGTCAAGTGGCAAAGCTGTCAGAAAACAAGATATCACACTGCGCAACATCCGTTCTTCAGCCATCATGGGATTGTTCAATCCTTTCCTGTATTACCTGATCTTATTCAAAGCTTATGATCTGTTGGAAGCCCAGGTAGCCGGAACTTTAAACTATACATGGCCCATCGCTCTTGTGTTGCTTTCCATCCCTTTGTTAAAACAAAAGATCGGCTGGCCCAGCATCCTGGCTGTTTGTATCAGTTTCTTCGGTATTATCATCATTTCAACTAACGGTAATCTAAAACTATTCGAATTGGTTAATCCGCTCGGCGTTGGCTTAGCTGTCGGGAGTGCTTTTTTCTGGGCTGTTTACTGGATCCTGAATATGAAAGACAAGCGTGAGGAAACCGGAAAAATTATGCTGAACCTGTTTTTCGGAGTTATTTACATACTTGTTTATTTAGTGATCAGCGGAGAAAGAATAAACTTTCCAGCCAGCCAGGCAGTCATCGGAGTTATCTATATCGGACTTTTTGAGATGAGCATCACTTTTGTCATCTGGCTGAAAGCCCTAACATATTCTGTGAACACAGCCAAAGTCAGCAACCTGATCTATCTGTCACCGTTTATCGCCCTGCTTATCATCAGGTTAACGGTAGGTGAACAAATCCATACTTCAACAATCATCGGGCTTATTTTTATTGTAGGAGGTATCATATTTCAGCAACTAACAGGAAAAAGCAGGAAAAACACAGGATAACATCCATCCATTTACATTAATTTTACCCTAAAAAACATATGAACCTGGATATTGTATCAAAACAGGCTATAAATCTGGTCAAAGCGACAGGATTTTTCATTCAGGATGAAGCGAAGAAATTGTCACCGGACGATATCAAGCTCAAGGGCTTTAACGATTACGTAACCTATGTGGATAAAGAGGCTGAACAAAGGCTGATTGGTGAGTTGCAGAAGATTGTTCCTCAGGCAGGTTTTATCGCCGAGGAAGACCGAAGCCGCAAACAAAGCACTGACTTCAATTGGATTATTGATCCCATTGACGGCACTACAAATTTTATTCACGGCCTTCCGGTATATTCAATCTCCGTGGCTTTAAGTTATCATGACGAAATCATTCTGGGGATTGTTTACGAACTGAACGCTAAAGAATGTTTCCACGCCGTAAAAGACAGGCCTGCCTTTCTTAACGACACTGAAATATCTGTTGCCAGCACCAATAAACTAAGTAACGCTTTTCTGGCTACAGGCTTCCCTTACAACGATTTTTCGCGGCTTGATGCCTACCTCTCCCTGTTCCGATACCTGATGCAAAATACCGCCGGCATCAGGAGGCTTGGTTCTGCTGCCGTTGACCTGGCTTATGTGGCTTGTGGGCGATTTGATGTTTTTTACGAGTACGGGCTGAAACCCTGGGATGTGGCAGCAGGCTCCTTCATTGTTCAGCAGGCAGGCGGCCGTGTAACCGACTTCGGAGGAAAGGATAATTATATTTTCGGAAGAGAAATAACAGCCACCAACAGCTTGTTGCACAACCATTTTCTCAACGAGATGAAAAAACATTTTATTTAAAGAAAATCTCAGGGACACAGTATATTTTTTAGTATTATTGTAAGTTCCATCTCTATCCAAGATTATGAGTAATAATAGTCAGGAATACGTAAATCAAAAAGACAGCCCTACAAGAAGCATTCTGAAAGCCATCAGTTGGCGATTGATTGCTTCGGGAGCCACATTTATCATCAGTTTTGTGATTTTCCATCAGTACACGGAAAAAACCTATTCGGAAATCTTCGAGACAGCTTCTATCATTACCTCTGTTGATGTTGTAGCCAAACTCATTTTGTATTATTTCCATGAACGTCTGTGGACCAATGTTGCCTGGGGAAAATACTGGAGACGACAAGCCTGGAAAAGAAAATACAGGAAACTTCATAAAAACAAGGAAAAGGAAAATGAATAAGCTACGGTTTCTTCCTCAATATTTCGTTATTGTTTTTATTTTCAACCTGTTTACTGCTCAGCTTTCAGGAAACGAAACGGATACAACCAGGCAAATTATTGTTTACCAGTTTGACATCAAGGAGATGATTGCTCCGCCGGTATGGCGCACTACCAAACTGGCCATCGAAACAGCGGAGGAAGAACATGCCGATCTCATCCTTATCCACATGAACACATACGGAGGAACCCTGAACGACGCAGATTCCATCCGCACAAAGATTCTGAATGCCACAATTCCCGTTTATGTATTTATTGACAAAAACGCGGCCTCGGCAGGTGCTCTCATTTCTATTGCCTGTGACAGCATTTACATGGCTCCCGGAGCCAGTATCGGTGCGGCAACGGTTGTTAACCAGAGTGGGGAACAAATGCCGGATAAATACCAGTCGTATATGAGATCAATGATGCGGGCAACGGCGGAAGCCAAAGGCCGCGATCCCCTGACAGCCCAGGCCATGGTTGACCCGAAAGTATATGTAGCAGGCATCAGCGACTCAGGACAGGTACTGACATTCACAACCTCGGAAGCCATCAAATACGGGTTTTGCGAAGGAGAAGCCGGTAACATTAAAGAAGTTCTCGAACTGGCCGGTATAAAAAATTATAAAATAGAAAAACACCAGCTGACAGTTTCCGACAAAATCATCGGCTGGCTGATCAACCCGATCGTCAGTGGTTTGCTCATCATGATTATCATCGGAGGTATTTATTTTGAATTGCAAACGCCCGGTGTTGGTTTTCCTCTGGCTGCGGCTGTCATTGCCGCCTTATTATATTTTGCACCTCTCTACCTTGAAGGACTGGCCAACCATTGGGAAATTCTGATGTTTATTCTGGGGCTTATTTTAATAGCGGTGGAAATATTTGCCATTCCCGGCTTCGGAATTACGGGCGTACTGGGGATCATGCTGATGGTTACAGGTTTAACGCTCAGCATGGTAGATCATATTGGTCCCGGAATTTTCGATTACGATCTTTCCAAGCTTGTTCGTGCCTTCTTTGTCGTCATTATTGCTGTTTTTATTTCCATTACAGGTTCTATATTTATCAGCAAACAATTATTTACGTCAACTACTTTCGGTCACCTGGCACTGTCAAAAACACAGAACGCTGATGAAGGATATACATCTGCTACAGAAACTTACAAAGAGATGATGGGCAAAACAGGCATAGCCCGGACAATGCTCCGGCCTGCCGGAAAAGTGGAAATAGAAGGTGATATTTATGATGCTGTGGCCCTCACAGGTTATGTCGAAAAGGGTGAGCATATCAAAGTGGTTGATTACCAGAATGCACAACTTGTTATTAAAAAAAGCTGATCATCATGGATGAACGCATTGAATTAACAAGGGAAGACATCACAAAGATGAAGGTTGACGCTATTGTTAATGCTGCCAACAGAACCCTGCTGGGAGGCGGTGGCGTTGACGGAGCGATACACCGTGCCGCAGGACGCGAACTGTTGGAAGAATGCAAAACCCTGAACGGTTGCGACACAGGCGATGCTAAAATAACCAAAGGATACCTGTTGCCCGCAAAATATGTCATTCATACCGTTGGCCCTGTCTGGCGGGGTGGCCATAAAAACGAAGCGGAAAAGCTGGAAAGTTGCTACCGGAAGAGTATGGAACTGGCAACCGCTCACAACTGTGCCACCATTGCATTTCCTAACATCAGCACAGGTATTTACGGTTATCCGAAAAGGGAAGCCGCTGAAATTGCCCTGAAAACAGTTAAAGATTATTTAAAAGAAAACGAATTGCCTGAAAAAGTATATTTCGTTTGTTTTGATGAAGAAAATTACCGGATTTACGATGAATTATTAAAAGTCTAATCTGTTTATTATTAATTTTGATTGCCTCAGAAACGACATTATCAACCATTAATAAAATCACAAGAGTCATGAAGATTTTTACTTTAGTTATTTTCAATTTATTCCTGATCTTTAGTCTGGAGGCACAACCTCCCGATCATTTCGACCTGAGAAATGTTGACGGTCAGAATTACGTAACAGGCGTCAGGGATCAGCAGGGAGGCACTTGCTGGACACACGGAAGCTGGGCTTCTGTGGAAGGTAATCTGCTGATGACAGGAGAGTGGGAAGCCGAAGGTGAAGACGGTGAACCTAACCTGGCAGAATACCACCTTGACTGGTGGAACGGTTTCAACGAATATTACAATCAGGATCTGGACCCGCCATTCAACAACAACCAGGGGCTGGAAGTACACATGGGCGGCGACTACCGTGTAACAACGGCATACACATCCAGGCTGGAAGGAGCAACACGCGAAGTGGACGGTAATACATTCAATTCTCCTCCTGATCGTGAAAGTCCTTTTTATCACAAATATTATTCGAGGGATGTCGAATGGTACACAGCAGGCCCTAACCTGGAAAATCTCGATCTGATCAAAACGGTGATCATGGAACACGGGGTACTGGCCACCTGTATGGCATACAGCGGTAGTTTTATTGACAACAACTACAACCACTATCAACCGCCTTCCAGTGATATGGATCCGAACCATTCCGTTGCCATTATAGGCTGGGATGACAACCATGTAACACAAGCACCGGAACCGGGTGCATGGATTGTGAAAAACAGTTGGGGAACAGGCTGGGGATACGCCGGATATTTCTGGATCTCTTACTACGATAAAAATGCCTGTCAGAATCCCGAAATGGGAGCTGTTTCTTTCTACAATGTGATTAAATCTCCATGGGATACAGCTTATTACTATGACTATCACGGCTGGCGTGACACCCTTCTGGGAGTGACCGAAGCCTTTAACGCTTTCACAGCAACACAGCACGAGACCATTGCTTCTGTAAACTTCTTTACAGCTACGGATGACGTAGATTATATCGTCAGGATTTATGACGATTTTGACGGTACGGAGTTAAGTAATCTGCTTGACGAAGAGACCGGTCATTACGACTACACAGGCCTGCACACAGTTGACCTGACAGAAGAAGTGGGCATCTTTGCCGGTGATGATTTCTATGTTTATATCAGCCTCTCCGACGGCGGTATTGCTTACGACAGGAAATCGGAGGTGCCTGTATTGCTTGGTGGTGACAGCCGCGTAATTGTTCCGTCAACAGCAGAATCAGCTCAAAGTTATTATTATGACGAAGGTTCCTGGAAAGATTTTTATGATTATGATGATCCTTCCGGATTTCAACATACAGGTAATTTCTGTATTAAAGCGCTGGCTGTTCACAATCCTTATTTATCGACATCCGATATGAAAGGCCCCGGCAATATCAAACTGGAGAATTATCCTAACCCGTTCAACAATCTGACTGAAATACGTTATCTGCTTCCTAATCAGGCACAGGTCAGTCTGAATATTTATAACACGACCGGACAATTGATAATGGAAGTTGATCAGGGTGTACAAAATGCCGGTCAACATATTTATACATGGGACGGTTCGGATGTTCCGAAAGGATTATATTTTTATACTCTGGAAGCCGACGGAAAAGCCATAGCTACAAAGAAAATGATCAAACAGTAAAATACAATTAACCATTTTGCCCATGCGTAACAAAGAATTCAGATTTCCGGTAACCGTCCTGATTGGCAGTGAGATCAGTAATCTGAGGAAGATTGCACATGGTAAACATATAGACCCGGGGTTTCGTGTAAAATATGGCACTACTGCAGCGGTAAGTACCATATTAACGGCTTTCAGCAAAATTGACAGCCTGATAAATGCCCGTAAAATCAAAAACTTTGAGATCACGGAACCCCCGGTTTTTATTATTGCTTTCTGGAGGAGTGGCACCACCCTGTTGCATAATCTTTTATGCCAGAACCCGGACTTCGGATTTGTCTCCACTTTCCAGACTGTTTTTCCAAATCACACATTATCCAATCAATGGTGGTTGAAATTCGTGGCTTCGCCTTTTCTTCCTGAAAAAAGACCTGCCGATGATGTAAAATTTGAATGGGAGAATCCACAGGAAGAAGAAATGGCTCTGGGCAACATGCAGGAGTTCAGTTTTTATAATTTCATGTATTTCCCCAAAGATTTTAAGGATTATGTTGCCAAGGGACTCATGCTTGACAAGATGTCTGAGAAGGAGCTAAAAAAATGGAAAGAAGATTATCTGCGGCTTATAAAGATCGCCCTGCTGAATACAGGTGGAAAACGACTTATTTCCAAGAACCCTCCCAACGCTTTCCGCATCAAACAATTGCTGGAAATGTTTCCGGAAGCTAAATTCATCAATATCTCGCGTAAGCCTGAGGAAGTGGTTTTTTCTTTCAAACGTTTTATAACAGAAGTACTTAAAGGAACAGCTCTGCAGGAAACCAGTGAAGAGATGATTAATAAACGCACCCGTGAGTTGTATGACCTGTACACTGAAAAATATCATGCAGACAAACTGTTAATCCCCGAAGGGAACCTCATTGAAATTGATTATCATGAATTTGTCAAAGACAAGCACAAATATATCAAACGTATCTATGATGAACTCGGTCTGGAAGGTTACGAAAAGGCACTACCCAGGATGAACCGGTATCTGGAAGACACGAAAGACTTCAAACCGTGGAATTTCCGGTCTAAAAAAGGAAAAAAGAAAGAGGACTAATTATTTACCGGCCGGAATATAATTATCCATGGATTGGCATACCAGGGCGGAGAATCTCGTACCTTCTTCGAGCATCTTTTGTAAATGTCTTTTTTCCAATGCCTGAAGATTTCCACTCAAACCCATACCTGTAAAGGCACTTATCATTCCTGCTGTAAAGGCATCTCCGGCCCCTATGGTGCTAACCACATCAATCTTCTGAGCCGGTACCCTGACCTCCATTTCTTTATAATAAGCCACACTACCTTTGCTTCCAAGTGTAATAACAAGAACTGCCTCTTTATTGATCTCACGCACTTCTTTTATTATTTCTGCAAGAGAAACCACACCGAAAATATTTTCAAAGTCTTCATCCGATCCTTTAATAATATTAGCAACAGCCAGATTTTCCAGCAACATTTCCCCACTCACTCCCTGCCTGATACGATGATGTTGTCTGACATTCGGATCGTAAATGATGGTCGCTCCTCCCTTATATGCCTTATTCCTGTATTCTTCCAATGATTTTTTAATGCCCGGATCACACGAATACATGGAACCGAAACTGAAAATATCTTCCGGAAAAAACTCCGGCGGATCCTTCAAAGCCCTTTTCTCCGGATACATTTTATAAAAAGAATAAGTAGGTTTCTTCTGCTTGTCTAACACAGCAACGGCCAAAGAAGTTTTGCTTTCGGGGTAATTCCGTATCAGATTTGTGGCCACACCGTTTTCTGAAAGAAAATCTGTCAACATCTTTCCCGGGACATCCTCCCCTGTTTCCGAGATCATTGTCACATTTCTGCCAGCTCTTCCCAGCGATACCGCCACATTCAACTGCGACCCGCCCGGCCTGGCAACAGTCTGACCGTCAGGAGAAATAATAATATCCAGCAGTGATTCGCCAAGGGTGTAGATCATAAGTCCGAATTTTTATCAAAGATAAAATATTAACACTGTTAACTTGCTTTAAACAGATCGTGCATAATATTTTTACTTTTGTTATTTAAAGAATATCATGTATGATACTGATCATTGACAGCGGTTCTACAAAAGCTCATTTTGCTCTGCTTGGTGAGGATGGCAACATCACCGAGTTTTTTGGTAAAGGTTTTAATCCGTATTACTATGGACCTGAAGAGTTTTTCAGCCTTTTGAAAAACGAGCTTTTTGAAAAAGTTAAAGGCACGACAATTGATCATATTTACTATTACGGGGCCGGATGCTCCTCGAAATCAAACTGCTCACTGGTAACGGACACCCTGTCAAAGTTCTTTCCTGATGCGGAAATTGTTGCTGAACACGACCTTTACGGAGCTGCCATTGCCCTTTTCGGCCATCATGAAGGTATTGCCTGTATTTTGGGCACCGGCTCCAATTCATGCCTGTGGGACGGACAAAAGATTGTCGAGAATGTACCGTCACTGGGCTACCTGCTCGGTGATGAAGGCAGCGGGACTTATCTGGGCAAAATCATGCTGGCAGAAATTCTTTATGGTGAAGCCGACACGGAAATAACGGAGGCTTTTTATAAAGAATACGGACTTGGTTTTTCCGAAATTCTGGAAAAGATATACCGTGAGCCTGATCCTAACCGCTTCTTCGCCTCCCTGAGCCTGTTTGCCGGAAAACATATCGAAAAACGGTGGTGTCGTGATATTGTCAAACGTAATTTTACTGATTTTGTCGAAAAACAGGTGTCGAAATATACGGGATACAGGGATCTGCCGATTTCTTTTATCGGATCAGTCGCTTATCACTTCAGAGATCTGCTTAAGGAGGTGCTTGAGAGCCACGGCATAACTATGGGGAAAGTAATACAGAAACCTATGGGCGGACTGGTGGAATTTCATTCGCACACTATTTAAGCGTGATGCTTAAAGCCCGTTTTCTTTCAGATACGCCATAACATCACTGGCAAGCTGACCACCGGCTGCATCAAACCACCGGATATCTTTGTCTTTTTTAAACCAGGTCATCTGCCGTTTGGCAAAGCGGCGGGTATTTGTTTTAATCTTTTCTTTAGCTTCCTCAAATGTCATCCGGCCGTCAAAGAAGGCAAAAATCTCTTTAAAACCGACCGTATTGAGTGCATTCAGATTTTTTAAGGGATAAACTGCTTCCGCTTCCCTGAGCCAGCCCTGTTCAAACATAATTTCCGTACGCCTGTTTATCCGTTCGTTCAATAAACCGCGTTCCATTTCCAGACCGATCTTCAGAATATCAAAAGGCCTTTCTTTAGGTTCGTTTTTCCGCAATGAAGTATATGTTGATCCTGTTTGCAGACAAATTTCAACAGCTCTCAGTAAACGTTTCGGGTTGTTCCGGTCAACAATTTCATAATATTCAGGATCAAGTTCTTTCAGTTTTCTCCTGAGCGTTTCAATCCCTTCCTGTTCTAACAACTCATTCAATTCTTTGCGGATGGCCGGATCAGGATCAGGCAGTTCATCTATCCCTTTGCAAACAGCATCAATATACAGCCCCGAACCGCCTACCATGATCATCTGCCTGTGGTACTGAAACTTTTCTTCCAGCAGTTGCAGCACATCCTGTTCAAAATGGGAAACATTATACTCTTCACGGACGGAAAGATGTCCCACAAAATGATGTGGCACGACCGCCAGTTGCTTTTCATCCGGCGCAGCAGTACCCACGGGTATTTCTTTATAGAACTGTCTTGAATCGGCCGAAACAATCTCCGTCTGCAGTTTCTTCGCCAGATATATAGCCAGGTCTGTTTTGCCGGAAGCCGTAGGCCCGACCAACACGATCAGTGTATTTTCCTTATTTATCAATTGAAGTATTCTGCGGTTTCTCGATCAGCTTTTTTACTTCCAGCCCCTCGTCGGCAGCCAGTTTCAGAAGATATGCATAAGCATCTTCATAGTCGTTTTTAATCTCTCCTTCCAAAATGGCTTCCCTGATGGCTGTCTTCAGCTCTCCCACTTTTCTGGAAGGCGACAAGCCGAATGTTTCCATAATCACCTCTCCGCTGACAGGAGGCTGCCAGTTCCTCAGCCGGTCTTTCTCTTCCACTTCCACCAGCTTCTTTCTGACCTGCTCAAAATTTTTCAGATACTTCTTCACGCGGGCGTCATTTTTTGACGTGATATCAGCTTCACACAACAGCATCAGGTCGTCAATGTCATCTCCGGCTTCAAACAGCAGTCTCCGCAAAGCCGAGTCGGTCACATGATCTTCCACCAGCGCTATCGGCCTCAGATGCAGCTGCACCAATTTCTGTACATACCGCATTTTATCACTCATGGGCAACTTCAGGGCTTTGAATATGCGCGGCACCATCTTGGCACCGATAAATTCATGACCATGGAAGGTCCACCCCACTTTCGGGTCGTACCGCTTGGTGACAGGTTTGGCAATATCATGCAGCAAAGCACTCCACCGCAACCAAAGATTATGGCTCTTTTTGGCCAGATTGTCCAGCACTTCCAGCGTATGATAAAAATTGTCTTTATGGGCATTCCCATTGATGACCTCCACCCCTTTAAGCTCTACCAGATGAGGGAAAATAATTTTCAGCAGGCCCGTATCTTCCAGCAGTAAGAAGCCTTTGGAAGGCTTGTCTGCCATAATAATCAGGTTTAACTCGTCAAGTACTCTCTCTTTGGAAACTATTTTAATACGATTTTTATTTCTGCTGATGGCCTCGTATGTGTTTTTTTCAATATTGAAATCCAGTTGCGTGGAAAAACGTATAGCCCGCATCATCCGTAGCGGGTCATCAGAAAAAGTCAGATCGGGATCCAGCGGTGTTCTGATTATCTTCTTTTTCAGATCTTCCAGGCCGTTAAACGGATCCAGAAGGCGTCCATAGTCTTTTTTCTGCAAACTGATGGATAGTGCATTAATCGTAAAATCTCTGCGTTTCTGGTCATCATCCAGCGTACCGTTTTCCACCAAAGGTTTTCTCGAATCACGTCTGTATGATTCTTTGCGTGCCCCGACAAATTCCAGAATCCAGTCGTCTTTACGCACCATAGCCGTCCCGAAATTTTTAAAATACTTGGCTCTGACACCGCTGCCCATTTTTTCCGCCACCTTACGAGCAAAGGCGATACCGCTACCAAGGACAACAAAATCAATATCTTTGGAAGTTCTTCCCAGGATAAGGTCACGTACATAACCGCCAATAACAAAGACTTTGGTATTGGTTTCAAACCCGACATCCGAAACGGTTTTGAAGAAATCCTGTTGCAATCTGGCAGCTAAATTTTCCATCAGGACAAAAGTAGTAAAGAATATGAAAGTATTTTCCAAGGAAAGTTATCCGATTTTATTAAAAACCATTAGGTTCAATCAGAGGGCTTTGTATATTTGCTTTCTTAATTTCAAACCATTTAACCGAAATAAATATGGCAAAAAGAACAATAGTAGCATTACCGGGCGACGGCATAGGAAGAGCCGTTCTGGACGAAACAATCCGCGTACTGGATGCAGCGGGATTTGAAGCAGAGTATGTAGAAGGTGATATCGGATGGGAATTCTGGAAAACAGAAGGCAATCCGTTGCCGCAACGCACCATTGACCTGATTGAAAAACATAAAATTGCATTGTTTGGCGCCATCACATCAAAACCGAAAGATGCAGCCTTTGAAGAACTTGACCCGGCCTTACAGGAAAAAGGACTTGTTTATTCCTCTCCGATTGTCGGCCTGCGCCAGCATTTCAACCTGGACATCTGTATGCGTCCCTGCCACACATACAAAGGAAATCCGCTGAATTTCATCCGTCGCGGTGCTGACGGCGGTGTGGAAGAACCTGAAGTGGATGTTGTGATCTTCCGCCAGAATACGGAAGGCCTCTACGGTGGTGTCGAATGGTCAAATCCACCCGAAAAAGTTTATGACGCGCTGATGACTCATCCGAAATTTGTGAAAAACTTTGGTAACACCCCCAAGGAAGAGATTTCGGTATCCACTCGTATTTTTACGAAGAAAGCTACGGAACGCATCTTACGCGCTGCTTTTGAACATGCCAAAGAATACGGATATAAATCAGTTACCGTTTGTGAAAAACCTAATGTTATCCGTGAAACTTCCGGCATGATGTATAAAATGGCTCAGGAAATTCAGCAAGCGGATTATCCCGGTATCGAATTATGGAACACCAACATTGACGCACAGATGATGTGGCTGACCAAAAACCCGGAAGATTACGGGGTAATTGTTGCCGGAAATATGTTCGGCGACATTGTCTCAGACGGTTTTGCCGGACTGATAGGCGGCCTTGGCTTTGCCTGCTCGGCCCAGTTCAACCCGGATTCAGGTATCGGTGTGTTTGAACCTACCCACGGATCAGCTCCGAAATATGCCGATTACGAAACATCCATCGTCAACCCGATTGCCATGATCGAATCGGCCTGTATGATGCTTGATTTCATCGACGAAAAAGAAATGGCCACAAAAATCAGAAAAGCCATTGCCGAAGTGATCAGCGAAGGGAAAGTACGCACTTACGACATGATGAAAATGCGCGGACGTGCCGATGTTGTTGAAAAAGGTGCCGCTTCTACGAAAGAGATGGCGGATGCTGTTATTGCGAAACTATGATGAATAGTGATTAGTGAATAGTGATTAGTGATTTGTGATTAGTGGTTTGTGATTAGAGAGATTAAGATTGAACTAATTTTAAAGATATGGATAGCGATTTAGTATTATATGAAGAACCTTCAGAATACAAAAGAGTTACTTTGGAGAAAAGGTTGATTTCATTTGCTATTCAGATTGATTTGTTATGCGAAAAGTTACCGAATACAAGCCTTGGTAATTATATTGCTGATAATATGGTAAGAGCAAGTGCTTCAACTGCTTTTAATTATGGAGAAGCACAAAGTGCAGAATCAAAAAATGATTTTATTCATAAGATGAAAATCTGCCTGAAAGAATTGAGAGAATGTTTTGTCGGGTTAAAGTTTTTACAATACGGAAATTTTAAGGTTAATAAAGAAACTGTTACAAATCTTTACCAGGAAAATAACGAATTGATTTCTATCTTTGTTAGAAGTATTCAAACTGCAAGAAGAAATAAAAAGTAAGCCCATTTCACCATTCACCATTCACCATTCACCATTCACTATTCACTAATCACTAATCACTAATCACAAATCAAACAAATATACAATGAACAACAAAATATCATCCCTCTGGCCTGAGCTTGAATGGATTAAAGATCAGGATCTGCGTGAGAAAACCGCCCGGACATGGGAACTGGCGCTGGAGCGAAGTGTATTGACACCGGAAGACCTTAACCGGATTCCGTTTACGCTGCTCGTAGGACCGGATCTGAAAGTTACTTTCATGGACCACAAAAGGTCTGTTGTGCACATTGCCCGCGATGCAGGAAACAAGATCAACGAGATGTATCACGGCGAGCTTACCGTTAATATGGACGTACTGATTGCCGGGGCTATTCTCGCTGACGTAGGCAAATTGCTTGAATATGTCCTGGACGAAAACGGAAATGCCGTACAAGGCACCTACGGTAAGTATCTGAGACATCCGTTTTCAGGTGTCAGCCTGGCGGAAGAAGCAGGTGTTCCCGCTGAAGTGTGCCACATTATTGCCACTCATGCCGGTGAAGGAAACATGGTCAAAAGAACGACGGAAGCTTATATCGTCCATCATGCCGATTTCATGACCTTCCTGCCGTTCAAAGAAAGACTGACCATTTCGTAAGCTATGAACCTGCTGATTATATCTCTGGCACCGGTACTGATTATCCTTTATTATATCTATGTAAAGGATAAATACAACAAAGAGCCGCTCCCTTTGCTGCTCAAATCGTTGCTGATGGGAGCCCTGATCACCATCCCCGTGATTCTTGTCGAAGGCGTTTTATCAGCTTTGTGGTATGGCGATTTTTCCCTCACGAAGGCAGGCTATTCCGCTTTTGTAGTGGCAGGCCTGACGGAGGAACTGTTCAAATTTCTGGCCTTATACTGGCTGATATGGAAAAACAAGGAATTTGACGAAAAGATTGACGGAATTGTCTATGCCGTCTTTATTTCGCTGGGATTTGCCGGTATTGAGAATATTATGTACGTTTTCCAGTACGGGGCAGGCACCGGATACACGAGGGCCATTACAGCAGTTCCTGCGCATGCTTTTTTCGGCATGGTGATGGGATTTTATTTTGCACTGGCAAAGTTTTCACCCGGCAGGAAGTCCGTTAACTTACTTAAAGCTCTTTTCATTCCGGTTTTACTACACGGATTTTACGACTACATCCTGATGTCGCAGGAGGAAGCGCTGATGCTTTTGTTTGTTCCGTATATGATCTGGATGCTTTATTTCACGAGGAAAAAGATGAACTCATTGCAGGGATAGGACTGCCGGTAGATTCTCAGATATTCTTGTTTACAACCAAAGCAAAATAATCATTATCCAGCGGCAGATAGCCGTGTTCATAGCAGAAATAGTAAATTTTACCTTCTTTGGTTTTATAGATGTTGGTGAAATATTTAAAATTAAAATCCCTGGAAATCAGCGTTTGTTTTTTTACTTTGGCTTTTCCCTCCGGAGTTAATTCTTTGAGGATGCGCCTGTTTTTTCTGAGAATTCTGTTCACATTGCTCATATAGGCCGTTTCATCCTTATTTAAGCGGTTGTTGTAAGTATTACGGCATTGGTCGGAACAAAATTTTTTGTCCACTCTGCCGGTCAGTTTGATGCCGCATTCGAGACAATATCTATCTTCCATATTTCCGGTTTATATCAAAATTAAACAACTTCCCTGCTAAGCGAAATTAAAGTCCATGAAACTTATTTCATTTTAACAATCCGTACAGCTATCACCCTGTTATCGTAAAAAGTCGGGATAAGTACAATCTTTTTTTCGGGTATAAAACCAAGGTCAGCTGTCTGTTTGTTCTCTTTGGTTTTACAATACAAAACTATTTTTTCGCCCGGACTGGCCAGCAATATTCTTCCTTTCCAGTTGGAGATAATAAATTTATTATTGTCCATCCAGATAATCCCGTCCACAGGGCCCGTGTCGTCTATAAATATCTTAACGTTATTTGACTTATGTGTAACTTTCAATACGCTGTTTTTCACCCCTACGGCAATATTACCATCTTTAAACAAAGTCAATCCGTTGGGGGCTTCCAGTAACCCGCCTTCAAGCCAGGTTTCAACTTTACCGTTCTTTAAAGTAAATATCTTATTTTCCTGTGTGTCTGTTATATAGACTGTTCCATCATCTGTGATGACTATATCATTCAAAAAGGCAGCTCCTTCCACCGGAACAGTACCGACAATTTTTGCTTCACTCAAACTGACCAGGCGGATTTTATCAATATCACTGACAAACAAAGTATCATGATAGATGGCCATCCCCTTCGGGGCATCCATTCCGGTTACCCATTTCAGCGAAATGATCTTCCCTGTCGTATCCAGCAACGAAATAAAGCCGTTTCCGTCCTGCTCAGCCGGTTTGCCGTTTATGTTGGATACATATATCCGGTTTTCTCCGTCATACAAAACAGATTCGGGTGTTTTCAGAACCCTTTCCGTGCTCCAGACACGTTCAATTACCTGCCCCTGTGCCAACAAGGCACATGACAAAACAACAATCGTAAAAACAAGGCTTTTCACTCTACCGACGTTAATTATTATCTTCAATTTAACCGTTAAATATACAATATTCTCCAAAGCTATGAAGATAATACGGCTAAAAAACAGACAATCCTTTTATTCAGGATTGGCAGATCAGCCGGTCAATTCAAAGAGAGTTATCTCCGGCAGGATGCCGATACGCCCCGGATAGCCGATCACTCCGATGCCGCGGTTTACATAAAGAAGCCTGTCCGAACGGTCGTCTTTGTACAATCCGGCCCAGTGCTTAAACATCCATTTGGCAGGACTCCATTTCATACCGGGCGTTTCAATGCCTATCTGAAAACCATGTGTGTGTCCTGAAAGGGAAAGATCTATCTGGTAATCACCTGGAATGATAATTTTATCCCAATGGGTCGGATCGTGGGTCATCAGCAGGCGAACGTCAGCATCTTCCGTGCCTTTCATTGTTTTGACTATATCACCATGTTTCGGGAAACGCGGATGAGCCCCCCAGTTTTCCACACCCAGCAATGCCAGTTTACCGCTTTCTGTTTCAAACACCTGGTTTTCATTACGCAACAACCTCCAGCCAATCCTGTCGAAGAATGCATAAAGGTCGGTCATGTTTTTCTCCCTGGCCTCTTGATCAGGCCAGGTAAGGTAATCTCCGTAATCATGATTACCCAAAACGGCGAATACACCTTTTTCAGCTTTTAATTTTGCCAGCACTTCTTCAAAACGATACGCTTCTTTAGTGGCATAGTTTACAAGATCACCTGTAAACAAGATCAGGTCAGGCTCCATATCATTAATTATCGAAACGGCCTGCTCCAGCGGTTTTAAATGATTCCAGCTTCCAAGATGCAAATCTGAGATCTGAACGATCCTCAGTCCTTCAAAACCCGCCGGAAGCTTTTTCAGTTTTATTTTCAGCTTGTAAACTTTGAAATCGTACACCCATTTGAACATACCCGTAAACATAGTACCCAGCACAAGTCCCCCGGAAATAAACCCCAGATACTGCAGAAATTTACTCCTTGTAATTCCTTCCTTCTCAGATTCAACTTTTTTACGCTCTTCTTTTTTTAAGAGTATGAATATCTTATCTATCACCCTGATTATGTCGGCCAGCAGCAGAAATACAACGGGCAATAATTTTGCTAAATAGAAAATCAGCACAAATCCTGTTAATACCGTGCGTATCTGGTCGTTCCAGTCTATTACCGGAATAATAAAGGCCGTTATCATCATGCCAATGATCAGCAACATCGGCAACCAGTAAACGAAACTTACAGCTATTTTCAGCCACTTACGATAGCTAAACACCTGCTTCCTCACAGAAGTCCACAGATACAGATCGGCCAGCAGCAGGAGTACGACAAATACAAATTGCCCGCTATACCCCGGCATACTGTAATGCAGCAGCAGGTATGAAGCCAGCAACAGCAAGATAATCAGAAAGTAATAGATCTTTCGTCGCAGCATAAGTTTCAGTACAGTATATAATAGAGTAACCCCTCTTTTCTATGCATTAGCTTTAATAAAATTCACCAATCCTTTGGCTTCGAAAACTTTCACCAGTTTTTCCGGAAGCGCGGCAAAAGTAAAGGTTTTTGTTCCAATGGAAACGGTTCCTTCAGAAAAATTAACATTTACGGCATCACCAGGCTGATAAGCGTCCACAGCTTCGGGTAAAATAATGATGGGCAAGCCCTGATTGACTGACGAACGGTAAAAGATACGGTTTACCGACTTACAGATGACTGCTTTTACACCCGCATACGAAAGACCTACAGCAGGATGTTCACGTGAACTGCCACAGCCGAAATTGGATCCGGCAACAATAATATCACCTTCGGCAACATTTTTCGAAAAAGAAGGATCGAACCCTTCAAACAGATAAGGCATAATCTTTTCCGGTTCCGAGCTGAGTACTTTGTAAGTCAGGTTACCGGCAAACATCTGATCGGTGTTCAGGTCATTTACATCTTTGTAGTTCCATACGCCGTTCTCTTTTCTATTCTCCCCCTCCGGGATCACTACCGTTGAAGACTCTGCTACGGCATACGGGAATTTATCGTCTGTTTCTATTCCCCTCGGATCAACAATTTCTCCGGCCAGTGCCGAATAAGCCACGGTAGCCGGCGATGCCAGGTATATAAAAGATTCTTTGTTACCCATACGCCCCTTGAAATTCCGGTTAGCCGTGGAGATAACATTGTATCCGTCAGCCGGTATTCCCTGACCAGTCCCCAGACACGGGCCACAGGAAGCCGACAACACATTGGCACCGGCATTCAGCAGATCCTCAATGATACCGTTACGCATGGCTTTCAGGTAGATTTTCTGCGAAGCAGGTACTACCACCATCTGAAAACCTTCGGGCAGCTTTTTGCCTTTCAGGATGCGGGCTACAATCTCCAGGTCTTCGTAACGGCCATTGGTACAGGTTCCCACCAGCGCCTCCTGTAATTTCGTCCCGCGCACTTCTGCCACAGCTTTCACGTTGTCCACATGATGCGGTGCAGCCACTACCGGAAAAATCTCCGAGAGGTTGATTTCTATTTCTCTGGCATATTCAGCATCCTCATCGGCCCAAATGCCTTCCATTTCTTCTCCCAGCCACTCCGTCAGCACCTCATCGTTGGGGAAAACAGCGTTTTTGGCGCCCATTTCCGAAGCCAGGTTTGCCAGCGTCATCCGCTGGTCAATGGTTAGTGTTTTAACACCCTCACCGTGGTATTCGATCGACATATAATCAGCACCGCTGGAACCGATCATGCCGATGATCCACAGCGAAATATCTTTGGCATACACACCTTCCTGCAATTTACCTGTCAGGGTTATTTTTAATGATTCGGGGACCCTGAACCATGTTTCCCCCTGCCGCCATAATCCGGCAGCTTCCGTCCGGTCAATGCCCGCTGCAAAAGCATTAAAAGCCCCGGCCGTACAGGTATGGCTGTCGCTGCCCACGATGAGCATACCCGGTTTGGCATAATCGGCCATAATCTGATGGCAGATACCTTTACCCGCGTCATGGAAATTGGTAATTCCCTGCTCTTTAACAATATCACGTACTTTCTGGTACTGATTAGCCAATGCCGCCGTTGTGGGGGGGGCGTTATGGTCCAGAACAATCATCAATTGTTTCGGATCAGCCACCTTCTCACCACCCATCTTTTTAAAAGTGTTGAAAATACTGGCCGTATTATCGTGCGTCAGAATGATGTCGGGTTTTTTGAAAACGATGCTGCCCTTTTCTGCATTGAATATCTTTTCGGCAAATGTTTTTCCTTTCATAACAGGTATTTTTGCGTATTTATGTGCTAAATAAAACGGATGACAATTTAACGGCATAAAATTTTAGGGCAAAAATATGTGTATTCTTTTTAATCTGCCTCGTGTAAGCTGGTTAATTGTTCACAAAATTACCTCCTTAAAACAGGAATAAATTATAAAATGATAATGTTTGCGGAATCAAAACTATTTTCTATTTTTGCAGTCCCGTTTTCAGAACCAATAAATTGTTTTAAAACGGAAAGTTCATAAGACTTGATAACATTGATCCTTTGATCAGCAATTAAGCACACGGAGAGGTGGGAGAGTGGCTTAATCCACCAGTTTGCTAAACTGGCGTACCTGTAAGGGTACCGGGGGTTCGAATCCCCCCCTCTCCGCACGTTCATAAAAATTACGGGGTATGGCCCAGTCCGGTTAAGGCGCCTGCTTTGGGAGCAGGAGATCGCAGGTTCGAATCCTGCTACCCCGACAAAAGAAAAGCCTTGCACGAAGTGCAGGGCTTTCTTGTTTTTCGGCGTTGCCTGCCTGCAGGCATAAGTGGAAAAACAAGAAAGCCATTTTCGAGCACAGCGAGAAAAAGGATTTTCTTTTGTACCTCCCCCACTTCAGGATCAACGAGCGCAGCGAGTTAATCCTGAAGAAATACCAATCAACCGGATTTGAAACAACAAAGACATTTTCGAGCACAGCGAGAAAAAGGATTTTCTTTTATTCCTCCCCCACTTCAGGATCAACGAGCGCAGCGAGTTAATCCTGAAGAAATACCTATCAACCGGATTTGAAACAAGAAAGCTATTTTCGAGCGCAGCGAGAAAAGACTTTCCTTTTATTCCTCTCCCCCACTCCCAGATCAATGAGTTTAGCAAGTTCAAACTACAATGAAAAAAGTATCTATTCTTCTACTTTTCATCTTAACAACTACCGCTCTGTCGGCACAAAACACGATTAACCTGATCCGCGAACTGGTTGGCAAAAACAGTATAGAATTAGTTCAGACACCATGAACAGCTATTCATTATGTTTTAATCTCCAGTTCCTCTGCCAGAACTTTCATCACCTCCGTGGCTTTACCCTGCAGAAAAACATCTGTGATGCTGTGTGTGTAATTTGACGGAGCTATGTTGACTTCAATAATCTTCGCCCCGTTGCTTTTGGCCATTATGGGTATCTGGCTGGCCGGCATAATCTCGCCGGTAGTACCGATTACCAGAAAAACATCTGCTCTTTGTGAAGCTTCTACTGATTTACTGTAAGCCACCGACGGAATTCCTTCTCCAAAAAAGATGAAATCAGGCTTTACCAGCCCACCGCAAGAGATACAGCTCACGGGAAGTTTATCCAGATCAATCTCTTCAACCGTATGTCGCCGCCCACAACCCGTACAAATAAGTTCGCGCGAATTACCGTGGAACTCATACACTTCACGGCTGCCTGCCTCCTGATGCAGATTGTCAATATTCTGGGTGATAATATTTTTCAGCAGCCCCTTCTCCTCCATTTCTGCCAGCACCCGATGTGCATCATTCGGCCTGGCCTTACCGAAAAAATCGTAAAAGATCTCTTTAATCACGTTCCAGGATTCCAACGGATGAGTATGGAAATAGTCAATATCCAGCACGACCGGATTATATTTACTCCACAGCCCTGTTTCACCTCTGAAAGGCGGAATACCACTCTCCACCGAGATACCGGCACCGGAGAAAGCCGTCGTGTATTTCGACTGCCGCAACAATTCTGCTGCTTTTTTAACAGACTGTTCCATATTTTTCTATTTGAAAACAAATTTAGCCATTCTCCGGCATTTTATACCATGAGCGGTTTCGATAAATTGATTATTTTTCGGCCTGAGAAAAATGCATGAGCCATGAAGCAATTGATGATTACCGGATTTCTTTTGATGTGCCTTTTCGGCGAATACACATACGCACAGAACGGAAGCTGGATCAGCGGAATGCCGCAAAAAACCTATTGGTGGTTCGGACATCATCAAGACCCCGAACTACATCAAAGCAATGAACCGGTCAGCATGCACCCTCCCATATTCGGTAAGAAACGCAGAAACAATGGTATGATTCTTCCCCTGCCATTCGGTGAGGGTTTGAGCTTTTCCATCTTTGATCAGCCTTACAAAACGGACAACCTGCGGATGAATAGCAGTAAAAATATTGATATCCGAATGGATACGATATCTTCTAATACAACATCCGGAGCCTACAGCATCACCTTCAGACCGGATGTGTGGGTATTTCCGTTTCTGAATATTTACGGATTGATAGGTTACGAAAACGGGAAAACGAAAGTGGATATCAGCGCTCCATATATAATTCTTGAAGATTTACCACTCATTGGCGATGTTCGGGTTGACACAACCGTGAGCATGCATGATGAGATTTCTTACGACGGACCTGTTTACGGTTTCGGCATCACCGGAAGCACCGGATTTAAAGGGTTCTTTGTCCTGCTGAACTATGAATATACGGTTACGGACGAAGGACAACCGGAGTTGAAACGTACTTATCAGCATTTTCAGGCAAAAGGCGGTGTATTGCTGGGAAGAAACCAGCACAAAGCCAAAGGAGCCTTCTGGCTCGGCACTATGTTCATGCACGACAATCATCAAATTAAAGGAGAGATTGCTACCGAAGATGTCTTCCCTGGCCTGGAAACCCTGCTTGGCGAAACCCTTACCTATTCAGCTGACAACACGGTTAAAAATCCCTGGAACTTTATTTTCGGAGGCTCTCTCAACATTAATGATCACCATATCCTGACGGCAGAAGCAGGATTTCCGAAACGAAAACAACTTCACATATCCTATACGTACAGATTCTGAAAAACACGCAAGTAAACCAGTAAAAAAACATGTAAAACTTTTTACAACAGACCCACCCCCGGCCCCTCCCGGGAGGGGAGTGAATGTACGATATCATCATGTTTGCAATAATATTCTTTTTACCATACATCATGTAATTTCTCAGACAACTCCTGCCTAAACAGCTAAACATGTGTATAATACCTGTATCTGTTCCCCTCCCCGGTAAGGATTAGGGGTGGGTTTTCTGATTTGAATAAAACATTGTAAATCAATCTGCACACAACAAGTTTGCAATAATATTCTTTTTACCATACATCATGTAATTTCTCAGACAACTCCTGCCTAAACAGCTAAACATGTGTATAATACCTGTATCTGTTCTCCTCCCCGGGAAGGGTTAGGGGTGGGTTTTCTGATTTGAATAAAACATTGTAAATCAATCTGCACACAACAGGTTTGCAATAATA
>Ga0256913_10000272_pt1 | contig 25807 bp, 20 predicted proteins | sample Axial_MatmetaG_FD_185970 | JGI IMG/M metagenome (GOLD analysis project Ga0256913, IMG submission 185970) | Deep-sea worm associated microbial mat communities from Axial Seamount, Juan de Fuca Ridge, Pacific Ocean - Axial_Mat | ecosystem: Environmental > Aquatic > Marine > Oceanic > Microbial... | reverse complement strand
AGTTTAGGTATAATGTACATAGTTTTAGTTATTGTTTTGAGCTAATAAAAGCTCTAAAAAACAATATTACTCAAATACTTTGTTTATTACAAAGGGTATTCATATTTTTGTGAGCTTAATAATTGTTAATAAATAAAATATATGACTGAATCTATTGCTATACTTTGTGGGGGAGGACCTGCACCGGGAATTAATGCTGTAATTAGTTCCATTTCAAGGGTTTTCTTAAAATCTGGTTATCGTGTTATTGGGATACATAATGGTTTTAAAGGACTTTTTTCGGAAAGTAGAAATGTTGAGGAAATTGATTATACATTTGCTGATCGTATTCATAATATTGGTGGTTCTGCCTTAAAAATGAGCCGACATAAGCCGGCTAACGAAGAATTTAATCAGAAATTCTTTGTTGAGAATAACGTAAAACTTCTAGTTACCATCGGTGGTGATGATACTGCATCTACAGCAAATAGAATAGGGCAATATCTAAATGATAATGATATTAAAATTCAGAATATTCATGTTCCAAAAACCATAGATAATGACCTTCCTTTACCAGAGGGTATTTCAACCTTCGGTTATCAATCAGCTAAAGAAGAGGGTGTTAGAATAGCAAATACCGTATATGAAGATGCTCGAACTAGTGGCAACTGGTTTGTAATAAGTGCTATGGGAAGAGAAGCCGGTCACCTAGCTTTTGGAATCGGTTCTGCGGTTCATTTTCCTATGATTATTATTCCGGAAATGTTTAATAAAACCCAAATTACTATTAACAAAATTATTCGTTTAATAATATCATCTATTATTAAACGTAAATTATTGGGTATCGATTATGGTGCAGTAATTATTAGCGAAGGAGTATTTCATTTTATGTCGGATAAGGAAATTGAAAATACGGGTATTAATTTTACTTACGACGACCACGGACATCCTGAATTAGGAACAGTTAGTAAAGCTCATATTTTTAACATTTTGCTTACACGAGAACTTAAGAAGCTTGATATTAAAGTAAAAAGCCGACCAGTTGAACTTGGATATGAGCTTCGTTGTGTTCAACCTGCTGCATCTGATTTAGTTTATTGTACTTTGCTTGGAATAGGCACGAAACACCTTTTTGATTCTGGTTATACAGCATGTATGGTTACAGCTGACCACACTGGTAATATCGCTCCATTATTCTTAAAAGATGTACAAGATGAAAATGAGAAAATCAAACCTCGTCTTGTGAATATAGAGTCAGAAAGAGCTAAACTTATTTTTGAAGATGGAATACAATATATTGGTCCCGGAAGTTACGAAGAGGCCAGTAAATATGTTAGTAATCCTGAGTATTACGATCTAAGAAGAATACTTGAATGGTAATTATTAATTAATAACAAAGAGAAATACTTATATGAACTTCTTTTTCAATTTTGGTAGATATATTTTGTTAATGAAAAATGCCTTTGGGAAACCATTGAATCACAGGTATTTTTTCAAGCAAATAGTAACTGAAATTGACTCTTTGGGTGTAAATTCATTGGGGATTGTAAGTATTATTTCAATTTTTATAGGGGCAGTGCTTGTTATTCAAGCCGGATATCAAATGCAGAATCCACTAATCCCCTCTTATACTCTTGGTTATGGTGTTAGAGAATCTATAATTCTAGAATTCTCGCCTACAATTGTAAACTTAATATTGGCCGGTAAAATTGGCTCAAGTATAGCATCACAATTGGGAACAATGAGAGTAACAGAACAAATAGATGCTCTTGATATTATGGGTATTAATTCTGCTAGCTTCCTTATTCTTCCTAAAATAATTGCTGGTTTATTTTTCTTTCCTATTATTGTAATATTAAGCATGTCTATTGGAATTACTGGTGGCTATCTTGCTGCTATTATGTGGGGAATTTCTTCCTCCCAAGATTTTATCGCGGGTCTTAATTATTGGTTTATACCTTTTGAAATTGTTTATGCCATAATAAAAGCAACTTTCTTTTCTTTTTTAATTATTAGTGTCTCAGCCTATCATGGTTATTATGCAAAGGGTGGTGCCGTAGATGTTGGAAAAGCAAGTACAAAAGCTGTTGTTTATTCGAGCGTAGCTATTTTATTATCTAATTTAATAATTACTAAAATTATTTTGGGATGATAGAAACTCGTAATCTAAATAAGTCTTTTGAAGGCAAGCAGATTCTTCATGATATTAATATTAAGTTTGAACAAGGCAAGCAGAATATTATTATTGGTCAGTCGGGTTCTGGTAAAACAGTTTTGTTGAAGTGCTTGGTTGGGCTTTTCGAGCCAGATGATGGTGTGGTTTTATTCAATGATAGAAATTTTACTGGCATGAATCTGAGCGAAAGAAAGCTAATCAGAAAAGAAATAGGTATGCTTTTTCAAGGAAGTGCTTTATTTGATAGTATGTCGGTAATGGATAATGTAATGTTCCCTTTGCTAATGTTTTCTGATTTGAATAATGAAGAACAAATAGAGAGAGCAAACTTTTGCATTGATAGAGTAGGGCTTAAAGAAGCTCATGATAAACTACCTTCGGAAATAAGTGGAGGTATGCAAAAAAGAGCAGCTATTGCTCGTGCCATTGCTCTTAATCCTAAATATTTATTCTGTGATGAACCAAACTCTGGGCTAGACCCTAAAACGGGTGTTCTTATCGACCAACTTATTGACGAAATAACTAAAGAATATCAAATTACTACTATAATTAATACCCATGATATGAATTCTGTAATTGAGCATGGCGATAGAATTAATTATATTTATAAAGGACATTTATGGTGGCAGGGCGATAAAGATAATTTTTTGTCAACGGATAATCCAGAATTAGAAGACTTTATTTATTCAACAGAAATATTAAAACGTATTAAACCCCAAAGATGAATACTATAGATATTATTATTGCTATTCCCCTTCTTTGGTTTACTTATAAAGGTTTCTCAAAGGGCTTAATAATTGAACTCGCTACACTCATAGCCTTATTATTAGGTATATATATTGCAGGACATTTTTCAGACTATACGGCCGATTTCCTTCGCGAAAAAATGGATTTCCATAGTAAATATATGAGCATTATATCTTTTAGTACCACATTCTTAGGGATTGTAATACTAGTTATGCTTTTTGGAAAAAGTCTTGAGAAAGTAGTAGATATGTTACTTTTAAGCTTTGTAAATAAAATTACTGGAGCATTGTTTGGCTTAATTAAAGCGGCATTTGTAATGAGTATATTAATTTATATACTTACAACCTTTGAGCTGGAAAATAAAATTATTAGCCAAGAACTCCAAGACAAATCGTTTCTTTATGAACCGGTCAAAACCATAGCCCCAACAATATTTCCAATTATTAAAGAATCAAATGTTGGGATTCTAGACCGTATTGATGAATCGGTTCACAATGGTTTAGATTTGAAATAAGACTGATATTATTATTGGAAACTCATCAACCATTCTTTTGCTTTTTCAGGATCATCAAAAACTTTTATTTTAATGGGAAATTTTTTACTTGATGATATTATCATATTCATATAATGCTTCTTGAATGGATTTTTGGTGATAATAACAGCGCCTCTTTTAAGCCCATTCTTAATAGCAGCAGGAATCATTATACTTTCAAACCATTTTCTGCTATTTGGTGATACAACTGATTGTAGTCTTATGTCAGATAAATAATTTTCAAATATTTTCTTTCCATTTGAATACTCAATTAAAGCTTCTAAAGGGCGCCTGTATTCTTCTTCAGTTAGTTTCTTATTTTTCCAATCAATAATTCCAGCCTTTAGTTCAGTATCAAAATAGGCCTTTGAATATTCGTTCTCGTGTATTATAGTTATTGACATATGATTGTGGTTTTAATGATTTATAAAAATCTGAGCTAGATTCTAGTTTAGACGAATTGTAAAAGTAAAGAATATTTTGAGAGAAACAAAGGTCTTGAAATAAAAAATCCCAATTCAAAATATTTTGAATTGGGATTAACCTTAGTGGTGCCACCTGGATTTGAACCAGGGACACACGGATTTTCAGTCCGATGCTCTACCAACTGAGCTATGGCACCCTTTTAAAGCGGCTGCAAAGATAATATTTTTTTTCATTTTGTAACAATATTTTTATTGCCACTAACTATATAATTGTATCTAGTATTATCAAATTAGTTTATATAATTGATTGACAGTATTATACCATATGTAATATTGATATTATTTTTATGTAAATTATAGTTGGTAATACAAACTTTAACTTTACTTTTGCCTAATCATGAAAACATACCGATTAATTATTGATTTTGGAAATACTTTTCAGAAAGTAGCTGTATTTAGTGGCAATAGTATAATTGAAGTTGATAAGTATGAAAATATAAATTTAAATCAACTTAAAGACTTTGTGGCTAAGTATCCGGATGTAAAATCTTGTATTCTTTCTTCTGTTATAGAAACTCCAATTGAAATTATTATTTGGTTAAAAAAGAAATACTTCTTTATAGAATTGACACACCATACTTTAATTCCAATAACCAATAAATATGCTAGTCCGGAAACTTTAGGAAAAGATCGTTTGGCAGCAGCCATTGGTGCCTATTCTTTGGCTCCAAAGCAAAATGTACTCACAATTGACACAGGAACAGCTATAAAATTCGATTTTGTAACGAAAAATGGGGAATATCTTGGAGGAAGTATCTCTCCGGGCTTGTATTTAAGATTTAAAGCATTACATACTTTTACGGCAAAACTTCCGTTAGTGGACTATAACAATGTTCATGAACTAATAGGAGATAATACCCAAACCTCAATATTGTCAGGGGTTATGAATGGTGCAATTGCTGAAATAAATACTTTTATTGATGATTATAAGTTGCGTTATTCAGACCTAAAAATATTTATTACAGGTGGTGAAAGTATTTATTTTGAAAGATATATAAAAAATTACATCTTTGCGGATTCAAATTTGGTTCTTATTGGACTAAACGAAATATTAAAATTTAATGAGTAAAACTATTCAGTATAAGTTAATTACAGTGTTTATCTCAGTTTTTATACTGTCAGGCTTTCAGAGCATTGGGCAGCTAAGAATTGACTCACCTTACTCTAGATTTGGTCTAGGAGACGTAAATTCAGGTGCAAATGCCTATCAATCTTCAATGGGAGGAGTAGGGTATGGTGTTCGAGATCCACATCGTATTAGTTCAATTAATCCAGCTGCTTATGCAAATATAGATTCAGGTAGTTTTGTATTTAATGCTGCCTTCAAAGGGCTTCTAATTAATTCAAAAACAGCCTCTGCTTCTGGAGGAAGTAATTATTTTAATATTTCATACTTAAAATTTGCGCTGCCTATTACCAAATGGTGGAGATCAGGAGGAGGTCTTCTTCCTTATTCATCAGTTGGGTATAATGTATCAACGTATTCAGACCTTGATTCTATAGGTAATGTAAAATACAGTTTTCTTGGCGATGGAGGAATTACAAAGCTATATTGGGGAAACTCATTTAGAATTACAAAGAAATTTGCCATTGGAGCAAATATGTCTTATTTGTTTGGAGCAAATAACCTAAGAAGACAAACTCAATTAATGGACGATCCCATTGCCTTTAAATACAGAATTACTAATTCTGTTGAAGTGAGTAGTCTTCATTTTGATTTTGGAATACAATACAATACAACTTTTGGTGATAAGAAGAAATATTTCTTAGGACTTGGTGCTGTTTATTCTCCAGAACAAAAGCTTTATGGTGAAAAATCTTCTTTTGCAATTACTTATACCGATGGAGCGGAAGGACATGAATATATTAAAGATACAATATTAGACTTGCCATTGGGTACAGGAGATATTGTTATTCCTCAAAAAATAGGTGGCGGTTTTAGTATTGGTAAAACAAAGAAATGGATGTTTGCAGCTGATTTTACTTTTGATGAGTTTAGTAAATACACCGCCTTTGGAAATAGTGATAGTTTGAGTAATAGTACAAGGTATAATATTGGTGGACAGTACTATATTGGGTCTTACTTAGTTAATCTCGGTTTCATGTTTAACAACTCATACCTTACTCTTAACAACACTAAAATAAATGACTATGGCATAAGTTTTGGTATAGGCTTCCCTCTTAGAAATAATACATCAACAGTTTCGTCAGTAGATTTAGGTTTTGAGTTTGGAAGAAGAGGCACCACAAGTAATAACTTAATTCAACAAGATTATTTTAAGTTTACTTTAGGTGTAAATATTAGAAACACATGGTTTAGAAGAGCAAAATATTTATAATTTATAATATATAATTAATATGAACAATTTAAAATTAATAGTACTAGCATTTGGATTAGTAATGATGATGGGGTCATTAAGTAGCAAAGCGGAAGCCATAAGCTCTAACTCACTGAATTTTAATAATACTACTCCTGAAGGAATAAAAAAATATGGAGAAGATAGCGTAAGTTGTGTACGTAACTTAAGTCTGTATAGAGAATTCTATAAACAATGGAAATCAACTAAATATAAGGATGGTGCAGTTGCTGTTCAAACCATGGATCCATGGAGAGCTTGTTTCTTTGGATGTCCTGTTGTAAGTAAGAATATGTATATTCATGGTGAAAAGTTGATGAAATATTTCATTAAAATAAATAAAGAAGATTCTGCAATTCGTCAAGCTTATGTTGACACTTTATTTATGGTTTATGACCAGAGGATGAAGTATTTTGGTGATAATAAAAAAGCACCTAGAGGAGTTATTCTTGGTAGAAAGGCTCAGGATTGTATGAAATATCGTGTTGAACAGTCTGAAGTATACTATCCAATGTTTGAAGAGTCTTTTAGGATTATGGGTAAAAATTCAGAGCCAACTACTCTATTTTATTTCTACGTTTCTACAGTGCGTTATGTAAAGCAAAAGCATGCTGATAGAGATCTTATTCTTGAGAATTATGTGAATGTTGAAGATATTATTGAATATAATATAGAGAAATATGCTGATAATGAAAAGATGCTTAAAAGATGGACTACTGTAGCAAATAATATTGAGAAGAATGTTAGTAAATTTGCTACTTGCGAAAAGCTTATTCAACTTTATGGACCAAAGCTTGAAAATGATCCTGAAAATCTTAAGCTAGCTAAGAATATTGTAAAGTTCTTTGAGAAGAGAAATTGTACTAAATCAGATGTGTATTTTAATGCACTTCAAAAAGTTCACGCGGTTGAGCCAAGCCCAGAATCAGCATTTGCAATGGGACGTATGGCTTTTGAAAGAGAAAAATATACTGTGGCAAAAGGATATTTGGTAGAAGCTACTAATACTTTATCTGATTCTTTAACAAAGAAAAAAGCTTCAGCTTATTTATTATTAGCAGAAACTTACCGTTCATTGAAGCAGCCTTCAGCAGCTCGTTCAGCAGCTCTAAAAGTACTAAATTACAAGCCTAAGGAAGGAATGGTATATATCATCATTGGTGACTTATATACTAGCAGTGCCTCTAAATGTACTCTTCAAGGCTTAAGAGTTTCTTATTGGGCAGCAGCTGACAAATATGCTAGAGCAGCATCTATCTCTGATGATGCAAAAATTAAAGAAATAGCTCAAAAGAAACTTGCTGTTATCAAAAAGAGTTTCCCTGAGAAGCAAGATATCTTCATGAGGAACTTAACTGATGGCCAAAAAATAACAGTTGAGTGTTGGATTAATGAAGAAACTACAGTTCGTTCTCGTTAATTATTAAGTTCTAACAATTTAAGAACTTTTATTAATCGATAGATAAAAGAATTATTATCTTTACAGTCGAAAAGCGACTGATATAATGGAAAAACAAACATATTTGAAAAACATATTTAAAAGCATTGTTCTGATTTTAGTCGGAACAATGCTTTTTTCGTGCGAAAACGATTTAGCGACTATTGCGAGCATTAATGTTGATGAAAATACTCCTATTGAGACTTCTTATGATGTAGAATTGCATTATACCGATTCTGGAATTGTCACAATGATAATGCTTAGTCCTTTGGTAAATAGATATATAGGCGATGACGAACATCTTGAAATGCCTAAAGGAATAAATCTTAAATTTTATGATACCTTAGGACTAATAAAATCTACTCTAATTTCTGATTATGCTATTAGTTACGCAAAGACCAATACTATGGTTGCGGAGAATAACGTAATAGCAACTAACTCTAGAGGGCAGAAACTATTTACTGAGCAGCTTACCTGGGACAAAGAGAAACATACAATATATACTGATAAGAAAGTAAAAGTTGTAACCGAAGGAAAAATTCTATTTGGTGATGGTCTTACTTCTGATGAAAGCTTCGATAATTGGGAGATAACTAACCCTACAGGAGATATTGAAGTAGATGAAGGGGATGATTCTGATGATGAAATATATGACGATAGTGACTCTGAAGATGATGAAAGTGATTTGTTTGAAGAAAGTGACACCTATCAAGGAGGTAATTAAATATATATATGAGTACTGGTTTAACCATAGTTTTAATTAGTATATTCTTTTCTGCTATTTTTTCAGGAATAGAAATTGCTTTTGTATCTGCCAATAAGCTCAAAATAGAGTTAGATAAAAGTAGAAATAAAATCTCGGGAAAACTACTTTCTTGGTTTAACCAACGAGAAGCAAATTTCATAGGTATGCTTCTTATCGGAAATAATATCGCCCTTGTTACTTACGGTATTTATATGGAAGAATTACTTAGTCCAGTTATTTCAGGTTTTTTACCGTTGTTTATTAGTGTTCCTATTATTATTTTGTTATTGAATACTATAATCTCTACTTTAATTATTTTAATATTTGCAGAATTTATACCTAAGGCTAGTTTTAGATTAAATGCTAATAAATCCTTGGAGATATTTAGTATTCCTCTATTGATTACATATTTTGCTCTCATTCCTTTCATTTATGTATTTACTAAATTATCTGAATTTGTACTGAAATATATTTTTAGAACAAGAATTGATAATAGTAAATACCAGTTTTCAAGCATAGATTTTGGACATTATATTCAAGAATTTCATAATGAATCAGATGAAGAGAATTCAGATATAGAAACAGATATTCAGATTTTTAGAAATGCTCTCGAATTTCAAACAACTAAAATTAGGGAGTGCATGGTTCCCAGAACGGAAATTAATGCAATTGATAAAGAAACAGGAATAACCGAATTGGTAACATTATTTAATCAATCTGGTCATTCTAAAATACCTGTGTTTGAAGGAAATATTGATAATATAGTTGGTTATGTTCATGCTTTAGATTTGATTAAAAAGCCAGAATCATTGGAGAATATTTTAAGAGAGATTTCTTATATACCAGAATCGATGACTGCTAATACTATGCTCAATAAGATGATTAAAGAGCATATTAGTGTTGCTGTTGTACTTGATGAATTTGGCGGTACTTCTGGCATTGTTACTATGGAAGATTTAATGGAAGAAATATTTGGTGAGATTGAAGATGAATTTGATAAAGACCAAATGATAGAAAAGCTTATAGGTGAAAATACTTATATTTTCTCTGCTAGATTAGAAATAGATTATCTTAACGACACATATAATTTGGATTTAAAAGAATCTGAAGAATACGAAACTCTTGGTGGTTATATCACTCATTATTACGAAAGTATTCCAATGAAAAGTACAAAACTGAAAATAGAAAAATACAGATTTGAGATACTTCAAGCAGGTGAAGCCAAAATCGATCTTGTTCAACTACAATTTTAATCTATAGTTTAATTACTGTATATAGTTGAATGATAATACTATACTACACATTCTCCATTCCTTTTTTATTCTTTAAAATTAATTTTCATTCTAAAGTTTTTGTATGTACATTTGCAAGCAATTTTTTAATATAGAATGTAATGGCAGCAATAGGAAAAATAAGAGAAAAGTCAGGATTATTAATCGTAATAATCGGAGTTGCATTAGCAGCTTTTGTATTGGGCGATTTAGTTAAAAATCTTGGTAAAGGAAAACAACTTGACCAAAGTAAAATCGCAATCATTAACGATGAGAAAGTTTCAACTCAGGAGTTTAATTTTAAAGTAAGCGAACAAGCTCAATTAACAAAAGAGCAGCTGAAAAAGAATGACCTTACAGCAGAAGAAACGTACAATAACGTTATTAATGTTTGGAATACTGTAAAGCGTGAAACAATACTCCGTCAACAAATGTTAGAGCTTGGATTAGTTCAGTATAAAGCTAATACTAGAATAGCTGAGATTTCAATGGATGAATATATGGATAACCTAAATGGTAGTAATCCACATAGAGAGATTCTACGAAATTTTAGCGACCCTAAATCTGGTAAATTTGATCCTAAAGCAGTAGCTAATTTCTTAAATTATGTTGAGCAAGGAATCCAAAGTGAAGACCCAAAACAACGTGAACAAGCTATTAAGTCAAAAGAACAATGGAAATTATTAAGCACATATATCAAAACTGATATTCTTAATACAAAATATAATAATCTAATTTCTAAAGCATACTATCTTCCTAAAGCTTTAGCTGCTATCGATTTTGAAGATAATAACAGAATGGAGAGAGTAGCATATTTTGGTGCTAGATACAATGTTATTCCTGATGAGGATATAAAACCTACTGATGCTGATTACTCAAGCTATTATAATGAGCATAAGAATGAGTTTGAGAATAAAAAGGAAACCCGTAAAATAGACTATATTGTTTGGGATGTTCGTCCAAGTGCACAAGATGTAATTGACCTACAAGAGCAAATTGAAGAATATAAAAAAGAGCTTGCTACTATTGAAACAGCAAATCTACCATATTTTATTAATCGTATTGGTGACAATAGATATGATAGTACATGGATAAAAGAAGGAACTCTTTCTCCATTTATCGATTCTGCAGCATTTGCAGCAGAAGTTGGAACTGTTTTAGGCCCTTGGAAAGAAAATGGTGCTTATCATGTGGCTCGTGTTACTGGTCATAGTTTACGCCCAGACTCAATGAATGCAAGTCATATCCTAATTTCTTATGCTGGTGCTTATGGCGCAGGTGAAGGTATTACTAGAACAAAAATTGGTGCTCGTGCTTTGGCTGATAGTATTAAAGATGTTTTATCGAAGAACAAATCTAATTTTGAGAAATTAGTTAGTATGTCTGATGACCCTTCTGCAGCTGAAAACAATGGTGAACTTGGTTGGTTTGCTGATGGTAATATGATACCAGAATTTAATCAAGCTTGTCTTGATGGTAAAAAAGGTGATATTACTTTAGTGGAAACTGCTTTTGGTTTTCATGTTATATATATAGTAGATAAAAAAGAAGCAACTGATAAAATTAGAGTAGCTCAAATAGATTTACCAATCGTTTTTTCTCAAAAAACTTTTGCTAATGTTTATGGTCAAGCAATAAAATTTGCTGCTCTTAATCAAAATTATGAAGCATTTGATACAGCATCAGCTAATCAAGGCTTATCAGTTAGAAAAGGAAGTTTTGTTAATGAGCTTAGTGCAGGTATTACTGGTTTAAAAAATTCTAGAGATGTTGTAAAGTGGATGTTTAAAGATGGAACTTCTATTGGAACTGTTTCTTCAGTATTTGACTTTGAAGATAAAGTGATGGTTGCTGTTGTAACAGAAATTAATGAAGAAGGAATACTACCTCTTGACAAAGTTAAAGAGAATATTGAAGTATTAGTTGTTAGAGATTTAAAAGCTCAAAAACTAATGGAAAAGATGAAGTCTGCTGATTTAAGTAAAGCTGCTGAGTTTAGTTCTAAAGTAGATACAGCTCTATTATCTTTTGCTACTTATTCTTTACCTCAGTATGGTCCAGAGCAGAATGTTCAAGGAAGAATGTTTAATGTAGATGCTAATAAAGCTGTTGGCCCAATTAAAGGTGATCAAGGAGTATACATTTTTTCAGTTATTGATAAAGGAGCTGTTCCTGAAAAGCAAGACCTTAAGAATTACCAAGATCGTAGTTATAGTACATTTGGACAGAGAGTTAATACAAGTGCTTATCAAGCTCTTGAAGAGAATGCTACCATAGATAATTTCTTATATTTCTTCTACTAGGAATATTTAAAATATTTTTTCAAATTAAAAGGGAATTGTCTATGATATTTCCCTTTTTTGTTTTTTAAAATAATAATTATGGATTCAATAGTATTTGCAACTAACAACCTACATAAGCTGGAAGAAGTTAGAAATAAGCTTGCTGAACATTTTAGCATTCTTAGTTTGAAAGAGATTAATTGTAATGATGAAATTCCAGAAACAGCAGATACTTTTGAGGGTAATGCTGAGCAAAAGGCACTTTGGGTATTAGAAAAGTATAAGTACGATTGTTTTGCTGATGATTCTGGATTAGAGATAGAGGCATTGAATGGAGATCCCGGTGTGTATTCGGCTCGATATGCTGGAGAAAATTGTTCTTACGATGATAATAATAGAAAAGTACTAGATAGCTTAAAAGGTGAAACAAATAGAAATGCAAAGTTTGTTACTTGTATTTGTTTAAAGCTTAAAGGAGAAACACACTTCTTTAGAGGAGAAGTTGAAGGCAAGATAATTGAGAAATATAAAGGAACCGACGGCTTTGGTTACGATCCTATTTTTGTGCCAAATGGATATGATAGGAGCTTTGCAGAGATGAAAATTGAAGAGAAGAATAATATAAGTCATAGGGCAAAAGCTTTAGAAAAGTTATTAGTATTTTTAAAAGAATAATAATTTTAACATTGAAGCAACTTTTTGATAAATAATTGTATCTTCACAGCATAAATCTATAATACAATAAGAGTGAGAAGAATTATTATTGTTTTGTTGGGAGTTGTTTTCAGTGCATTATTTGTTAATGCTCAAACATATCTTATTTCTAATTATAATAACCAAACAATTACTACTTGTTCAGGTAATTTTTATGATTCTGGTGGTAATTCTGGCAATTATTCTGCCAATGAAGATTATACTGTTACCATTGGTCCCAATATGAACTCAGTATATACACATTTAGTATTTACATCCTTTGCTGTTGGTATTGGTGATCAACTTGAAGTATACGATGGTGCAAATACATCAGCACCATTAATTGCAATTTTTAATAATGGAAATACACCTGTAGGCTATACCCTTCAACCTGGGTTTTATAATTTTTCTGCCAAATTAACTTTGAAATGGACTTCAGTTACTGCTGGTGCAGGTTGGGAAGCTTCAATATCATGTGGCTCTCCTTGTCAGAATTTTAATACAACACTTACTTATTCAAATCCCCCGTTTACCATTGATAGTGGAATATACTTTATAGATATTTGCCCTGGTGATTCAGTTGAATTATTAGCTTCTGCTAATTTCCCATTAAATAATTTCTTTTATCATCAAGATACAAATACCACTAATTTTACTTGGAATTTTGGAGCAAATACAAATATTAATGGTCAAACAGTATCTGCTGTATTTAATAATGCTCAAGGATATAATGCATATATAATCGCTACTGATACTTTGGGTTGTCATTCTACCCAAACAGCAGAAGTAAGAATAAGGGTTTCTACTCAACCAACATTTACTGGAACGGATATACTAGATACTATTATTTGCCAGAACGATGGTACAATATTAAATGGAATAGCTCATCCTTCACATTGGCAAATTAACCCATCACTGTCGGTAGCAGGAACTACATATTTGCCTGATGGTTCTGGAGTTTCATATACTTCAAATCTTGTATTTACAGGTTTCCCTACAGGGCAGTCTATTACTCAGGTGTCTGATATAGTGCAAATATTTGCAGAAATGGAGCACTCTTATCTTGGTGATTTGAATATAACTATTAGTTGTCCAAATAATTCGACGATTACGCTAAAATCGTATCCTGGAGGAACCTCTACATTCTTGGGCGAACCAATTGATAATAATGCTACTCAAGTTGCAGGTCTTGGCTATATGTATCAATGGAAACCTAGTGGTACTACTACTATGTTGAATGCAGCAGGAACTTATTCTCATAGTTTTACTGATGTTAATGGCATTTCATATAGTAATCATAGTTATTTGCCTCCTTCAACGGCCTATCCTTTAACATCAACGGCTTCGTCGCCATTTCCAATAGTACAATATTTACCGGAAACACCTTTTACAAATTTGATAGGTTGTCCATTAAATGGTAGTTGGTCGATAACAGTTACAGATAATCTAATGATTGATAATGGTTATATTTTTAGTTGGGGAATTGATTTTAACCCAGCTTTATTGCCTGTTGCATGGGGATATACTCCAGTTATTGATACTACTTATTGGAATATCGGAATAGGAGATACAGTTAATTATACTGCTTTTAATGCTGGGTTACAAAATTTAAGTTACACTATGGTAGATGGTGCAGGATGTTCATACGATACAAATTTAACTATCTTGGTTAACCCAATGCCTGATATTAATCTAGGTAATGATACTTCTGTTTGTATAAATGATTCAATAGTTTTAAGTAGTGGTATTGATAGTGTTATGTCAGCTTTGATATGGAATACAGGAGAAACTACAGATAGTATTTCAGTAAAACCAATTGCTAATACATATTATTATTTGGAAGCGACTTCTACGGAGGGGTGCTATAATGTTGATAGTATTAATATTACCATTAATCCTTTGCCGCAGATTATTTTAACAGATGATACTTTGTTATGTATAGGAAGAACAATGCCGATTGTTGCTAGTGGTGGCGATATATATCATTGGAGTACTGGGGAAACAACATCGAGCATTTATGTTTCACCTAATAGTAATACAACCTATTTTGTAACCGTTACCGACTCTAATGCCTGTGTTACTAATGCTCAGATGGATGTACTTATAGCTCAATTGCCGCAAGTTATTACCAGTGATGATACCATAATATGTGAAGGAACTTCTACAACAATATGGGCAAGTGGGGGTATGAAATATATTTGGAGTAATGGCGAACAGACGGCATCACAAATTGTTGATCCTGTGGTAGATGAGACATATACAGTTGCAGTGCAAGATTCTAACACTTGTATAGATTCTGGCAAAGTTATAGTGGAGCTTTTAGAGAATCCTATTGCTAATATCTATTCTGATTTAGATACTCTTTGCGAGAGAGGAACAGTTAGTTTAATAGGAGAAGGAGGAATGACATATTTATGGGAAGGTAAATATTTAATGGAAACATATAAAGATTCACCAAAGACCTCAAAAAGATATACTGTAAAGGCAATTAATACAGAAAAGGGAACAGAATGCTATGATACAGCTTCGTTCTTTGTTTTTGTACAGCATTGTTCAGTCTATAATGCAACAGCTTTTACGCCCAATGGTGATGGGCTTAATGATACTTATGGCCCCATAGGAATTGTTGGAGAAGGTGCAAACTTTGAATTTCTTATTTTTAATAAATGGGGAAAGCTGGTTTTCAAAACAAAAGATAAATATGAAAGATGGGATGGAAAAGTAGATGGTGTTGATGCTCCAGGTGGTGTTTATACATACGTTGTAAGAGTAGATGAGCCTAGTATTGAAGCATATGAACTAATGGGAACAGTTACTTTAATTCGATAATTATCCTCAATCCTTCATTCTGTAATAATTGATATTTTTCAAAGATTTTTAGTAAATATAATATATCAACATATATATATGTTTCATATATTTGCAAAAAACATATATCATGGTAAAAAAACTAAGTCAAAAGAAATTAGAGGAAGTAGCATCAAAGCTGAAAGCAATTGCTCATCCCACACGTATAGCAATCATGAATTTGCTTGAAAGAAATGGTAAAATGAATGTTACAGAGATATACGAATATCTTGGAATGGATCAAGCAACAACATCCCATCACTTGAATGTGCTAAAAACAAATAGAGTACTTACATCTAAAAGAGATGGAAAGAAGACGTATTATAGCGTCAGACCTAATTCTATAGTACGCATTACAGACTGTATTAGTAAGTGTGAAACACGCTAGTATAGCTGTTTTATAATGGAAAGATATATTGTGCACATAATTTTATTTAATACCATTAATTGATGGAGTATAAAATACATCCAAAGGAAATATCACAAGAAAAAGTAATTGAGAATTTCAAATTTCTAAGATTACTCTCAAATCAATTTCCAAATATAGAAACTGCAAGCACAGAGATAATTAACTTAGAAGCTATTCTTAATTTACCCAAAGGAACAGAGCACTTCTTATCTGATGTGCATGGTGAGTATGAGACTTTTAAGCATATTCTGAGTAATGCTTCGGGAGTAATAAGGCGAAGAATTGACGAGATATTTAGTGATAGATTAGACAATAGCCAACGACAAGAATTAGCAACACTTATATATTATCCAAAGAGTAAGCTAAGCTTAGTTAAGAAAGAAGAAGAGGATATTGTTAAATGGTATAATAGAAATTTAATATTTTTAATAGAAATTTCTCGAAATTTAGCATCAAAATATACGCGTTCTAAAACTAGAAAAACTTTACCGGTTCAGTTTCAGTATATAATTGAGGAGTTACTTAATGTAAATGAAAACCTAATGAATAAGGAGGCTTATTTCGAGGCTATTCTCAACACTATTATTGAGCTTGGTAGGGCTGATAAATTTATAATTACATTAAGTACGTTAATTCAGAATTTAGCTATTGATAGACTGCATATTGTTGGTGATATATTCGATAGAGGGCCATCTGCAGATAAGGTAATGGACGAACTATTGAAACATGAGTCTGTAGATATTCAGTGGGGAAATCACGATGTTGTATGGATGGGAGCGGCGGCAGGTTCGTTAGCATATATTGCTATTGTACTGCGTATTAGTTCTCGATACAATAATCTTGATACTCTTGAAGATGGTTATGGAATTAACCTTGTGCCGTTAATGCATTTTGCTTCCGAAGTATATGAGAACGATAGTTGTTCAGAGTTTTCGCCTAAGGCGGGTAAAGAAAATCTAAGTAAAGGTCAACTAAAAACTTTACGGCAAATACATAAAGCTATTAGTATTATACAATTCAAACTTGAAGGGCAAATTATTAATAGAAATCCTGATTTTGATATGTCATCTAGAACGATACTAGATCAAATTGATTATCAGAAAGGGGAAATTACTATTGAAGGAAAATCATATAAATTATTGGATTCTAATTTTCCTACAGTTGATCCTAACAATCCATTTGAACTAACTAAAGCAGAGAGCGATTTAATGAACAAACTTCAAGAATCGTTTCTTAAAAGTGAAAAACTTCAACGTCATATTAATTACCTTTATAATAAGGGGAGTATGTATTTGAGTTATAATGGATTGCTATTATTTCATGGTGCTGTTCCTCTTAAAGAAGATGGAAGTATTAAAGAAGTTACTATAGCAAATAGGATACTTAAAGGTAAAGCTTTATTAGATTTTTTTGATAAAAAGGCACGACAAGCATATTATCTTTCTCAAAGAAATATAAAGAAAGAGTCTAATCTAGATTTATTGTGGTATTTGTGGTGTGGTGCTGATTCTCCTTTGTTTGGAAAGAAGAAAATGGCAACATTTGAAAGATACTTTCTTAAAGAAAAGGAGACACATAAGGAGGACAGAAATCCATATTTTAGTTATAGAGATAATACAAATGTAATTCAGTCTATACTATTAGAGTTTGGTTTAAATCCAAAATCAGGGCACATAGTTAATGGGCATGTACCTGTGAAGGTTAGAAAAGGAGAGAATCCGGTGAAAGCTAATGGTCAATTAATTGTTATTGATGGTGGAATGTCGAAAGCATATCAGAAAGTAACAGGAATTGCTGGCTATACCTTAATTAATAATAGTTATGGTATTGTATTGGTTGCTCATCATGCTTTTGAATCGCAGAAAATCGCAATACAAGAGGGAAAGGATATGGTATCAAGATCGGAATATCTTGTTTATTCTGAAGTAAGAAAAAGAGTAGAGGATACTGATATTGGTAAAGATTTAATGCAAGAAATTCTTGACCTAAAAATGCTATTAGCATCTTATCATTACGGTATTATTAAGGAGAGAAAAAGAAAGGTTTAATGATTTGAATAATAACTCTTATAGAATAGAAGATTGGTTACCAACTACGGTAAAGGAAGCAAAAATTAGAGCGTGGGACGAAATGGATGTTGTGCTCTTCACCGGTGATGCCTATGTTGATCATCCGTCTTTTGGGGCTGCTGTTATTGGTAGAATAATTGAAAGAGAAGGTTTTAAGATTGCCATTGTTCCTCAGCCAAATTGGAAAGATGATTTACGTGATTTTAAAAAATTTGGTAAACCTAAATATTTTTTTGGCGTTACAGCTGGGAATATGGATTCTATGATAAATCATTATACTGCTAATAAGCGACTACGATCCAATGATGCTTATACAGCAGGCAATAAGGCTGGATTTCGTCCGGATTATGCAGTTACTATATATTCTAATATTCTTAAAAGGCTATATCCTGATACTCCTTTATTAATTGGAGGTATTGAGGCTTCTTTGCGCCGCTTATCGCATTACGATTATTGGGAAGATAATCTTAAACCATCAATTTTGGTGGATTCGCAGGCTGATTTGTTAGTTTACGGAATGGGTGAACAGCCTATTATTGATATTCTTAAACTACTTAATAAAGGAGTCTCTTTTTCCACATTGAGAAATATAAAGCAAACCGGCTATATTGCAACAGAGCAGGAGTTGGCAAAAATAAGACTTAAAGGTAATTTTGTAGAATTGAGTTCTCATGAAAAATGTCTTAAAGATAAAAAGGCATTTGCAGCTAATTTTAAACATATTGAGAGAGAATCGAATAAGATACATGCAAAAACACTTATTCAATATTGTGGAGGCAAGCCAATTGTCATTTTGCCACCATATCCAACAATGACATCTAAGCAAATTGATGCAAGTTTTGAATTGCCATACACTCGTATGCCACATCCTAAGTATAAAAAACGTGGTGATATTTCAGCTTATGAAATGATAAAATTTTCTGTGAATATGCACAGAGGTTGTTTTGGCGGCTGTTCTTTTTGTACTATTTCTGCTCATCAAGGTAAATTTGTAGCTAGTCGTTCTCAAAAGTCCATTCTTAAAGAAGTAGATATGCTTACTAAACATCCTGAGTTTAAGGGTGTACTGAGTGATTTAGGCGGCCCTTCAGCTAATATGTATAATATGCGAGGTGTTGATCTTGATGAATGTGTAGATTGTAATAGACCGAGCTGTATTTTCCCAAATATTTGTCATAATCTTGATGTTAATCATGATGCATTAACAGAGGTTTATAAGAAAGTAGATGCTCACCCTGCTGTAAAGAAAGCATTTATTGGAAGTGGGATTCGCTATGATCTTTTGGTAGATGACTCTTTGTCGAAGAAAGATAGAATTAGTGCCGATAGATACATTGAACTATTAGCAAAAAAACATGTAAGTGGAAGACTTAAGGTGGCACCAGAGCATACTTCTGACAAAGTATTAAAACTTATGCGGAAGCCATCCTTTTCTTTATTCTATAAGTTTAAAGAGAAATTTGAAAAGAAATCTAATGAAATAGGATTAAATCAAGAGGTAATTCCATATTTTATTTCAAGTCATCCGGGAAGTCAACTGCATGATATGGCTGATATGGCAATCAGAACTAAGAAATTAGGTTTCAAATTGGAGCAAGTACAGGATTTAACCCCTACACCAATGACAGTGGCAGCAGTAATTTTTTATTCAGGTTTTCATCCATATTCTTTAAAGCCTGTTTTTACTGAGAAAAATCCAAAAGAAAAGCTTAACCAACGCAAGTTCTTCTTTTGGTATAAGAATGAGAATAAGGCATATATAAGATCTGCGCTTATTAAAATTGGCAAGAAAGAATGGATAAATGAATTAATTACAAGTTCGAAAAGAAAATAGTAATAGCATCAGACAACCATTTTAGGAGAGAAAGGTCTTAGAGGCAACAATGAAAGATTGTATAATATATACAAGCTTTACTTCCTAAACAATTTATAACCACCCATAGAAGGCTTTCATCCCCCCATGAAAGCTTTCTTCTTTTTAAAAAATATCACTAAATTTTAGATGGTATTTTTACTTTCATTATCTTTGCATCATAATAATAGAACAATAAATGAGATTGAATATATATAATAATAAGGAACAAGAGCAAACTAGTACCGATACTTTATTGGAAGAGAGTACTTTGTTTGACCTTGTATTATTTAATGATGAGGTTAATACCTTTGATTGGGTAATAGAATGTCTTATTAGCATATGCAAGCATGATGAAATTCAGGCAGAGCAAAGTGCTTATATTGTTCATCACAAAGGAAAATGTACTGTGCGCTCTGGTGAATGGGATGTACTCGAAGTAATGCAAAGAGAGTTATCTAATTGTGGCTTAAGTGCAGATATTCTTTAAGCATCTTTCATTAAACTTTCAGGAAAGTTTATTAGAAAAACTTTATCAGTAGCTCTTGTAAGAGCGGTATACATCCATCTTAAGTATTCTTTATCCATTCTTTCTTCGGTAACATATCCTTGGTCAACAAATACCGTATGCCATTGTCCTCCTTGTGTTTTATGGCAAGTTAAAGCGTAAGCAAATTTTATCTGTACAGCATTAAAATATGGGTTTTCTTTCAGTTCTTTAAGTCGTTTTGCTTTTTGAGGAATATCCATATAATCTTCCATTACAGCATTATATAGCTTATTGTTTTCTTCATAGCTTAAGGAGGGAGCTTCAACCTCAATGGCGTCCAAGAGTATTTTTAGTTCTACTTCTTCAGCATTAGGATAATCAACCAAACGAACGCTAACATCGGCAAAGTTAAAACCATACAATTCTTCTGTTTTATGAATAGACATAAGTTCAATAATATCTCCATTGGCTAAAAATCCTGCTTCATTATTATCTTCAAGCCAGAAATAGTTATTCTTAACAACCATTAAATAATCTCCAGCATTTATTTTTTCTTCTCTAAAGAGAACTCTATTCCTAATTTCCCTATTATAAATATTAGCACGTTTATTTGAGCGTGTAATAATAACAGTATTATCAAAACCCTGAAAATCATATGCAGAAACAAGCTCATCAAGAAGCTCAACACCCGGAAGATTAATTAGATCTTTCTGTCCATATATATCAAAAAAAGGTGGTTTAAAATTCTCAGAATTAATATTCTCTCTAAGTAATGTTGCGTTATAAAGTATTCCTGATTGCTCATTTTGTCTCACAACTTCATCAAGTTCAATATCAGTAATATTTAGATGAAAAGCATTTCTCAAATAGTCTTTATCTAAAGCAGGGCTTATGGGAATACCTACAGGAGGAAGCTGAGCAGTATCTCCAATAAATATAAGCTTGCAGTTCTTATTATTATACACATATTCCATAATATCATATAATAAATTCCTACCACCACCTTTTGATGAAGAGGTATCATCAGGAATCATAGAAGCCTCATCAATAATAAATATAGCATTTGAGAATTTATTTTCTTGTAGTCGAAGAATGATACCACCACTATTGCCCGTACGAGCAAAGTAAATGCTACGATGAACAGTTGAGGCACGAAAACCTGAATATTTACTTAATACCTTTGCTGCTCTACCTGTTGGAGCCATTAATCTAAAATTTTTCTTTTCTTTATAAAGGTATTTTACCAAGGCAGAAATAATGGTAGTTTTTCCTGTGCCGGCATAACCTCTCAGAATAAAAAGACTTCTATCATTCTTGTCATCAATAAAATGGGCAAGATTATTTATTAGAATATCTTGCTTACTAGTTGGCTGATATCCAAAATATTTTTTAATGTTATTATATGTAATTTCGCTAAAAAGGCTCATAGTAATTCTTTTAAAATGGATAGCCAATGGCAAAATTAAAGGAAGTAATAATTGATGGATCAGCACCTTCATCAAGCATAGTCCATCTGTCACCAGAATCTCTATAAGGTTGATAAATAGGATGTGCAATATCAAATCTTATTACAAGAAAGCTCATATCGTACCTAATACCATATCCTAAATCTGCTGCTAGTTTCTCAAAGAAATTATTGAAATGGAATGCTCCTCCCGGCATTGCATCACTTTCGTGCAGAAGATAAATATTTCCAATATCAGAATATAAAGCTCCTTTGAGTGAACCACTAATAGTAAATCTAAATTCATAATTAAACTCTATACGTATATCTCCTGTTGTCTCAAAAGAGTTGCTATTGGTATAAAAGCTACCAGGACCAAGAGTTCCCAACCTCCATGCTCTAAGACTATTAGCCCCTCCAATGTAAAAACTCTTTTCAAATGGTAAGGCTACAGAGCCACCAAGAGGAATTCCTATTCCAAAATTGGCTCTAAATACATGCATCATATTACCATTTGATTTTGGAAGAAAATATCGATAGTCGATCTCAAACTTGATAAATTTAGTAAATGGTAAGCCACCAACCCAATATTGTCCTAAGGTATCTTTCTTGTTACCTATAATATTACTTATTAAGCTATATGGAATACCTCCCATATCTACTTTTCCATAAAAAAACTTATATGGTGTTTTAGCGGCAAGATTAAATTGTTTTTCATTATGTACATAGGCATAGCTCATTCCTAATACCATATGGTCTTGATATGAATATTTTATTCTAGGATCATCGTATGCATCTATGATATCTTGAAACTCTGGTTCCGGAAATATTTTCACAGAGCTAATTTCTATTGGATTAAGCACTTGATAAACATACTTATTTGAAATCCATCTATATCCAAAGTTAGCATTTACTATGGTTCTTCTATAATCAGGTCTATTTTGATGGTTATAACCAAGTTCTATTTTTGTTCTAGGATTAAAATATCTTGAGAAAAAATTTCTTTTCACTGGGGCTAGAAATCGTGGAATCTCTATACTAGGGTTAATACCAAATTCAAAAGTGTTAAAAATATTTAGTATTTCATTTGGCTTTTGGCTATAAGAAACATTTTGAACCTCTAGAGCTGCTCTTAGATTAAATTTTAGAATTTCTCCATTCCTAAAGGTATTACGACTTGTTAACCCAAAACCTTGCTCAATACCCAAGTCACCTCCAGTATTCTTTAATTCAGTATCACTACTAATACTAAATTTCGATGTTTTAGACAATTGAATATGACAGTCGAGATAGCCTATACCATCAACTTCCTTATTAATATCTATAATATTTAGATTAATATATTTATAGATATTTAAATTGAAAAGAGACTTATATGTATATGCAATGTCTTCTTGTTTATAAAATCTACCAGCTTTCAGATAAATCGACTGTAGTATCGCTTTTGGATTTACTTTTATTCTCGAGTGGTGAATAAAATAATATTTTTGCATTCCTCCATGATGATCGAAGTCGTAAGAAATAATCGTAGTATCCATTTTAAGCTGATTCTCGTAGTCAGATAATTCAGGATAGATATATATACGATTGTATTTGTATTGTTTACTTCTAATAGTTATAGTTGTATCAATCTTTTCAATAGTTCGTTCATTAATAATTAGTTTTAAATCTACCCTATGTTTGTTGAAGTTAGTATCAGCTACATAATTAATCTGTTGTTTGCTAAAGTAGTAATAGCCCTTGTTTTTCAGGTTTTTTGATATTCTCTCTCTTTCTTTCTTCAAATCCTCTGTTGAAAATATCTTTCCTGTATCTAATTCTGTTTTCTTTAAGCCGGTATATACGAATGTTTTTATTGTTTTATTTTTAATATCATACTTAATATCCCTTAATATGTATGGTTTATGGGGATAAATTACATAATTAACAGAAGCTATTTTTAGGTATTTAAATTTTGTTATCCATGCTTCAACTTCTGCATTATAGTATCCCAAATTATGCAAATGTCCTAAAATGTTTTCTTTGGTATCTTGTATTATTGTAGAGTCGAACAGTATGGGTGCTTCTCCTAGTGTTTTTGTGAAAAAATTGTTAAACATGCTACTATCCTTAAACCTTGTACCAAAATCGTAACTCCATACGTATGGTTTTAGAAATAGTAACATACTTCTATTGTTCTTTTGTAAGAAATATGACGGGATATCGTTGTTCTTTACTTTTCCTTCTTTTATCTTAAATGAGCTTCCTTGATATAGATAAGAACCATCAGGTACATTACGGGTGGGGAAGCAAGATGCTAATCCCAATGTAATAAATATAAACCATATGCTGTTCTTTAATAACCTTATCACTGAATATAAATTTAGTACAAAATTACGATTTTAAGTGAGCTAATAAAATAATTCCATAAATATGCAATATATATATTGAATAATACTTTTAATCTGTATTTTTATCAATTATTAATATACAAACGAATTATTTAATGTTTAATATTGGGTTACAATTATCTAGGCAAAGCAAATCACTTGTTATCAGTGTTGTATCGTGTTTTTTTATTAGCCTTTATTCATGTAATTTTTCAAATTTATCTACAGTGAATAAAAGCTCAATAGAAGTTGTATTTGATTCAATTTCATTTAATGGTAAACTATATCTTGAAAGATTAGATCCAAATACAACTATCTTAGTGGACTCAATAATTGGTGGAGACTCAAAAGATTTAGTATTTAAAATTACGCCAAAACAATTTCCTGATATATATATATTGCGCTTTAGTTCAGATCAAGCAATTACAATAATTATTGATTCTACTTCTAATGTTAAAGTTAGAATTAGTGATTTTCCTTATTATTCAAATTATAGTATTACTGGTTCTAATAGTTCTAATATTATCAGGAAAAATAATAGTATTTTAAATGAACACATAGGTGTTTTTGAACATAAATATTCAGAGTATAGAAATAGAAAAAGAGACGATAGTTTTGATTATTACCGAAAACAAACCGATTCTATACTTCGTCAAAATCAAATAGAATTATATAATAAATTAAAAGAAAGTATAGAGCATAATCCAAAGTCTTTAGCTTCATTACTAGCTATTTATAGTAAATTTGGAACAGAGAATATCTTTAATATTGATTATGATTATTCTACGTTTAAACTATTGGCAGATTCTTTGATTTCAGCATTTCCAAAAAATTCTCACTCAATATCTTTTTATAGTAGTGTACAGAAAAAGATGGTTGATATGGAGTTAAAAGAAGAAAGAGAAAGATTATTAGATAAAGGTAATGAATATCCCGATATAAGACTATTTAGTTTAGACGATAAGTACTATAGTATTAAAGACACTAAGGCTGATATTATTGTTATTTATCTATGGAAGTCAAAATATAAAGCTTTTTGGGAAGATAATGTTATACTACGTAAATTATATGATAAGTATGATAGAAATAAGTTTGAAATTATTGGAATATCGTTTGAAAAAGATAAACTCAGTTGGTCAAACTATTGTAGAATGGAACAAATGAATTGGATTAATCTAATATCAGGCCCTGAGAATATTGATTTAATAAATCCAAACGATATTTATCCTCGTATCTTTGTTTTGGATAGTAGTTTTAATATTCTGGTAAAAGATGCAACTATTGATGAACTTGAATTAATACTTAATAAATGAGAATATTATTGATATTAATATATGTGCTTGTATTTCAATTTATAAGCTTTGGACAGGAAAGAAATACTTATTGGCAACAGGAGGTTAATTACGAAATTCATGTTCAGCTTAATGATAGTCTTCATAGCCTAGATGCTAATATGGAAATGAATTATATTAATAATTCTCCTGATAAGCTTGAGTTTATATATATACACCTATGGCCAAATGCCTATTCAAATGAAAATACAGCTCTTTGCAATCAGATGCTTCGAGATGGAGATGCTGCTCTATATTTTGCAGATTCTATAAAACAGGGCTACATTAGTA
>Ga0256913_10000271_pt1 | contig 25896 bp, 12 predicted proteins | sample Axial_MatmetaG_FD_185970 | JGI IMG/M metagenome (GOLD analysis project Ga0256913, IMG submission 185970) | Deep-sea worm associated microbial mat communities from Axial Seamount, Juan de Fuca Ridge, Pacific Ocean - Axial_Mat | ecosystem: Environmental > Aquatic > Marine > Oceanic > Microbial... | reverse complement strand
TAATTTTGGTGTTCTATTTTTTGACCGGGAATTATTCCTGATGGTTATTTTTAAAAATAAGTCAGAGTCTTTAATAATATCAATTCCTCTTTCTATAGTATGCTGAGTTACTCCATTAGGTAAGTATAAAATATTATTTTGATATATATCAGTATTAGGTTCTTCGATATATCTTGGAGTATAATCTGCAGTATAGATCCCCGTTCTTATAACATCATTTGAATGCAGAATTTCTATTTCGGTATATTCTCTTCCTGGAGCAATAGTGTCATCTGCGTTATCTGCTGGATCTTGACGGTATAAAAATCGCCAATCAATTCCTCTCGTTAATAAAACATTATTTCGATATATTTTAATATGCTCAGCACTTCCGTCTGTTCTATGTGCAATAAAACGAAGTTTTTGAGATGGCATTTTCCTTGAAAAAAATAAGCGCTCATTTAAAATGCCTGAAGAATTAATCGGCAGAATAGGGAAAGAACTAGAAGAAATTAATTCGCCATTTCCATTATAGTCTTTTTTAATAATGGTATATTCAAAAGAAGCCATATCTACGTTGGCCCCGATTTCTTTATTATAAACTTTCGGAATAAAATTATCTGAGTCTAATCCTATAAGTCCTACTTGTTCTCTTTTATACTCTTTTGTTATAAAATAAGCATTATCTTTATAAGAAGATAATCCTGCACTAACATTTTTGAAAGCAAAAATATATTGATTGTATGAGTCATATTTCTTGACAGTTGATTCAGTTATCGGAGTTACTTCAAGAACGTCGGGGTTCTGAATTGTTTCTTGAATATTCCTAGACAGAATTCCAACATCATAATTACTCGTAGAACTTCTTCTTAAATCTTCAAAAGTCATCTGATTTATTGACTCATCATAATCAAATAAAACAGAACTCGTTTGAGATAAATCTAGTATAATTTTTTTTGCAATAATATCAGGGAAAGATAGTCTAATAGGTGTATCTAAAACTTGATTAAATAATGATGTATCTGGTAAATCTACAATTTCATTATTAATATTGACATATCTAATTCTTTCTAAAAACATAGGAAAATCAGAGATAGGATGTATGCGTAAAAAACTAATCTCTCTTTTATCTCCAAAGTCTAGTTCTAAAGAAAGTTTTGCTCCGCCTTCAATTTGATCCTTTACCAAAATATTATAAGCCCAATTGTCTGAACTATTTTCTTCAATAATGCTATTAATATTTGAATCAATTAATTGTATATTTTTTTCTGAAACAGTTGTGTCTGCAGTTCTAATCGCGGCATTTACAAAATAAATATCAGTTTGATCACCTAAAGGTAAAGAAATAATTTCCTCTTCTTGATCGATAAAAGCCATCATTTCTTCTTCTATTTTTTTATCTTTTCTAGTATCATAAAAGATTTCATTTGCATATTTATTATTTCTATTTAAAGTATGGGTTTCTCCATTAAAAGAATTCATAGATATATCATCGAAAGAATTTGAAACATCATTTACTATTGATAGTATTTTTTCTTGATTCTCCAATTCTACTAAAGTATAGTATAACTCATCTAACATTTTATCTTTAAAAAGATTATCATGTGCTTTTATTGACGTAAAGATATTATTGATTTCTGCAAACAATACATCTAAATCATCTTCTATCATTTCCATCATTGCATTAAAATGTTGAGAGGAACTAACTGTTGGCTGAATTGGTTCATATTTAAAAAGAGGAGAAAATTCTAAAGTAGATAATTTAGAAAGTTCTTTCTGTAGTTCTAATTGATATTCTGCATCAGACTCTATCTCTCCATTCTTTCTTCTATTTTCAATTCTTTGAATTATTTTATTTCCTTGAATTGCTGGAACTAATGATGAATATTTATTGATATATTTCATTCTAACCTTCTAATGATGTGAATTGCATATTTAAATCAAAGAGAAAACTTCCGGCAGATTGAGCAAATTTTGGAATTTTTAATTTAATAATTATTTTCGCGGAGTCCATTCGCTTGATTGTTCCCGCCCTATAAATTAAAGGAATCATTGTACTATAATCCGCACCAGCTCCTGTTTTAAAAAAGACTTCTTTATCAATTAAAATTTTGTAATTTGCTCCAGAAACATTAAAAGTATAATTGCCTTTCATTATAAAAAATTGTTTATCAATATCATAATGATCTATTTCTATTTTTTCTCCAATAGCATCTCCACTAAGTATCTCTAAGAAATTACCTGCAAAAATATCTTTTTTTTCATCTCGTTCATAATCAACAATTCTGATGCCATCATGACCGTCTATCTGGCCAGTGACTTCGTATCCCTGACGAATACTTAGTCCGTATCCTGGATAATTATTTGCTAACCATAATACGCGTTCATAATCAACTAATGGTGTATGAGTTCCATTATATTCTCCGCTATAATTAGATAAGTAGAATCCACAATCAGTTATTTCTTCATTAGAATCATGGCTTATTTCTATTTCATATTCTTGTGTTTCTGCTAAATGCTCCAATTGTCCAAAATCAATTGGATTATTTATAACTGTATTATTATATTTCCAAATTAAATTAGGCATGGCTATATGTTCCTTCTCCGTAAAGCGTATCACCGTATACCGCTATAGGCTTAATCGCTGTTGCATCAAAAGGAATTGCAAAAGCTTTTCTAGATGGAAGCTGAGGAACTCCTCCATAATAAGCCTCAATCATAATATAGTATACTTTATTGTTTTCTAAATTATCAATAGTAATGGATGTTGTAATTCCTGCAACTACTCTGTATTCATGCATTTGATCTGGATTCTGTCCCACATATATCTTATATGAACTAGCTTTTATATCTTGCCATTCTACATCTATTCTTTTATCTTTAGGAGCAATAGAAATAATAGACGTAGATCTATCATAATATTTAATAATCGGATGAACACCATGTCCAATATGTTTTTCTACTATTTCTCTTACTTGTTTTCTTGAAAAATTACCTCCCACTTCTTTTAATATTTCTCGAGGTAATTCGATTAACATCGCCCCCATTCCTGGATATGGCTGACCATCCCAATACCCAATATCCCAATTCCACTGAGTTTCATCTTGCATTTTTAATGCATTATCTATTTCATCTTCTCTGATTCCTCCTCCACGAATTCTGATATCTGATTTTTGAATATCAGAAGGAGATACTGTTTGAACAGCAAAAACATCTCCTAAGATAATATTATAATATGGAAAATCAGTATATGTAGTTATCCATCCATCATATGAAAAAGTTACTCCTGAAATAGGATCATAATGATCATGGTCTTCTGTGTATTTATTTATTCTATAAGAATCTTTATTTGCTACATTAACTAATAGTTCAACATCAAAAGAGAGCTTCTTTTGTGACGGAATATATCCTGTGATCTTTAATTTTCTTCCAGAATTAATTCCTGATAAAAATTCAATTTCATATCCTGTATAAATATCCTCATCTGCTAAATTTAAATCTATTAAGCTTAGTTTTGATCCGCCGATCGCCACTCCTGTATAGGCTTCATAATTACTTGTTTCATTTGCTTTGATTATCAATCCTTTTTCATCTGCCAACAAATGATAAATACTCTTTGACGATCTGGAAAATATTTCTGGGACACAATAAATAATAATTTTATTATTTAATATCTCAGGATTAATTGTACTATTTACGCTAATTCCTCTGTAAGGATAAGAGTATTCTTCATATCTATACGTTATTGATACTTCTGAATCAATTTCTATATCTGTCTTTAATCGAATAAAACCATTGTCATCACTTACGGATTCTATTGTATCATATTCATAAAATATTTCTGTTACGATTCCGTCTGGTGTTTTATAAACATCTGCTTCTGGATCATTAGTTAGTGCTCGTATAGTTTTCCCATATTTATTTTTTGAAATAATATACAAATAAAATCCAGGAATATTAAGATTGGCTATTGGCTTTGGTTCAACATATAATAGTCTGCTATTAATAACTTTTGCTTTTTTCTCAATCAACAGACGATATGGCCTTACTGGACTAAAAAGTTGTGTATCATATTCTGGCACATAATAGCGTATACTTCCATATGCAGTGTTTCTATAAAATTCTCCTGGATTTATTTTTAAATACCATTTTTCTGATGGCGGTAAATCTGCAGGACGTTCGATTTTAATTCGTTTATCTCCATACATCTTGATCGCAAATCTTTGTGAATTAGGAATTGGAGTAGGACTATATGCCATAGAATTAAAAAAAACAACAATATTTGCTGCACCATTTTCCGCCGTAACGCTATATACTCTATCCGTTTCTGCAGTAGCAAAAGTAGCTTGAGAATAGAATTCTTTAGGATTTAATAATTCAGTAATAAAAGTATTTGTATTTAAATCTTTAAACTTAACATAATAAACAGTATAGACGTTATCTTTAGAAATATATTCTGAATAAAGATTTGTATAAATCCCTTTTCTTTCATAACCTAACGTTGCTGATTCATCTAAAAAAAGATATAAATCTAGATTTACGTCATTAAAATTAGCATCCAAAATTTTAATATCAGAAATATTATCATACCTAGATAAATCATGATAATAATATAAAGGAAACTCTTCACCAAAAGAGTTAGTCTTAAATACATCTGATATTAAAAACTTAGCATTATGCAAGCTAAACGTTTGATTTAATTTGATTTCTTCTGTATATGTAAAAGGAGAATTTTCAGGGATAATATCTGTTTTATCTTTAATCATTAGATTATCATACACATTTATTTTTTTTGCATTAATATATGATATTCCTACATTTTTAGGTCCAAAAGAAGATCCATATCTTAAAAAATTAAAATCTTCTCTAACATTAATCCTTGTATCAAATATACTTCTAACAGGAAAATTATTTATAGAAAACCTAAACCCAATATTACCTTTTGCCATTATTCTTCCATATTATAAAAAATGCTAATAAAAATAGCTGAATTTAATTAAATTCTACATTAAGCTTTTCTATCTGACTAGTCTAACTGCTAGGAGTACAGAGAGATAGTCGAGAAGTTCATAGGAAAAATATTGAAACCATCAAAATATACTGTTCCGCCATTTGAAGATATATAAATTCTAGGTTTTACAAATCTAGTTCCTGCAGGAAAATCATGAAGGCCTGTACCTTCTTGTACACAAATATCTTGATAGTATTGCCATCCGCCATTTAATCCAACATATCCATTTAAGAGAAAATACCGCGTTCCAATTGGTGAATATGAGGAATTATAGGCGGTTATACCAACATATATAGTACTTGTTGAAGTATCTTTTGCTCCAATGTATGCACCTATACCTGCGGCAGGCATGACTGGAATAAATTTATTGAGCTCAAAAGTGCCTGTTCCAGTTATTTTCCATCTTCCCCTTCCTATCATGGAATCCGTAGAGTCTTCAAAACCAATCTGTCCACTGCCTCCTGTTCTTACCCAATTATCAAATTCTTTAGATTTATCAACAGGATCAATCATATATAATTCTGAAGAAAACCCTACATGTTCAACTCTAGTTTGCTCTGAATGCATGTCTATATTATGACTGATTTTTTGAGTAACTCCAATATAATCATTTAATCCGATTTTAGCTCTAGAAGAATTTAATGCAATTGCAGTAGAAGTGTTATGAAAAATAATAGAATCAATAACTGTATTTATTCCATGATTATTAATTCCAGTAGAACTATTTTCTATTTTTAAATCTATGATTTTTGCATTACTTATTGAGCTAGAAATATAAAAACAAGTTCCGGCAGACTTAATTACTGTTGCTCCGAATTCACCTTTTATGGTCACATTGTTCGCTAAAATAATCGTTGTTCCGCCACAATCATAGGTTCCCCTCAGAACTCTGACTGTTCCTCCATGAGTTGCTGCTTCATCTATTGCACTTTGTATTGGAGTAGCTGTTGCTCCATTGTATTTTCCAAAACTTACAACTCCATCCCCGACATATATCTCATTACTACCTGTAGACATATTGATCCATGCATTTCCATTCCAGTACATGTAGGCATTTTCTGAGCTATCATAAAAAAACTTTCCAGTTTCAGGATTCAGACCAGATGAGACTCTTGGAGTTAATGTAATTGAGTTTCTTGTATATAAATCACCAGGAATCAATACATCATGATCATCGTTAGTTCCTAGGACTGTATCTCCATCAACTCTAAAATTGCTATCACAGTATACAGTTTTAAGTGAAGAAGTAGTATCATCTAATGCTCCTTCTATAATCAGTGCCGGATCAGAAAAATTAACAGGAATATTACCTCTACCTTCTGGTAGATTATGTTTTCTAATTTTATCAAAGTATAATTGACCGCCGTTACTTATTTTACCAAAAGCTATTGGATAAGAATCACTACTTAAATTATAATTCTCATGTTCTGTTTCTGGTCCAGTTTCTGTATTTCCGATTAATAAAATACCTCTAAAGATATTTGCTCCGCCCCCAATATCAGAAGAGGTGAAACCATTTCTATGTAGATATTGTGAGTGATCATTATTATCAATTGAAGATGGTCCATAATATTTTGATCTCTCAGTAATATCGGTATCACCAGTTCTCAGTCCAAAAAGATCCGAATGCTTAATTCCTCGAATCATATCATCGCCCATATGTCGATGGAAATAAAGATCTCGCTGCATTACTCCAATTAAATCAGATAGACTTGTTCCAGAAGTCACTATCATATACTTTTTATTCGTATAATCATATATAGGTGTTTTAAACGTGCAAATAATTTCAAATTCTCTATTTGTAGGAGTAGGGCTAGTCTGAACTCGGATTAAATCGGACACAATTCTTTTTTCCGTCCAATCATATATTCGAATAACATTTAAAGGGAAATCCTGCTGTCCTGCAGTTAGATCTCCCAAATTTAATCCTAAAGGATCAAAAAGCCATTTTGGTAATTTCAGTTGTTGATCTGAGCCAAGCCCTGCTACAGTGTTACTTAAAGAGCTTATTGTTCCTTCATATGTTCTATTAACAGTATAGCGTTCTTTTGGTAATTTAAAACTATAAATATGATTTAATGCATCAAGCTCTGTTATCTCAATAAAGTCACCATTATTTTCAGCTTGAGCAATACTTGGAATAACATTATGTCTTGCGTCTGTGCCTGCACTCCCTCTCCCGGAAGTTACTTTAGTAAAAATAACTGATCCACCAGTTGAAGGTGCATGAGTAATTAATTTTCTACTATTTTTTGTAAGTCCAGCTTCATATAATCCAGGAAGAATTGTCCAGTCTCCAACTTGTTCTAACTCCTCAACCGTATTTTTAAATTGCCCAACAACAACTGATCCATCATTACTCTGGGTAATGATAGAAGATCCTGTCCCAATAGGTATCAGATCTAGTTCGTGTTCATTTTTCCCTGCAATCAAATCTTGTTGATAATCATCAATAAAAATATCCGACAATATTACAGGATTAAGTTGACTTCTATCTCCAATATCTCTCGCAAAATTAGAGATATAAACTGGATTAGTTTGTAGACTTTCTCCAAAAGCATCACCCAATGTTGCTTCTAGATATTCCAAAGCCTTTCTGGTCTGAACTTCTCCCCCTTCTAGCTTTTGCGCCGTGGGTCTTTCTCCGTCACTGTATACTATATCTACAACTGTTAAATCTCTAAGTTTATCATTACTCATTTTATTCTCTCTTATGGATTTGGTGTTTGATCTGGATTAATTGTAATATATGTTGCTCTACTAATTTCGGACTGATTATAATCAGCAGGAGGGGTAGGCAATTTCCATTCTCCTAATTGAATTGGAGAATATTCTACATATAAAGAAGCAATATCTGAATCAATGATAAAAAGTCCAGTATCAACACTTGCTTTTGCTTGAATTTTCTTTTTACCAATTACAGCAAACCCTCTCAAATTTGGCTCATAATTTGGTTCCGATGAAGAAAAAGGCTGCGGTAAACTATCCTCAAAAATCAAAACTTTTCCATTTATTGCTTTAGGTTTAATTAGTTCATTGTCCAACGATGTGCTCGGATCGTTTTCTTTGTAATATACTTTATGAACTCCCCCTGTTCTTTCTCTATTATTATATGGCAAAAATGCATCATTGTCATCATATACTTTAAAAATATAAATATCTTCTGGTTTGTCTATTACCTCCTGCTCCATAACTAATAAGTTATTCAGGATTGTTCCGCTAGAAAAATAGATATCATTTTTTGGCTCTCCTAAGGTGTTTTCATTCGGACCTGGCTCAAATAAGTGAGCAAATGTTCCAAGAGCATCAATTGATCCAGACGGAATAAAAGTTGTTTTTGCTTTTCCCTCCGAATTTGTTCTCACTATATTCTCTTCTAGATTTCCATTTCCATTTACTATTTCAAATTTTAGTTCTACATTTGGAACTGGATCTCCATCTCTATCTCTTACCTCTCCAAGTAATTCTGCAAATTCTAATGCATTAATATTGTGTGTTGAAAATCTAACTGAAATTGTATCTGGAATTAATTTTTTTCTACTAAGATATAGAAAACCGGCGTTTAAGCTATTTCTGCTTAGATTTAAATCAATATCTGCACCAATCCAATAATCAGAGGATGATGCCGGCTCATACTCAATTCTAACAGTGGTCTTATATCCTCCTACTATTTTTTTATATTTTTGTGGGATTAAACCATTTATCCCATCTCCAAAAAAAATGATTCCTTGATCTGAACTTAACTGATAAACTTTATCCGCTGGACCATAATCTTTTATATTCCGTACTCTTATCCAATCTTTATCAAAAGTATTATCTGCCTCATCATATAAAAATAATCTAAAACTTTTTTGATCTAAATAAGTAGAAGATGTATAGTCTAATACTGGAAATTCTGCCAATCTAAAAGTTTGACCAGGCATACCATTTGATTCTCCAATATTATCCATTTTGGCTAAATCAATTGGCTCGGGATCTATTATGCCCCCACCTTTATTAAATAAGTAATTATTATTAAATTCTATTTTTGCAGGATAATCAAAAGTATATGATACATATCCCATATCAAAATACTCTTGGTCTATATATACACTAACTTCTCCAGTTAGATAATTTACAGAATAATCGCCCAAGGATTCTAATGGTTCTCCGTAAAATACTTTATTATAAATTGTTCCTGGATTTCCATAAAAACTTCCGCTTTCTTTTTCCTGTTTAAATATATCATTTCGACTAAAAACAACAGAGAAATCTTTTAATGGTAATTTTGGAAGAAAGAAGCTATATATACCCGCAGTACTACCTTCTACTGGAACTTTCCAATTTTTAACTGTATTATTAGAGTTATAATGAACAATAAACTCATTTTGAATTTTATCAATATTAGATGGAACGTTTGTATCTAACTCAATTCCATTTTGCACTATTCCCGTAAACTTCCCTCTTTTTTTAAAACGTCGTCGATCTACTATTAATCCCGTTTCAGGATTTGTGGTCAAAGTTGAAGCAATTATTGGCACTCCAATTTTGGGTAAATATTTTAAATTCTTATATGAACGCCCATCTTCTGTTAAATTCTCGCCTAATTGTAAAACAATTGACTCGCTACTATGAAGATAATAAGGAACATTCTTAATAAAAAAAGTCCCATGATTAATTCTCGCATGCCAAAATTCTTTATTATTTGATTTAAATTTAGCGATATCGATCATCTTTATATTTTCACTATCTCCATATCCAGATTGGATTGATGTATAAGGAATGTTGGCTGTAGTTGGATCCCATAATGATGGTATATATAAATTCTTATTTTGTTTGTCTGGATCAATCCAGTAATTATCATCCCAAACAAAACTTCCTCCTGTAGAAAATAGTTCATTTCTGGAAGGTTTTACATACAGATTGTAAACTGAAATTATTACATCAAAAGTTTTGACGTCCTTATTCATTTTTTGGTTTTCAATATACTCAAAACCATTTATAACTTCTATATATGATGTATCAGGGAACCCGACAACAAGGTTCCCCATTCCTACCTCGTTTTCCCTTGTTGTGCCTTTTATCTCTTCATTACTAAGCTGAATATTTGAAGCAAACTGATTATATAACGAAACTATAGGTTTTACTTCATATCTTTTTAATGTAATTTTAAAACTATTAGAAGCTTGAGTTAGTGCATTTTGAGCATAAATTTTAATCTTTTGTTCGGGAATACTATCTGTTTTATATGCCCCAATTACAACCAATTCGTTATCTATTTCTATACAACCAGTTATTCTGTATTCTGATCTAATTAATCTCAACTTATTAATATTGTGAGGATCAATAGACCTTGTTGTACTATATCTTATAGATCCCTCTACTGAAACTTCTACTCTTAAAAAATATCCAGTTGGATCATTGAAACCTAAATATATTTCACTATATGTATTTTCGTTTAAGATATCAAAAGAACGCAAAGCTGCGATTTTAACTGAGTGTAAACTTGGTAATGTATTTATTTCATGTTGAAAATCTGCACTAACGTCAAAAGACCTAGAAAAAGAATGTGTTGTATCGATACCTGCAAGAGATCCATCTTGAGTTCCAACTGATAGTGTTAAATAATCTGCAGGAATAATTTCTCCATCATTTAATGATGCATCAGAATAAAAAAGTCCAGGTAAATCACTAGAGTAATCTTGGGTTAAAAAATTGTCACCAATAATAGAAAATGGAACCTCTCCGGTTCTCTTCGATTTATTGGGAATGATTGAGTCTATTGTTGCCACTATTCACCCCAGTTACTAGGTTTAATTGAAAGTAATTCTGCCATATATTCTATCATATCCATTTTAGGAACGCTAGACTTAAATTGCTCTGTTATATTTTTATATCGCTTCATCTCTTTTTGTAAAAACAAAAACTCTTTACTGTCCTCTTTATTAAAAGGATTAATAACTGTTTTACTTTGTCTTACTGTAAAAGGGAAGTTATTCCAAGAATAAGAAACTGTTTTTATTCCAGATGGTGTTTTATTTACTTTTACTATTCCATTACTATAATCAATAAAATAATTTCCTTCCCTTTTTATTACATCTTCTTCTAACGTTTCTCTAAGAAAAATATCTGCCTCCGTAAAACGAACAGACCCTTCTTTTATGTTGCTATTTTCTAGCTTAAAAAATTTCGATGCAGGCACTATCTCTTTTATCACAATATTTTCAGACGACTGTCGATTAAGAGTGAAAGCAAAAATATCTTCTCTGCTTCCCTTTAAATTCTCTGCTTCAAAGAATTTTAAGGTATTTATTATATCAATAATGTCCTTATGAAAAACCACATCTTCTCTTAGCTTTATCTTTTTTTCTAACTGAAAATTATATTTATTTTGATATTCTTTATATAAAAGAATTGTTGCTCCAGTAATATCGACTCTTGGATTAAAGGCTCTTATTTTATATCTTGTGATATTTTGATTATCAAGCAAATCTCCATCTTCTATTTGTATAATGTTCGATGTATTCTCTTTAATACGATATACCATATTCCCTATCTCTAAACCTAAACCAACAAGTTCTCCTGGCTCTAGGTCTAGTTTCACAAGATAAGTATCATTTATAGAGATAGTTTGAATTTCTTTATTTAATATTATTTCTGTTTCTGTATTATCTTTTACCATATAAACAATATTATTAATAGTCGCAGAAAAACCTCTAAGTTCATTTTCGTTTAAACTTAATGTTGAATCAATTATTTTATTGCCACTAATAGTAACATTTGTTCCGTCAAATACGTTAGAGACTACGATGTTATTTGTTATTGTTGTTTGAGTAATGGTTATGTTCGGATGGTCTAAATATCCAAAACCGATTCCTCTTAAATTAATTACCAAAATATCGTCTCTTTTTAAATTTAACTCTCTATTTATTCCATTTAAAAGACCTTCATATGTTGACGAAGCTCTGTTTGCATATACGTCAAATAATCGTTCTGAATAATTAAGTAATGATTCTTCCGGTAATCTTTCTATATCTAATAATGATCCATGTTCATCTAGCGCCGTTCTAGCGATTAAAGAAGATGGAATTATTTTTGTCCCCATTATAATACCTCTGTTTCAACATAGTCTTCACTAAAATATACAATAGCATTATTATAGTCTACAAGCATATTGTCTCTAGCCCATCTAATGGTATGCAATTCATTGTTGGAGTCTAAAATTTTTAATTGTTGATCGAAATCAACAAAAAAACGTTTAATAGATGCTTCGCCTAATAATTTTTCAGTTTTATATTTTGCTAAAGCTGTTTTTGTATTTATCCTTGCAATTTTAGTATCCACGTCCACTGCACCATTTCTGTATACAGTTTCTAATTTAATTAAGTAATCACCGGGGATATCTAAGTCATAAAATAATACTGAAGAAGAATATTGCAGTTCTTTAATATTTACAACTACTTCTGCATCATTTGGCTGTAAAGTAATAGAATTATCCTCTTTAATATATTCAACAACTCCATCTGGCTTCTTTACACTTAGTCTGTAATAAGCGATTTCTTTTGATATATCTCTTTGAATACACTTCAGTGTAATTTTTTTTACCGAATCTCCTCTTCCGAGTTCTTTTGAATCTAAGTCAATAACCATACCAGAAATTGGAGCGGACTCTAGTTCTTTAATTATGCTCGGATATTCTTCATTTTTATTAAAAATATATATATAATTAGAATCTATTCCGTAAATATATTCAGTATATTTATCGGTAGCAATTGCATCTAAGAATAAATTGGTTGATCCATTAATATCCATTAATTCCATTTCAGATATTATATCTAGTTCATTTTTTGAAGAAATGATGGCGTCCATATCATCTCCCAAAACGACCCATTTTTGAAGTATTGACCCAAAAATTGTATCTTCTTTTTTCCAATATATAGATTTCTTAAAATCATTAAAAGAAATATACGAATAAATATCTTCTATAAAATCATTTTTATCTAAAGTATGATCTACTGAAAATTTAAAAAAAGTATTTTTTTGTAGATCAATAAACTGTATGCTTTCAATCCTCTTCCATAATTTTCTTGTAATATAATTTTCATTACCAAGTATAGCTATATCTTCTGTCTGTCGTTTATTCTCTCTCGAGAATCCTTTTATCCTGCATGTGGTATGAATAATATCTTTATTATATACTTTTATTAGATTTCTTGCTTCAGAAATTTTAATAATAATAGTACCATTTCTTTCCAATTTTTTATTTAAAATAATTAAATCTTTTCGAATATCTTGTAATGGTAATATTTCTAATGACTCGATTTTTATTTTTTCTTCATCCATTCTATCTGGAATCTTGTTGTAAAAAAAAGTACTTATATCATTATTAAATTCTGCAGTAGGATAAAATTTAGTCACGCCTTTTATTGCCACTATATCTGGTGGAATTTGCAGTGAAGTTCCATCATCTAACACTGTAGAAGAGAAAGAATAATCATCGCCAAGTTCTATTTTATATAGATTTGAAAGCTCATTTAGTGGTGCTGTCTGTACAAAATATGATTGTTTTTGAACAGATAATTGAAAATCTATTTTTTCCATATATTTCATTGATGGATTAATGAACTGTTGAAAATTACTATACTTATCATATCTTGCTTTTGCCCATTCCGGAGTATAATTTGCAACAGCCTGAGTTTGAGGGTAATAATATAATGTTTTTATTTTATCAGAAAAGAATATGCCTTCCTCAATTGTGAAAGAAAAATTTTCAAAAAATTCTAATCCATCAATATCTTTTGCTTTTATCGTGCATACATATTTATAGCCATATTCAAAAATACTTGGATAGATATCTCTTTGGCCATATCTTGGCCCCGGAGTTCCGTTTGCGTGGTATCTTCTTGTATTGTATTTTATTTTATGTTTAGCAAAAAAACCAACTTTTATTTCTTTTTTTGTTGCGCCATAATAAGCAGAAGACTTTACTGAAATATTATTTATTAAAAGCTCTATAGAAGATATATCAAGATCTGCATCGTCGCTCTCTAGAGTAATCGAAATATCTGAGTTGATATTAATATCTGTTGCATTTTTAGCTGGATATAAATTAGTAATACTTATTGCCATTAGTTATCTCCAATAATAATTGGATCAGTAATAGTTGGTTCTACTATAATTCTTTCATTATATTTAGTTATATAATCTTTAGAGATTGTTCGTTTAATTATCGAATTACCATATTTTGATCTTTTAAATAATGTAATTCTTTTAAAATTTGAAATAGAGTTTGGATCTCCCATACTCTCTATTCTTTCATCTGTAGTAAGAACAATACGAACTAACTGATCTAGAATTAATGCATCTCCAATATTTAAATTATTAATATATTCTACTAATTTTCTTTTAACGGCTCTTTTAATCAGGTTTTTTTCTTCATCTTTTAACTCACCAATATAGCTTAATGAAAACTCTAATTTTGTTCCAACACTATATGGTGCTGCGGCTTTATTCTCTAACCCTGCTGCCTCTACTTTCTCTATTGCTTGTTGAGCTAAATCTAACTGTTTTTCTGGGACTTCTGGAGTTACTGATCTTATCAGCCAATCACTAGTCCCTACCCCTCTTGGATATTTAACTCTAACCACATCAGCAATTCCAGCAACAGATAATAATGCAAGTCTTATAGCGGAGTAATTTCCCGCCTCTCCAGCAATAGTTTGTTGCTGTATTCTAAAACGATAGTTATCATCTGATTCGTCATTTTTTCCATAAGTAACACTGACGGCATTATTTACCAATAGAGTTTGATTTAAAATGTCTGCATAATTTTTAAAATTATGATAGATCATTGTTCCTGATCCTACATTTGAATTCTCTCCGGTTTCTTTTGCCTCTGCACTAAAAAACACTTTATTTTTATCTGCTTTCAATACTATTGTTTCAGTATTAACATATACGACTCGACGCTTACCATCCTCTATTGTGTCGTATATCTCGACTTGTCGTGGTCGTATATATATATCTTCTGAATTATTAATTGCTCCGAAATTATTTTTGAGTGTATAAAAGTAAAAATTGCCTTCCTCTTTTAGGACTTCGGCTTTTTGTTTTAGCTCTCTTTGTACTCCAAAAATTTCTCCGATATAATCAAGTAGTGTGCCCGAGGCATTTCGAATAAAAGCTTGTCCTAAATTTTTATCGAATTGATCTGCCTGGATACCTAGCTTATCATTGATAATATCTAATAATAATCTAGCTTTAGAACCTGGAGATAAATATGTAATATTTGTATTATCAGATAACTCCCTAAGTGTTTTTTCTGTAATTAATTCTGTATTTAAATTTAAAAGTGCCATATCCTACCTTAAAATAAATGGACCTTGTCCTTGCAAATCATATACTATTTTTATTATTATTTCTGAATCTGGAATCTCTTCTATCCCCTGAGTATCAATATCTACTCTAACAACTATTTCTGTCGAAGACAGTGGTGCAGCATAAACACTTACATCTGAACTATCAAGAAAACCATCTTCTGTTAAGGATGTCTTGATTATCTCTTCTATTGTTTTTCTAGTTTTTTCAGTATTGTTCTCTCCAAAAAAATCAATTAAATTTGCACCTTTTGTTGGCAACAATTTCCAGTCAAATTGTTCTGACTTAATCCTATCTTCGCATTCTTGGACAAAACCTTTTCCTGTAGAATCATATGTATCAGATAGGTCGCCTTTTCTGATAACAAAATCCCCATCACTAGACCATTCAAAATCAACTAAACTGATTGCAGTATCTATGCTCATTTTATGCTCCTGCTCCAGTTGCGGCGACAATAGTAGTCATAACCATTACATCTTTTAATAATGGTTTAATCATAGCTGCAGAAGGAATAGCCCAAATTGTAGTCGGTATAGGGGTAACAATTGTTGAAGCAAATCCACTAGTAACAAGAGGGTTTAATGTTGTCATTCCAGACAATCTAACTTGATGCGGTTCTGTAGCTATACTCAAAGGCCCTTTTATGATATTTGCTCCGCCTTCTCTAAAAGAGAAAAAACCATAGTCTGAATTCCCTCTTAAACTTACTGAATTATCATCAACATGAACAATTGGTCCATCCTTTGATAGGGACGTTTTCATGACTTTATCACCAGAGTGATCGTAGTTTTTTTTCTGTTTTATTTTTTCTAGCGTTTTTTGATCAGGCTCTAATGGTTCATTATCTGATATTTTTACAGCTTTCACTCTATGAGTTGAAGGATCATAATCTACAATTCGAACTAAGGTGTAAGCGTTCGCACTTCGACCTCTGTTCGGACTCTCTAACATTAGATTATCTTTCATTTATATTCCCCATGAACTTTTAGCCGTAAGAATCGAGGTTGGACCATTAATCTCTGACATTGTTTTTGTTTCTGGGATATCAGGATTCTCATGTATTGGCCCTAATAATTTAATCGTTCCAACTTCAGTAACATATCCTGCCTGTCCTATTATATCACCTAATATTTGACATAATTCTGGATGCCAATCTGGTCGATGATATACTGCAACTTTCTTGTCTGACATATTTTAATCCTTTTAGAATACAATATCAAATTCTTTTTTAATATATTCTATATTAGAAGCCCATTCAGAGGCTAAATTACTAAACTTAGTTCCGATTGCATTCAGTTCAGTATTGTGTCTCATCCCTCTTAAACCAGTATACCATTTCTTTCCGTTTCTGGTAACCGGCAAAATAGTAACTGGTTCTCTATATTTTGCCCAGTTAGTTATCCCGTCAAAGACATAATCAGCAACAATAGAGCCAATAATCGGGACGCCAACAGAAAACCCTAATTTAGTTAATGATGATAATGCTAATTTTGCTCCACCAATTAAAGTTTGTTCTCCGATAGCTAATGATGCACTTTTGAAGACTGCTCCTGCACCAAGTACAGAAAGAGAAAAGCGACTTCCCTCAGCAACGCCTTTTGCTGCACTCATTGTTCTTAGGTCTTTTACCCCTGGTCGCTCGTTAACATAGAATTTTTTTATATTTTTAAAATAAAAAGTTGCAGCCATCTTTTTCATTGTATTTATATATGGTATTAATGTTGATTGTGAAGGCGTAACAATTAACTGAGGAGTAATTTCTGTCACCCAACCCGTCTCATATGATAACGTATGCACAATACTTTTTACCTGAATCGGTCCAAATATATCGTTATAGCTATCATAAATAAAAACGATATCATATGGTTTTATTTTTGGTCGTCCTAAAATCTTTATCTTACCAGTGTAGATATTATTTAAATATCTGCATAATGTTGATATTGCATATTTTTCAGGTAATTTCGCCGAAGGTTCTTCCGTATGTGCATTATGATATATTATAGTTTTTGTTTTTAAGTATTCGGGCGCTATATCATCATCTGCTTCCATTGCATCTAATTTTTTATAATCAGAGAAACCAACTGCGCCTGTAAAGTTAGAATCTTTTGTGGTTTCTGGATGGATAATTTCTATTGCATTATAAACATCCTTTGTTGTAACAGTCATATTATTTGCTATAATATCATGTTCAGAAGTTACTAAATGATAATTAATAAAAGGCTTCATTGTATTAGAGACTATTCTTCCGACTAACGACGCATCTCTTGGGCGGAATACTTTATCCCAAGCACTAAAAAACGAATCTGTCAATGGAATGTTAAACAATGCCATAAAAGAATCTGTAATTTTACGATAAACAGATGGTGAATCTGATCTTGCTATCATTTCGCTATCTTTTCTTCTGCTATTTAATTTCAATACTTTAGACTCACTTATCGTCTCATTTAAAACAGTCCTTAGGCTTTTTTCCTCTGGAGAAAATAATTTATCTGACACACCAGATTGATGCAGTGCTTTTGCCTCCTCATAGTTCATTCCTTTATAGAAATATAATTGCTCTGGATATCCAAAAAAGATTGTACTTCTTTGATCAAAAGGAACAATGCTACATACTGTTCCTGGATGTCTTAATGTTAATTCTTGAAGAATATCCCAGATAGTTTGTCTGTATATAACAAATTTAACACCATCTTTTTCATCTGAGTCAAAGAATTCTCCTTTAATAGCTCTAACTCCTGCACCAATTAGAGCCCCAATCCCCATCCCAACTGGTCCAAAAAATAAACCAATAGTTCCTCCTATACTTGTATAGAGAATCATATCTGAATCAAAAAAGTCCCAGCTATTAAATAATGGCGGAGCAAAAATATTTTCAATGGCAGTTCTTCCTCCCGCTCCAGTCCAGAAAAATTCATGATCGCCGATTAATGTTTTTGAAGATATTGTTCCAAAACTTTTAACTTCAGGAGAATTATGAAGTATATCACTAATTAATTCTGTTGTTCTTTTATCGCTTGCATCATCTAATTCTAGCGGTCCAGTTCCTTTAAGATTTTGAACAAGCTCAACTCCATCACCTTGGCATACAATTTCGACAATATCTCCGCCACCTATTGATGCTACTCGTCCGCTAAATTCAACTGGTAATTTATTCGGATCAGAGTCATATCCCAATCTTAATTCTATTGAGCTACCTCTCTGTAGCATTACTGTGGAATTGTTTACTATTTTTCCATTTTCAACAACTAAATCCTGTACCTTTTTGAGTCCACCTGCTTCTCTATTTACTATATCTTGTCTATTATTAACTATTCTAATTATCAATAAATCTGCAGGATTATCTTTGTCTTTAACTAATCTTATATCTATTGCTCCATTTATATTATAAAAATCAGCAAAATTTCTCCATTGTCCACTCTTATTTTTCGCATCAAATCTATCCATATCTATGTCATTGAAACTTTTCAATCCTTCTTCCCTAAAAAATAGCCTAAAGGTTGGCATAGAACGACGCATAGTGTAAGTCATATCTTCAAAATTTTCAATTGAACTAATAATATTTTCTGTCTGCTGATCTTTATTTAGCGGGCTTTGTATAAAACCTTTATCGGTATCTTGTTTATCTGATCTATCTCCATCTACAGCAATAACATTAGACGCCCCAAGTATTGGACCCATTGATGGTTGATAACCCTCTTCTCCATTTTTATTTGAGATATTTTCTCCCCATGTTTTAACACTATTTTCGTGCCTTTTAATCATGGAGGATACCAGTGATGTTTTTAATTTTTTATTGGAAATTTCTGAATCATTCCAAAAATAATAATCTGGTTGTAAAATTTTAGAAGGAAGCATTAAGTCATCATATGCTGGACTATCTTCTACTCTATTTATCGTTTTTACTTTATCAATTGTTTCTTTATACTCCCGATATCTTTTATCATCAGGATTATCTTTTATAATAATCCCTAATAAATCAGAAGCCATTTGTTTCGCGTCTTCTGGTGTAAGTTCAGGATTATTATCATCCATTAATATTTTATATATCGTTGTATAATCACCGTTATAAACAAGTGCTCCTCTTGCTTTATTCGCTAATTGCTCTGCGATGCGAAAGTCTTTTTCTGCTGGTTTTTGATCGAAATAAACTTTTCTTTTTTCTATTCTCATATTATATTTTTTTGCTAAAGAATTTAATAATTTTATTCTTGCATCTTTTTCTCCGCTAAGAGGAATTCCTGTGCTAGACATATTTCCAGCTTTAGAGTGATGAGATTCTTTAACATTTAAAATTAATCTAGAACAAAATGGCATACCTTCAACAGTAGATGTTTTTACATTTTCTGTTATAACCGCCACATATTTTGATAGATCGGTTTCTGTATTCTCTCCGTCAACTTTTATTCTATTTTCAGGCATTGGTTTATACGAGATCAAATTTGCTAATGGATGTTTAATATATAATACATCGTCAAGTGAATGCCGATGATAATCAATACTATTAACAGATGTTTGATTTAATATTGCAATTAATTCGCTGATTTTTTTAGAAGATTCAATTGGAGTATTGTTTTCGTCTTCTTCTGCGTTTGCAAAAAAACTAAAAGCTAATCCAGCATCTGCTGCGCCCATAAATTGTGCAGTAGGAATTGAGTGACTCTGAAGTGGAACTCTTGATGTTTTTGTTTTCAACCATCCAGAAAGCTGTTCTAATACGACTCTTCCAGAAGAGATTGATTCTTCTGCATTAATTTCTTTAATAATAAAACGTTTATATTTATAAAAAATTCTTTCATTAATTTTTGAAGAATTATCATTTTTTAATTCTATCCATCCGTGTTTTGTTTCGTCTTTATCTGAAGTAAGATATTCTTTATATATTATCTCTACATTATTTGAATCTTCGATTAAATATGAATTCGTATATCCACCAATATTCTTATTCGTTTTTGTTCCAGAGTCTATAAAACTTTGAAATAAATTTCCAGGAACAGCAGAGTTAAAAACTTTACCAGTTTTACTCACATTTTTATAAGTAAAGTCAGGGGTGAATGGAGAATAATTAAATATCTCTAAATGAATTAAAACTTTAACCAAATCTGCTTCTACAGTTTTTGAAGAAAATTGAATATTTTTAATAATTGCAGCAATCGCTTTTAGGTCACCTATTGATCCAAGAACTTCTTTTCTAATTTTTTCATTTTCAATTAATACAAAAGGACATTTTCTAGCATGTATAAGAAGTGGAGCAAGTTGCTTGTTTATCCAACCACCGACATCTATATCCATGTCATTCTTCGAATTATATCCAGTTGCAAAAGTTGTTTCAATAATAATTGAAATTGTTTTTTGACCACTTTTAATGTTTTTTGTAGAGCTATCTCTCAATACAGGTGTTGTTTTATTAAATTCCTCGTGTATAATCTTTATTTTTTCAGGAGGAATATCGAATTTAATATTGTTAATTCTTAATTCACCTGATTTTAATATGTTAATATTCTCGGACATTTAATACCCTTTTTCTATCATTTCTTCAATAGTATATTTATTCATATATTCTCTATGATCTTGAACCCTAATACTCGCATCTGAAAAATTATTATTTTGATTAGCAAGTTGTCTAATATTAGTATTTCTATCAACTACTCCATTTACTTTATACGCAAGATTGTTTCCTTCTGGAATATCAAATAATGTTTTTTTGTGTTTTGGAAGAGATTCATTATTATATTTTATATCATTTTCATGCAAAATACCAGTATCAACTGCAGGTGTGAGTTTTTTTGGTTTAGACATAAGAGTTCCAGCTATTCCGATAGCCATAGCTGGAAGGATGGCGTATTTCCCTGTATGATTTAAGAATTTTCCTGCAATTTTTTTAGATATATTTATGGCCTCTATCGTCCCTTCTTTAAGTGCAGACCTTTCTTTGATCGCTTCTTTTGCTATTCTTAAAGAGTAATCATTAAGTTCATTTAAGGCGCTACCTTCTTTATGTGCTAAAAGTATATTGTTCATATTTTCGATATCAGTTATTTCGCTATATACTTGAGCCCTTCTTTTTGCTAGACCTACATCATCTATCCCCATCATTTTTGCTAGTTCTTCTGTCATGCTGCTATTCCTGCCAGCTTGTCTAACCTTTTCAGCAACATCTGTGCTATCAAAAGTCATCTCATCAAAAAGTCTCCTCATCTCTTCAGCCCTTTGACTATCTAGCATTCTATTGTATTCCGTTCCATGTTCTTTATTTAGCAAATCAACAATCTTCGCACCTTGTCCTTTTATCAATGATTCTTTTGATTGATGTTTAGACTTGATCACATTTTCCATAAATAAATGGGAAAAATTTTCACTTAAGAAAAATTTTCTAGCTTCTGATTGATTAATATTCGACCTTAAACGCTCTCTTCCACCAATATGAATATTTTTAAATGTATTAGAAAATCTTCCTATTTCTGCTTTTGATAATTCTTTTTCTGTAAATAATGCACGAGCTAATTCTTCTTCTTTCATGGATAGAATATCCATTGGTGGCTTTCCTTTTAAATCAAATGCAGACATCCTATCTAATGAAGCAAGATATTCTTTCCCCATAATTGTGCCGCCACCTTTTAATCCAAGAAAATTTTTTAATTCATTTATCGATTCTTTATTCGTTAGTGCAACTTGACTTATCGTATCTTTATCAAAGTCGATCATTAAAGATTTTCTAGCCAAACTTTTTGTTTGATCTTCTCCAGATAACCAAATTGTTCCACTTTCATTTGTATGCATTCCAAAATCTTCAGCAATTCGAATATTAGAAAACTGTACACTACCAATTCCTTCTACTGGTTCTCTTGTTAGTACTCCCCATAAATTATTATTTCTAGCTTCTTCTACTGCATTAAAAATAAGCTTTCCGCTATCATCGTATTTATTATAATATTTTCCAATATCCGCTTCAGTCATAGCTGTAACAGTTGCTATTTGTCCATTTTTCATTCCCATTTTTTCAGCAAGTTCTTTAGCATATTTATCCATTCCGTCTAAAGAGGAGGCTGCTTGTCCGTACATCGAATTAGAAACATTTTTAATTTTATACATTCGTTTTGTCATCGTTTTTTCTTGTTGTACTAATGACTCACTATATGCTTTGCTTAATTCTAATAACTTTTCTTTTGGATATTTTTTACTAACACCTTCTATCAACTTTTTTGCTGCTAGTTCTACGTCATTATAACCACCAGCCATATCTGCCATATTTTTATTAGAAGTAAGGGGGATATATCTTGTTCCTCCAATTTCTTCTCCTAAGTCAATAAGAATATTTTTTCCCCATTTTTGTCTATTAAAAATATTTGCTCTTTTTTCTAAATCAGGCTCAAATATTGCATTTAAATCTTCAATTATTGACTTATGATGTATTGCCATTTTTGTTTTATCTTTAGTTAAATTTTTTAATTCCTCCATAATTTTTAATTGCTCAAACGGATCATACGATGTGCCTCTTCTAGATATAATATCTTCTGTTGTCTTATCAAGACCTAGTACCTGTAAATTCATTAATGCTCGTTCTGATATGGTGGCTTTTTTACCAATTCCTGCTTGTGTCCGGTGAACATCTGGCGCAACAACAGAGCTAGTAATCCTAGAACCTAATCCACTTTTACCTAAAAAAATATCTTCTATATTTTTTCCTTCGTTATGTTTCTTTATAGTTTCTATAATTTCTTTTGCTGATTTTCCTGTGGGAGTATACTCATACCTCGTACCATTTTTTCTAATTCCAATTTCTTCTAATTGTTTAATTTTATTTTGATCATTACTATCAATTACATTTTCAGCATATTGCATTATCGCTATAGGTGCCTCATTTGCAGTTAATGCTCCTTTTTTTAATTTAACTCTAGATTCCATTGCTAGTATATCTATATCCCCTACATTGATAGGATTACGTCCAGTAAGTTTTGCTCTTTCTTCTTCTATCACTTTTGCAACTTCTGCCGGGTCAACATTTCTTGCATCTATAGTAGCTTTTAATCCTCCGAATAGCTTTCCTCCCTCGCCTAATTCTTTTGTTGAGGTTGTAGAAATATCTAGCATCTTAGTTTTTGGATTATATCTGATAGTCCTAATCGACTCTGTTGGCCCATTACTTCTAATCTTTAATTGCTCTACTCTTCCGTCTTTTAGCCCTAGTATCCCATAATTTTTTATCGCCTTTTTCATGTGACCCTTAGATCGTATAATATAGTCTATTTTCTTTGACACCTCTCTTCTTCTAGCAATCAACTCATTTAACTGCTCTCTTAATACTGGATCATATCCACCTTTTAGTCTTTCTGATAATCGTTTTATTGCAGTTCTAATGTCTGTTTTTTCTGCATTAAGTTTTGCTAATTGAGCATCAAAAGCAGCTTCTCGCTGTACTATTTTATTTAGTTTTTCATTTAATATAATCCCAGGATTTTTTAATCCTTGTGTTGATAGCAATGACTGAATATTGCTTGAATCTTTAGTTATATCTCTTAATAGTCTTTCTGTAAAAACAGAACCACCCTCTTCTAGGTTTACATGGTAAGAATATATATTATTTGATATTTTTGCTTTTTTAATAAAATCTTTAACTAGCAATTCTTCATCTGCCAATTCATGAGCAGGAATGCCTATTTTGCTTAAGGCTTGTTTTAGCGATTCTTGAGCTGTTACTGTTACTGTCTCTCCGCTAGTATTAACATACGTATAGTCGCTGAGAACATAGGTCTTATATTTTGCTAATCCCCTATCCCCTCCAATTTTTCCCCAGTTAACACTTGGTTTTGGTTGATTTAAAAATTCATTATCCCTAAAAAGCTGATATATACTTCCGGATGTTTCTGCTCCTGGAACTTCGTTGTGTAATAAACTATTCTGAAGAGACAAGACTCCTTTTGCCTGCATAGAAGCAGACCCACCAGTAAAGCCCTTTGTCGTTGATAGATTTTTTACTATCTCTCTCCGTTTCCACGCTTTCATGTCTTCGAAAGGATCTACAATTCCCTGTTCTCTTCTTATGTTTCCTCTTGTTGTTGTTTCAGCCATATGGCTTATTCCAGAGCCATCTTCCCAAATTGATTTTCCGACAATTTTTTCAAATAAATCTTTTGAATTTATTTTTCCTGCTTTTATGTCATCTACTGATTCATTTAGCTTTTTCAAATATGCAACATCAATACCTTCGACTTCTCCTGTATAAATACCTTTTTCATTTTTAGTAAATACAGCACGAGTAACATATCTATTGTTTCCTAACATTAATTCTGAACTTTCATTAAGAACTGGTATTTTATATTGTGTACCATCTCCTATGAAATTTATTGATGCTAAATCTCCGTCAAATGAAAATGCTTTTAATCCGCCAACTTCATCAAAATTATTTAAAAATTTTTGTAATTCAGCTTTAAAACCTTTACTTCTTCCCTTATATCCAGAAGTGTCTATTCCTTTTAATAATGCATCTTTTGTAGCAAAACGATTAAAAGTCCAACTAGAATCATAATCTGTATGGGAAAGCCTATTAAAAATATGACTATTTGTAATATCTTTTATATAGTTATTTGATTTTTCAATAATATGTTTTCTTATATTCTTCGCTTGAACTGAGTTTCCTTTTCTACTAATTATTTTATTTCTAAAATATTTTCTGGGAATTAAATCATTAATTTCTTTATATGTTTTTAACGAACTATACCCTATTCCACCCAGCAATGCTGTTTTTCCTAAAACAGATGTAATGTCAACTTCTTCATCAAAACGCTCAATCATACAACTTGTCCTAATTCTCTAAGATATTCTTTTATTTCTTCGTCTTTTTTATATTCTAAATCATATGAGACATCTTCACCACCCATACTCATGATTATTTCTGGATTTTTAATTCCATTTTTTACTGCTATATCCAGCATCTCCTCATAAGATATTTTTTTTGGTTCAAAATTTAAAGGATCAATCTCTTCTGCTGCCTCCTCTAAATATGGTTCTCTTCCTAATTTTCTAACTCTCTGATTCCATAAATCATAACTATGATAATCTCTACCTGTCATAATCAAATACTTTAATTTTACATCTTCTAAGTCGACGTCTTCTCGCCATCCAATCCAATCTTCGTTTGGTAAATTTTCTGACTTTTCTAATGCTTTTGCCCTAGCAGTTCTCTCTGCCTGAACTCTCATCATTCTATTATATAATCTTTTTTCAATTTCTTCTTTTTCTTCTTTTGTTACTTTTATTTTTCCAGATTCTAATTCACGAATAGTTTCTTTATCCCATTGTGCTTCATAAAATTCTTTCATTCTTCCTGAAACCATTTTTTTTATTTTTTCTCTATTTTCATCTTTTGCTTTTAAAAATTCTAGAAAAAATGCTTTTTCTCTTTTAGGTATATTTCTTAATGTTTTTGCCGGACTTGCATAGATGTCCATGCCGGTCATCGTCTGACTTGCTTTTTTTGCATACTTTTCTGCTGCACCTTTTTTCCCTTGTCGCTCAGCTTCCTCTTCTAATCGTTTAAATTTTACATATTTTAA
>Ga0256913_10000270_pt1 | contig 26021 bp, 17 predicted proteins | sample Axial_MatmetaG_FD_185970 | JGI IMG/M metagenome (GOLD analysis project Ga0256913, IMG submission 185970) | Deep-sea worm associated microbial mat communities from Axial Seamount, Juan de Fuca Ridge, Pacific Ocean - Axial_Mat | ecosystem: Environmental > Aquatic > Marine > Oceanic > Microbial... | reverse complement strand
TCTTTTTTCATTGCTATATAATTTTCCTTGAATTTTGGGGGTGCAAAAATATATGCTTTCCTTTAAATAACCTAACTTTTTTTTAAAAAATTCACCCGTATTGAAAAACCGGTTGTTTTTTCTCCACAGCTTATGCATATAGTATCCTTACAAACTCAGCAAAAACTCCATCGTATCCACCCCGTCGGCGTAATCCCACAATTCGGGCTGCTGACTTTTACCGAAAGGCACTATTCCGTCCATCACATCCGGATTTCCGACAACACATTGAATTTTTTCTCTGTCTGCTTCCAGAACCGATTTCAGGGCTTCATTGTCTTTATAAAACTCATAATGCAACACACTGACAGGTGAAACCACGGCAACATTTTCAGCAACCAGTAAATTTCCGGTGTCGAAATGGGGTGTCCCGTTGACCAGATAAATTGCTTTGTTGTACTCGTAATTATTAAAATACTTGTGATTTTCCGTCACTTCTTCCCTGCTTCCCGTTATTTGCAACAATGAGTCGAAATCATAATTTTCGGGGACAAATATCTTCGATACATTACGACACCCAAGGCCGTAGAACAGAAAAATATCGTCAGCCAGCCCCTGCAAATCCTTTTCCGTTTCGTTGCCGGTAAGTACTGCTACCCCATTCCTGTTTCTGCGGATAATATGCGGATAGGCTGAAAAATAATAATCGAAATAACGCGACGTATTATTGCTGCCCGTGGCGATGACGGCATCGAAAGACTTTAACGTCCCCCGGGTGAACGTCACCTGTTCTTCAAAAGCCGGTTCGATGGCAAACAACAATTCGGCAATGGCGGGCAACAGTTTATCGTCTTCGGAAGAGAGCTTGGCCAGCAACTGATGCCCGGAGATCAATACCGAGAGGAAATCATGAAATCCAACAGCCGGCACATTCCCAGCCATCACCACTCCAACCACTTTTTTCTTGTCACCTGCCAAAATACGCGGCTCATATCTACCGGTCCAGCGTCTAAGTTTGTCTTCTTCCAGACTCTCTCCCAGCGCAAACATCATGCGGCGCACATGTGCCTCGTCAAACCATGTGTTATACCTGGCCAGATCAGTACACAGATTATTCAGTTTGTGATACTTATCTACAACTTCGGTGTCCGTAGTCTCCAATTGCCCGTTCTTCTCTCCCACCGACCTCAGCAGGCTTCCGAGACGTTCAAAGGCAGCTATTTTGTGTTCAAACGAAATCATCATATTCATTTTCAGGCAAAATTAGAACAATTCTTAACTTTTTTTTGCTTTTAAAAAAGCTTTTAATCTTATCTTTGCCGAACTTTTTAGAATTCATAACTGTCAAGGAAATGAAAAAACATAATTTTTACGCCGGTCCGTCCATTTTACCGGAGTACACTGTGGAGAAAACAGCAGAAGCCATCAAAGATTTTGCAGGCACAGGATTATCCATTATGGAAATATCCCACCGGAGCAAAGAATTTACTGCTGTCATGGATGAAGCGCAACAGCTTTTTAAAGATCTTTTAAAAATCCCCGAAGGATATTCAGTACTTTTTTTAGGCGGTGGCGCCAGCACGCAGTTTGCTATGATACCGTTCAACCTGATGAAAAAGAAGGCAGCTTATCTGAATACAGGTGCCTGGGCAAAAAAGGCTATCAAAGAAGCTAAACTGTTCGGCGAAGTTGATGTTGTAGCCTCGTCAGAAGACAAATTATTTAATTATATCCCGAGAGATTACTCAATCCCGGCGGATGCAGATTACTTCCACATCACAACAAACAACACTATTTACGGAACGGAGATCAAAGAGGACATCAATTCACCTGTTCCACTGGTAGCTGATATGTCATCGGATATTTTCAGCCGTCCTGTTGATGTATCAAAGTATGCTCTTATTTATGGTGGTGCCCAGAAGAACCTGGCCCCGGCCGGAGTTACTTTTGTGATCATCAGGGATGACATTGTCGGCCAATCGGGCCGCGACATACCTACGATGTTGAACTACCAGACACATATTGACAAAGGTAGTATGTTCAACACACCTCCTGCCCTGCCTATTTACGCTGCTTTACAGACATTAAAATGGCTGAAAGACAAAGGCGGCGTGGAAGAAATGCACAAGATCAATGTTCAGAAAGCCAATATGCTGTACGATGAGATCGACCGCAACCCCTTATTCAGGGCCACGGTTGTAGATCCTAAAGACAGATCATTAATGAACATCTGTTTTGTGATGAACCAGGGATATGAGAACCTTGAAAAACCATTCCTCGATTTTGCTACTGAAAAAGGCATGATCGGTATTAAAGGTCATCGTTCTGTGGGTGGTTTCAGGGCTTCCACTTATAATGCGCTTCCTGTCGAAAGTGTTAAAGCACTTATCGAAACCATGCAGGAATTCGAACAGAAGAATAATTAACTAATACGGTTTTTATCATACACCAAATAAAACAAAGCACATGACTAAAGTACTGATAGCAACTGTAAAACCTTTCGCTTCCGCTGCTGTTAACCAAATAAAAGAAACACTGGATGAAGCAGGATATGAATATACTTTCCTGGAAAAATACGGCAGCCAGGACGATCTTATCAATGCCGTAAAAGATGCTGACGCACTGATCATCAGAAGTGACAAAGTCACCCGCGAGGTACTGGCAGCAGCCGACAAACTGAAAATTGTCGTCAGAGCCGGTGCCGGATATGACAATGTTGACCTGACCGCTGCCTCTGAAAAAGGCGTGGTCGTGATGAACACTCCGGGTCAGAACTCAAATGCCGTCGCTGAACTGGCTCTGGGCATGATGGTATATCAGGCCCGTAACCATTTCAACGGCACATCAGGGACCGAACTAAAAGGAAAAAAACTGGGTATTCATGCCTATGGGCATGTTGGGCGTCTTGTTGCCAACATAGCCAAAGGTTTCGGCATGGAGATCATTGCTTTCGACCCGTTCGTCCCGAAAGAAACTATAGAAAAGGACGGCGTTTCTGTGGCACAGAGCGCCGATGAAATGTATGCTGCATGTGATTATATCAGCTTACACATTCCCGCCAATGAGCAAACCAAACAATCCATTAACTATGCGCTCCTTTCCAAAATGAAAAAAGGAGCAACACTTGTAAACACGGCCCGTAAAGAGGTTATCGACGAAGAGGGCATTGTCAAAATCTTTGAAGAAAATGAAGGTTTTAAGTACGTTTCGGATATTGCACCCGACAACAAAGACCTCCTGCTTGACAGATTTGGTGACAGATGCCTTTTTACCCCTAAAAAAATGGGGGCTCAAACGGCCGAGGCTAATATTAATGCAGGCATTGCTGCAGCCAGACAAATAATCGGGTTTATCGAAAAAGGCGATACGACCTATAAAGTAAATTAATAGTACCGGCAGCAACTGCATTTGATCCGGACATACCGGGTCTGTATAATGTTATGGATATGAATTGTTAATTTTTAACTAATATAATTTTATTTACAACTTAATATTTGTGAAGATCATGAATAACGAAAACGAAAAGAAAGAACAGACAGGGACATTTTTTAGATTTGAAGACTTGAGAATCTATCACAAATCTCTAAATTACATTAACTGGTTACAGGAAGTAACCTCTTTGTTTCCCGACAATGACAAATCAAACCTTGCCCCCAGATTTAACAACGCGGCAAGAAACATTGCACTGAACATTGCAGAAGGTTCGGCGAGAAACAAAAGCCAGTTTGTCTATTACCTGAAAATGGCCAAAAGTGCCATTCGCGAGTGTATGGTTTATACGACCATCTCCTATAATGCAAACCTTATTTCCGACTCTTACGAACTGGAATCGAGAGAATTGCTTATGGAAATGACCAAGATGATCGGCGCACTGATCTCTTCTCTGCAAAGAGCTAACGGTTATAACAACAACCATGCAAATAACAACTCCTATCATCCGCATCCACCTCAGGATGAAGAGGTACCTCATGAGCGTGACAACTTTGGAAATACATACGACGACATATAATTAATTCTATTAAACATAATGGCAACATTAAAAGCTTTTAAAGGATTAAGGCCTCCTAAAGAGATTGTCAAAGATCTCGCTTCGAGGCCTTATGATGTACTGAACTCCGAGGAAGCACGACGGGAAGCAGCAGGCAACGAACATTCGCTGCTGCACATCATCAAACCGGAAATTGATCTTCCCGAAGGAACTAATCTTTACAGCCAGGAAGTTTACAATATGGCTAAAAAGAACTTTGAAACTTTCAAAGAAAAGAGCTGGCTGGTGCCGGATAAAGAGGAGTACCTTTATATCTATGCGCAGACAATGTTTGGAAAAACTCAATATGGTATTGTAGGCTGCGCCAGTGTGGATGATTACATGAACAATGTGATTAAAAAACACGAACTGACACGTCCTGACAAGGAAGAAGACCGTATGAAACATGTCCGTATTACGAATGCAAATATGGAACCCGTGTTCTTTTCCTATCCTGCTAAAGAAGAACTGGATAACATGATCATGGAATACGCCAAAAACCATGAACCGGAATACGACTTCACGGCTGATGACGGCGTAGGGCATCATTTCTGGGTGATTAAAGACAAAGATATGATCAGCAGGATCATAGCCTTTTTCAAGGAAATGCCGGCAGTTTATGTTGCTGACGGTCACCACAGGACAGCCGCCGCCGCACTGGTAGGAAAAGAAAAACGTGAAGCCAATCCGAACCACACAGGTAACGAGGAATACAATTATTTTCTTGCCGTTCACTTCCCCGACAACCAGTTGACGATCATTGATTACAACCGGGTAGTGAAAGATCTGAACGGACATACACCTGAAGAGTTTCTGAAAAAGCTTGAAAACGGGTTTGTAGTGAAAGAGATGGGTGAGGATATTTACAAACCTGATGCTTTACACAACTTTTCCATGTATCTGGAAGGGAAATGGTATTCGCTGACAGCCAAAGATGACACTTATGACGATAACGACCCGATCGGTGTACTGGATGTAACCATCCTGACCAATCAGGTACTGGACCCTGTTTTGGGCATTGAAGACCTCAGGCGCTCCAAGCGCATTGACTTTGTAGGGGGTATTCGTGGCCTGGGCGAGCTGAAAAGAAGAGTGGACAGCGGTGAGATGAAAGTGGCCTTTGCCCTTTATCCTGTCAGCATGAAACAATTGATTGATATCGCTGACAGCGGTAAAATCATGCCGCCAAAGACCACATGGTTTGAGCCAAAACTGAGATCAGGACTGGTGGTACATGAGTTAAGCTAAATTAAAGTCAAAACATATTTATTTCATAAAAAAGCGGATGCAATCACATCCGCTTTTTTTATGCCTGTAAAAAAAGAGGTGCCGACAGTACCGGCACCTCTCAAACTAAATCTAACCTATTATTTATAAAAGTCCTCTCATCAGGCAGGTTTGCCCATAAAAGTTTTCTTGAATAAATCAATAAATATAACAACACCGCCCAGCAGCATCATACTGTCGGGAAGAATGCGGAACCACATCCACCCGTGAACCAAGTCAAGCGCCTCACGGGTACGTGTGTAATAGTAACCCATTTCAGCAGCAATCTTTGTCTGTTCCAGACCAATCATAAGGGTTGGCAACGCATAGAGTACAACTCCGATGGTTAGCAACCAAAAGCCTATTTTGCTCCATTTGTCATTCCAGGCCCATCCTCTCGCCATAGCATTTGAACGCGATGTCATATACAGAAAGGCTATCGAAATGTAACCGAAAGCTCCGAGTAAAGCAACATGTCCGTGAGGCATAATGAGATAGGTTCCGTGTGAATAGTAAGAAATAGTCGGTGTGTTAATTACCATTCCGAAAAATCCTGCTCCTATCCAGTTAAGCGCAGCCGAACCGGCAATCCACATAAACGGGGTTGAGAATTTACAATCTTCGCCACTGTGGATCTTTTCTCTCTGATTTTTCCATGCTTCAACAATCATCAGGGCTAATGGCAATGGTTCGAGGGCGGAGAAAATACCGCCAATGGCTATCCAGTACTCATCGAGACCCTGCCACCAATAATGGTGACCAACACCAAGTGTACCGGCCATCATGATGAGGAACAGTTCGAAGAACATTACACGTTCCGCCGTTTTCTGAGAAATCAGTCCGAGCGCCACAGTAAAGTAGGCAATAACACCGGCAGCAAACAACTCAAAAGTCAACTCTACCCAAAGGTGAATGACCCACCAACGGTAATAATCATCTACGGTAAAATTAGGCATCACTTTGTGTATAGGCATCATACCGGCAATGTAGAGTGTTGCAATAGCAAATGCCGACCAGATAATGGTTCCTACCAAAGGATTATTAGTTGAAGCTTTTTTGATCAATGTAATAATCAACAGGAACCAGAACACCAGACCTATAACAAGTCCTATATCCCAAAGTCGTCCCAGGTTGATCAGTTCGCGGCCTTCATTACCAAGCCAGAACCAGGTTTCACGCATTTGTCCCGTGGCACCCATATACAAACCGATCATGGAACCAACGGCCACAACTACCAAAGCAGCCCAAAGCACATCGACCAACCACGGGAATTTGTGATCTTTATTGGCAATCCAAGGCGCAATAAGCAAACCTCCCACTAACCAGCCTACAGCCACCCAAAGAATGGCCAGCTGTGTATGCATGGAACGGATTACATTAAACGGTAATAAACTTTGCGAAAAAACAAAATCCTGTGTAGGATCGGCATAAAGGTGTGCCAGATATGCTCCGAGAAATAACTGGACAACAAAAAGCAAACTTACAATGGGGATATATTTTAACAGTTTCTTCTGGGATTTGAAAAGGGAAGTGATTTTGATAGCCGGCTGCAGTTCCTCGTCTTTGTCTTTTTTAAACAAATATTCGTATGACAGGAAAATAACAACGATCGTCAAAGTCCACAAGAGTAAAAACTCCCACAGGGAAACAATGTGATTGTTATATGAAAGATCCTGATCAACGAGGGGTTCCTTTGGCCAGTTATTGGACCACGTACGTTCTTCTCCGACAATACCTTCCGTTCCAGGACGGATAGAAGATGTCACCAATTGTGACCAGTCAACAAAAGCCGCTATCTTTTTGGCTTCGTCCGGCAGAATGACTCCTCCGGCAAAAGCTCTTTCTTTATCACCGTTAACAAGCATGTCCGTTAACCGCTCTACATTCTTTTTGAAAGCCACTGCCGAAGCATCCGTATAAGTAACACCTTCTTCCAGCAATTTGGTTTGCTGATGGAAATCCTGTTTAACTCTTTCTTTAACAGCCCCCCTCTCAATGTCGGTTAAATCAGCTGCTGTCTTTCCATACATCTGAAGGGCATAGAAATCATACAGATACTCAGCCCTGTGATGGAAAAAGTCTGTTGAAAAGTCAGGCCCCATATAAGCGCCCATTCCCAGCATAGTACCCCAGTCCATCAGATCGAACTCCTGGAAATACCCTTTACCTTCAACAACATCATCATAAGTGTACAAAACCTCACCGGAAACCGATTTTACTTCCTTCGGTATGGGAGGCACCTCTTTTTGCAGGTTTGCCGTGAAATAAATCAGCGCGGAAACCATGAAGATTGCAATGAACCAGAAACTTGTATAAAGTCCCTTCTTGGTCATAAATTTGTCAAGTAACGTTTCTTTCATTTGTTACGTTTTTAATTAATAATATATTTTGATATTTAACATTCAGAATATTCTTTTCAAAACAAATAACCGTCTCCTCTAACAATTTTTATCCAGACCTTTACATCAATACTGCCCAATCTTGTTTGTGGTCAATTCAGCAATTGTTGTGGTTCTCAAAGTATGTACAAACACTTCCTTGTTTTTCTCCCAGACATAATGCATGGCGCAAGGGTTCTCTTCCGAACATTCAGGAAGTCCGAGCACACATGTCTTAAAACCATCAATACCTTCCACTGCTTCCATAATATCCGAAACTGTCAAACGGGAAGGATCAGCTTTAATATTGTATCCCCCTTCCCTTCCTCTGACACTTGATAAGTAACCGTTCTTGACCAGACTTGTCATTAATTTCGAAAGATATCTATAAGGAATCTGAAGTTGTTCATGCAGGTATTTAGCAGTGTATAGAGTCATATTATGGCTAACCATAAAAGTTAAAATCCGTACGGCATACTCCGTTGTCTTTGAAAAAATCATAATTACGACACAAAGGTAGTATTTATATTTTATAAATACAAACACACCTAATTCAATTTATTTACAGAAGTTTATATAAACTATTATGGGCAATATAAGAAAAATCTTATTATCGAATATCATCTTTTTTATTACTTTTCGGGCAACCATTACCCTTTTAGGCGTTATTGGAATGGATAAAATTGAGATCACCATCGAAAAGACTTTAATTGAACGGTTAAAGAATCGCGAGCGCGATGCTTTGGAGGAGTTGTATCAGCTTTACGCTCCTTCATTACTGGCTGTTTCGATAAGATACACAACGAATAAACAAGATGCCGAAGATGTGGTGCATGACGCTTTTATAAAGATCTTAAATAATATCCAGCATTTCGTCCCGAAATTTGAAGGAGCTTTTGAAGCCTGGATGAAAAGAATTACCGTGAACACTTCCATTAACTTTTTAAGAAAAAAAGCAAAGCTGACAGAAATAAACGGTCACATTTATGATGAAGGTGCCATTCCGGATAAAGGCAACGAAGAATCCAGCGAAATGCCTCAACAGATAGAACCGGAAGCCGCCATCAAAATGATTGGTGAACTTCCACCGGGTTACAGAATGGTTATGAACCTGTACGTATTTGAAAATTATTCGCATAAAGAAATAGCCGAAGAATTAAATATAAGTGTAAACACCTCCAAATCACAGCTCTCCAAAGCAAGAGCTCTGTTGAGAAAAAAGGTGGCGCAAAATTACAAACGTCAACAAATAGTTGAATAATGAAAGAACTAAATGAAATAGACCAACTGTTCCGCTCTTCGCTGGCTGATTATAAGCCGGTTCCAGAGACTAAGAGCAAAGAACGGTTCCTTGCTTCTGCCACCGGGTTGTGGGCAGGAAGCAGCGGTAGCGGTTTGAACTGGAAATATCTGCTCCTGGCCGCTGTATTGTTACTTGGCATATCAGGTACACTTTATTATTACCTGTCGCCTGGCAACGAAAAGCAAACCAATCTCTCACTGACACAGACGACAAATTCTGATGTTGACGAATTACCGGCGGTTACTCTGGAAACCGAAGGCGCTGATAAAAAAACAGAGGTTAACAACGCTTCTGAAGAAACAGACCAGCAAAATGCCGAAAATCTTATAACACAACCCGAAAAGAATAAGGCACATTCACAACAGGAAATCAAAGATCAAAATCACGCAGTATCTTCTGCTAATAATAACACCATATCCTCCGGAATAGAAACAAAACAAGTTAACCGGGCTTCATTGCAAGCCGTATCATATGCTGAGCATAATACTCACACGACTTTGCCACTGTCCCCGGTTTTCAGATACGAAAACAGGCAAATCCCTGACATACACAGTAAGCCGGGTAATCTTATTTATCGCCAAATACCTTTACAGCCATTTCCTGTAACAGAACCAACAGACAAAGATTACAAACGGGTCAAAAGAAGCAGTCCGTTGAATATGGCTTATAGTATTCACTATCGCCCCGAATTTATCTTCAATATTATCGACAACAACAAAATGGTACACAACTTTGGGCTGGACGTACATTTTAAACTATTTGACGATAAATATATAATCCGTACAGGCATTTCTTCTTCAGTCAGTAAAGGTTATTATGAATATGCCGTTTTATACAATGAATATCTCGGCAGTTATGAAGGGCTGGATTCCGTTACATTCCAATGGGATGAAAATCACTATCACCTGATACCAACATATCACACTTCAGAACGGGAGGTATTTGACACAGCCGTTCAGACTGATGTCACCAAAGTATATAAAAGGTTTACTTATCTGCAGATACCTCTGATGCTCGGTTATGATTTTATCACCCATAAAAACTTTAGCATGGGTATTCGTTTAGGGCCTACCCTGTCTGTTTTGTTGGCAGACAAAACCTTATCTGAGAACTACGACCCCGGAAAACACCGTGTTATCCAGGTAAATCAGATCACACCTGACAGAATTGAAACCAACTGGATGCTATCTGCAGGAGTTAATTTCGGTTTTTATTCGAAAAAGAGACTTTTTTACGAGATCGAACCGCAGTTTTCCTATTACTTTAATTCGGTATATCAAAAGTATGATGTCTCGAAACCACCATTCAGCATAGGAATACGGTTTTCGATAGGCATAAAATAAAAGTTAACAGGCAACCCTTTTTTTAAAGTGTGTTTACTAAGTGTGATCTCAATAAATATTTAATCATAAAAACAATAATCATGAAAAAACTTACAACATTCATTTTACTATTCTGGACCATCAGTTTGATGGCGCAATTTGATTTTGAAGTTACGGGTAGTGTTACGGATATTGCCAACGGCGATCCCGTTCCTAACCAGGAAATATATCTGGCTCTTTTTGACGTGGCTGATTCCACATTCATCATGGACGACATGACCATCACTGATGATGACGGAAATTATGAATATGAAAACAGTCTGGATATGGGAATGGCCCTGCTTCAGGTTGGCACCATAGACTGTAATGGCAACATAATATCAGCATACCACACAATCAATCCAGCTAACAATTCCGTTGTTCAGGATTTTGAGATTTGTACGGGTAATGGCGGTGATGAATGCCATGCAGAATTCGAGTACCAACAATCCGGTGATCTGACCATTGACTTTACCAATTTATCCGATGGCGATGACTTGTTATATTATTGGTCATTCGGTGACGGCACTGATACGGAAGAAGAAAATCCGACTCACACCTATGAAAACGGCGGTGAATATGTGGTAACACTTTATATCGCTGCAAGCGACTCAAGTTGTTTTGACGTTTATGAAGAAATGGTCTATGTTGAAGGCGGTGGCGGTGGTGAATGTTATGCATTCTTCACCTACGAACAGGATGATGCTACTTTTGCTTTCACTAATATGTCTGACGGCGAAGACCTGATGTATTTCTGGACTTTCGGCGACGGATCTAATTCGGAAGAAGAAAATCCGACTCACACATATGAAAACGGTGGTGAATATGTGGTAACACTTTATATCGCTGCAAGCGACTCAAGTTGTTTTGACGTTTATGAAGAAATGGTCTATGTTGAAGGCGGTGGCGGTGGCGAATGTTCTGCATTCTTCACCTACGAACAGGATGATGCTACTTTTGTATTCACTAATATGTCTGACGGCGAAGACCTGATGTATTTCTGGACTTTCGGTGACGGATCTAACTCGGAAGAAGAAAATCCGACTCACACATATGAAAACGGTGGTGAATATATGGTAACTCTTTATATTGCCACAAATGACTCAAGTTGTTTCGATATATATGAGGAAATGGTATTCGTTGACGGCGGATCAGGAGATTGCTATGCTTATTACACATATTCGGAAGCCGGCGATATGACAATCGCATTTGAAAACCTTTCTGAAGGAGAAGACCTTTCATATTACTGGACATTCGGTGACGGCACTGATACGGAAGAAGAAAATCCGACACACACATATGAATACGGGGGCATATATCCTGTCACTTTATTCATTATAAACGGAGACTCCACATGTTTTGATTATTATGAGGATATGGTCATGGTAGGAGATTCTATGCAGGGTGACTGTGAAGCCTATTTTACATACGATTATGATACAGAAGACCCAATGCATCTTTTCTTTACAGACCTGAGCACAGGCATGGAAGGCATGTCGCCCGACTCTTGGGTTTGGGACTTCGGGGATGGCACATACTCAACGGAACAAAACCCTGATCACACATATTCAGAACCGGGAGTATTTACCGTTTGTCTTGCTATTACTTCAGATGACAGCACTTGTTATGATTTCTATTGCGAACCGATACTGGTCGACAGTGGTGGGGCGTGTGTTGCACAGTTCACTTATTTCCCGGACTCTTCCTTCACAGAATACACATACCAATTTATGGATTTGTCATACGGCAATGGTATTCAAAGCTGGTATTGGGATTTCGGCGACGGAAGTTCCTCTACAGAACAGAATCCTGTACACACCTTCTCTGAAGGAGGCGATTACTACGTTTGTCTGACTATTGAATGTGACAACTGCGAAAGTGTCTGGTGTGAGGATGTTTATGTGGATGAATATGAAGACTGCTATAATTACTTTACATATGAATCTGCCGGAAATTCGGTTCTATTTGAAGGTTTCCACTCAGGAGAAGGTGATGTTTCTTATTATTGGGAGTTTGGCGACGGAACTTCGGGAGAGGGCCAAATAACAAATCATGACTACGATGAAACCGGTACTTATTATGTTACCTTAAGCACTTTTGATGAAGATTCCTGTTATGCCGTTTCCGGACAAATGATTGTGGTAGGAGACAGCATTATGTATCATCAGATCTATGGTCAGGTAATGGAAGGAGGCTTTCCTATTGAGGAAGGCTTGGTAATGATTTTTTCAACAGATTTCGGGCCCAATTATGAACCTTACTTTGAAATGACGATGATCGACTCTGCAGGGATCTATGTATTCCCTTATGTTCCGAACGGTGAGTTCTATGTATATGCCATACCATTGTATTACGACGGTTACTTACCAACCTATTACGGTGATGTTATCAACTGGGACGAAGCTACAACTATTGTTCTCGGCGAACCGGAAAATCCGTACGATATCAACCTGGTTGCCGCCGAAAGCATGATGAACCCAGGCAACGGCCATATCAACGGTAACATTGTTGAAGGAGTCAAAGGTGAGTTTATTGACAAGATTCAAGTACTCCTTTATGATCAGGATAAGCAGGTAATCGGATTTACTGATGTGAATGAGGAAGGTAAATTCAACCTTAACAACCTGGCCTACGGAACTTATTATGTATATGCCGAGCTTTCGGGCACAAGCAGCGACATGATCAAGGTTGAATTATCCAACGAAGAGCCTGAAGCCAGCGTGAATATGACGATGAACGGAAGCGCTATCCTTGGCAACACGGAAACATTTGCCAACACCGAAGTTGGTGAGATTTATCCAAATCCGGCCAACAAGCTGGCAAAAGTAGAACTGACCAATGTAAAAGAAACTACCGTTAAAGTTGAAGTGATCGATATGACAGGACGTTCACAATACATTAAAAATTATCATCTTAACGCAGGACGTTCTGTAATTGACATTCCTATGGAACATTTAATCAAAGGAATGTATATTGTTCGCATAAGCAACTCTGATGGTGACATAATGACCAGAAAAGCCCTGCGTAATTAACAATAATTGCCGGGAACATTTGTCAGTAAGACTTTATCCATCTACTACCCAAATGTAACTATGCGTGCTTTTATTGAAAGCGGATGCCGAAAGGTATCCGCTTTTTTTTAATCGTTGATCACCCCTTCCATGTTCTTTTCAAGTTTCCGGGCATGAGTAAGGAACTCGTCCAGATACATCTCCTTATAAAAGATCATTCCGTGTGTAGCCCGCACTTTGGGACTTTCATTTTCATAAAAGAAAGCTTTCCCCAGTATCAACTGAACTTTCTCAAACTGGTCTGCCCATATTTTCCGGGACAGGTCGCTGAAAGGGCCGTCATATTCATAACTCGGAAATGAAGCATGCACCTGGCTGATATAACAATCTTTAAAAGAGCTGTCGAGTGTGGCCATTGAATTCAGAGATACCGGTGTAAAAACATTCGCTTCTGCAGGATGGAACTTATGCCATACATTACGGTATCCTATTATCTTCAGGGCGGAAAGATCCGTTTCTTCGTTCCATTGCCGCAGCGCCTCGGCAACAGCCTGTAGCACTTTATAGTGCGTATCCGGTCCCGATCCTTCCGGGTCAAAAGCAACACTTACTTTTGTCGGTTTAACTTTCCTCAGTAAATTCAGGATGGGTTCCACATCCCTTTTCTTTTCAGGTTCTTCCGTAAAAATATCTCCCGAATAAAAGCCGAGACGCAAATGCCGGATATTTTTTACCTGTACACCAAAATGTGCCCAGACAAGTTCTTCTTCAAACTCCCTGAGCATTCCTTTAAGTTTCTGGATGTCTTTTGTGTTTTTTTCACCATCATAGCTGGCCTCAATCCGGGCCATATCTTTCCTGATCACCTTTTTCAACTCTTCCTCAGATTTAACTCCGTATATCTCCACCAAAGAACGTGTTATCCGATGACAGACACCACGAAGTTTCCCTGCTTCGTCTTTATCTGCCACTTTGTTCAGGTAATGGTTAATATCCTTATCCCATTTGTATTTATAACCTTTCTCAAAAAAGTCAGGATAATAGATCATTTGTATCTCGCCCTGTTCGATGAGCTCCAGCGTTGCAGAAAGCAGATGATTGATCAACCGGTTGGTCACTGCCGTAAAACCGCTTGTCATGACAGAGAAATGGAACTCGTTGGAAGGTTCGCGCAAATCTCTGATGATGGAGGGAAAGATACTCAGCATAATATCATCATGGTGCGGACCGGTATGCAGATAAACCTGATTCTTTTCTTTTAGCAATCCCAGTTCGATCTTCTTTTTAGTTGAGTTTACCACCTCTTTAACTTTACCAAGGCTCAGATCCGGAATCAGCGAACAATAAGGATCTTTTTTCAGATCATCAAGGGTAAGATTTCTGGCATAAATATCTTCCCTGAGGCATAAATCATATACAGCCCTTTCGGTTTTTTCAAAGGTCCATTCTCCCGACTTATAATAAATATCCCTACTGTCCTTCAACATCGCAGCAGCACCTTCCGTTAGATAGAAACGGGCGTTTTTCTGTCTTTGCAAGACAGTGGCCGGATATAAATTATCAGGAGTGTGTTCCAGCGCATTTTTAATTATCCCGGCTTTAGCCTCTCCGGCCGCAAAAATAATAGAAACCCCTTCAGGGTTATATGTTATGGTACCCAACCCGATAGTAATTACCAGACGTTTTCTGGACACTTCAATTCCGCCAAGGTCGGTAGCTGATGCCGCCTGTGTTTCGAAATTAGTCTCCGTCAGCCGCGTGGTTGAGTTATGGTCACTGCCTCTGGTGTTAAATGCAATATGCCCGTCGGGACCAATGCCTCCGAGAAAAAACCCGATTCCGCCTTTTTCCCTGATTTCATTTTCATATTGCATACACCAGTTTCCGATTTTGTAAATGGATTGCTGCTGCAATTCTTCAAGTTTTGACACCGGCGTCCTGCTTCTCAGGCTCAGGTCTATCGTATAATCAGGGAATATCTCTGAGTAATGTTTCCCTTCTGCCAGCTCTATCTCTTCCGAATTTATCAACAAAGCATTCCGTGCATCCAGCCCGAAACCTTTTATATAATACTCCTGAACATAATTATAAAAGCTGTTATGTTGCTTCGGATTGATCGGATAAAACTCATCTATCTGGACAAAATGCAACCTGCTGAGATCAGGTTTATGCTTCAAATGAAGGTCATGTTCATCAAGAATGGTACGCACTTTAGATGTATGCCAATTATTCAGCAAATACTGCGTCCACTTGATGAAATGCTCCGGTGTTTTTCCGGTTGGCAGACTGATCGTCCCTTCCGGATTTTGAGCCACCCATTCAAGGAAACGCAGCGAGGTAAACAAACCCAAAGCAGGAAAATTAGGAACTACTATATAAGGTATTTCCGTAGAAAATGTTTCTCTGCCGGATTTCAGGAAAAAATTCTTTTCAACTTCTGAAAAAAGGTTCATCGGATACATAATCGTGTAATTTGCTTGACAAATATCGGATAAATAGTTTTCTCCCGACAAATTTTTCAGGTTATAACTTATTACCGGAACTTTTTTGTTTTGCCATATTTTTTTTCATCTTTGTTAAGCGAAGTTTAAACAGAAAGTTATCTTACTCTCTCGGATATAGATGAAAAATTATCTCGCCGGTTTTATTGTTCTTCTTTACCTCGGACTGCTTGGTTATCTATATTTGGACATCAGCCGTAAAAACACCTTTCCCTCCCGCCCCATCAGTATTATTGTACACTCCAAACCCGGTTCAGCCATTGATTTTATGGCTCGCAAAGTTACCGAGATTGCCCGCAAATACAACGATGTTGCTTTTGTGGTGGAAAACAGAACAGGGACACAGGGACTTGTCGCCATGCAGCATGTACTCGACTCAAAAGCTGATGGCTACACTCTTCTGGGGGTAACCAAATCATTCCTCTCGACGGTGATGGTAAATAAAAGCAAAGTAAATCTGGATGATTTTCTTTTTCTGGCCAATATGGTTTCAGACCCTGAAGCGCTTATATCCAACAAAAACAGAGGTTTTCACTCACTTGAAGACATCATCCTGGATGCCCGCAGAAAGAACTACTCCCAGGTATGGATGGGACCCGGAACCGGCAGCCGCGACCATTTGATGGCCATGAAATGCTGGGAGACACTTGGCATTAAAGCCAAATGGATTGACTACAAAAGCGGCCCCCAGTCCATCCTCGCCCTGATGCGTGATGAGGCGGCCGTATATGTTGGAAATCCTGCCGATGTAAAAGGGAAAGATGGCCTCAGCATAATCTCCATTGCCAGTAAAAAAAGGCTGGCCTCTTTACCGGATGTTCCGACTTTTATAGAGCAGGGATATGATCTGGATGAATCCATGTGGCGCGGCTTTGCTTATAAAAAAGGCGTACCGGATGAAGCCGTTGAATTTGTTACCGGAATTTTACAGAAAGTTGTTAAGGATGAAGAATGGATCAACTACTGTAACAATTCCTACGTTTTTTCCAATTTTGAAGGGCCGGAAGAGTTCACCCGCAGAGTAACCGAGGAAACAGCAGAAACAGACCGCTATCTGAACAAAGCCGGGCTGCTGGTTACGTATATCAGGGAAAGCCCTCTGCCTCCGGCTCTGATTTTTTTGTTGATTCTAACAGGAGTATTCTTGTTATTATTTTTGTCTATCCGGTTCAAAATAAAACAGCTTAATTATGATCAGCTCGTTGCCGGCGGAATTATAACAGTCTCCCTGTTTTTCCTTTATCAGACATTCTTATTCAACATTCCGGGAACCGTGAATATCACCAGCCCATCCCTTATTCCCCGCATCTGGATCATTATCCTTATTTTCTTAAGTTCTTTGCTGATCTACCGTTCAAAAAGCAAGACGGAGCATATCGAGACCTCTTCACCCGGAATTGTATGGGCGATTATTGCCTTATTGCTGGGGTATCTGGCGAGTATGCAATGGGTTGGCTACTACATAACGACACCTGTGTTCATCCTATCCGTGATGTACATATTAAACTACAGGCGGTTCAACATAATGGCTGTCAACGCTTTTGGTTTTGTTTTATTCAGTTATATCATATTCAATCAGTTGCTTCATATAGATTTACCGCTGGGATGGTGGTTCATGTAATAAAAAAGAATAGACAATGGGCATATTTCAAGATCTTTGGGCAGGCATGCAGGAATTTGGACAATTCCTTCCCATCCTGATGATGCTTGTTGGTGTTGTTATCGGTATCATTGTCGGCGTACTTCCGGGCCTGTCTCCTTCAATCGGAGTGGCACTTATGCTTCCGGTGACTTTCGGCCTGGATGCCATCAGTGCGCTGGTGTTGCTGGTTTCGGTTTACCTGGCATCCAATTACGGTGGTTCCATCACGGCCATTGCTATCAACACACCCGGCACTCCAGGCGCCGTAGCCACAACTTTCGACGGCTATGAGCTAACGAAGAAAGGGAAACCCTTACATGCCCTGCTCACTTCTCTGACTGCCTCCACCGTTGGCGGGTTAGTAGGGACAATAATTCTGATACTTTTTTCCGTGCCACTGGCCAAGCTGGCTCTGTCCTTCGAATCTTACGAATATTTTGCCCTCGGAGTTTTTGGCCTTACGATTATCTCGTCGCTGGCTGGCAAAAGCCCGTTGAAAGGGTTTATATCGTCAGGCATAGGTCTTTTGCTGGTTACTATCGGTTTCGACACCGAGTTACCCTTCTCCCGGTTTTCGCTGGGAATACCGGACCTTGCAGATGGTATTGAGTTTATCCCTGCACTGATCGGTTTGTTTGCCCTTGGTGAAATTTTTTACAGCATCGAAAAAGGCGACTACCGCGAAAAGAGAAAATCGGCTGAAGTAAACCTTTCGGACACCTTGCCCGTCAAGCAACTGGTAAAACTCAAAACAGTCATTCTCAAATCATCAGTAATCGGCACATTAGTGGGTTGCATTCCCGGTGCCGGAGGTACGATAGCCACATTCATTGCCTACGATCAGGCGAAAAACAGCAGCAAACATCCGGAAGAATTCGGTAAGGGCTCACTGGAAGGAGTGGCGGCTCCAGAAGCTGCTAATAACGGATCGGTGGGTGGAGCGCTGGTACCCTTGCTAACACTGGGCATTCCCGGAAGCGCCTCAACAGCAGTGCTCATCGGCGCCCTGATGATTCACAAACTCAACCCGGGTCCTGAACTATTCAACAAAGAAGCCGGACTTGTTTACGGCATTTTTATCAGCCTGTTTTTTGCTAATATCTTTATGTTTCTCATCGGCCTGCTGGGAAACAAATTATGGATAAAGATCATCGCCGCACCGAAATCGTTACTTTATCCTATCATCCTCGCCCTTTCGTTCATCGGAAGTTACTTTATTCAGAACTCCGTTTTTGACGTAGGGGTTTGTATCGCTTTCGGTATTATGGGATGGCTGTTAAAAAGAGGCGACTTCCCCACAGCGCCAGTCGTTCTCGGACTGATTTTAGGAAAGATGATTGAAGAGAACCTGCGCCTGTCACTGGTCAAAGGGGAATGGATAGAGTTTTTCACCCGCCCCGGCAGCCTGATCATCATCCTGCTGGCGGTCATCTCTTTCTTTATGCCTTACCTGAAGAAAAAATGGCTGAGTTTTAACAAGAAGAAATAAGAGCCTAACCTCTGCATAACAGCTATGACGCAAAGCTACGCAGAGAACCCGCAAAGTTTCGCTGTGAAAGATTCCAACTTCGCCATTCCCTCTCCCCTCGTCGGTGTCCTCACCGACGATACAACAACACGATCTTCCGGATGTTGGGATATTGAAAAGGAGAAAACACTTCTGATATCAAAAAAACCTCCGCGTAATAGCTATGACGCAAAGCTACGCAGAGAACCCGCAAAGCTACGCTGAGAAAAATTCTAACTTCGCCATTCCTCATTCAAATACACTTCTGACATCTAACATCTGCAGTCTGACCTGCCTTCCCCCACGTTGGTGTCCTCACCGACGATACAACAACACGATCTTCCGGATGTTGGAATGTTTGAAAGGAGAAAACACTTCTGATATTAAAAAAACCTCCGCGTTCCTCTGCATAACAGCTATAAAGAATTTTCAAATTACATCCTTTCGGGCACTTCGATGCCAAGCAGTGCCATAGCCGATTTGATTGTATTCCCCACAAATTCGGAAAGTCCCAAACGAAAATTGCGTTTCGTTACGTCCGGTTCTTTCAACATAGGTAATTCGTGGTAAAACTGATTGTATTCTTTAGCCAAATCATAGACAAAATTGGCTATTAGCGCCGGACTCATACCGGCTGTTGCCTGTCCGATAACCTGTGGATAGTCATGTAATAGTTTCAGTAAAGAATGCTCCTTCTCATCTAACTCAGCAGGCAGATGATCTTCTTTGATGTAATCTATCTTCTGCCCGGCAGCTTTCCGCAGCACAGACCTGATCCTCGCATGTGTGTATTGAATAAAAGGGCCTGTATGTCCGTTAAAGTCAATAGACTCTTCCGGATTGAAAAGGATTGTCTTTTTGGGATCTACTTTCAGGATGAAATATTTGAGGGCTGCCAGTCCGATCATACGGTAAAGTTTCTCCGACTCTTCCGGCGTGAAGTCATCAAATTTTCCCAACTCTTCCGACATTTTTCGGGCCGTGAACGTCATTTCATCCATCAGGTCATCGGCATCCACCACCGTTCCTTCACGCGATTTCATCTTACCTTGCGGTAATTCCACCATCCCGTAACTGAGGTGGTAAATATAGTCAGCCCATTCCCTGCCCAGTTTTTTCAGGATCTTTTTCAGTACGTCAAAATGATAATTCTGCTCATTACCAACTACATAAACAAGTTCCGACGGATGATAATCATCATAACGCAACTGTGCTGTTCCGATGTCCTGGGTCATATATACCGATGTTCCGTCGGCACGTAACAATAGTTTCTCATCAAGCCCTTCATCAGTCAGATCGCACCAAACCGAGCCGTCTTCTTTCTGATAAAACACACCTCTTTCCAAACCTTCTTCAACCAGCTTCTTTCCTAAAAGATAGGTTTCCGACTCATAATACACCTTGTCAAAATCAACCCCCATCTGACGGTAAGTTACATCAAAGCCATCATATACCCATCCGTTCATCCGGGCCCACAATTTCCTGACTTCCTCATCACCCCGCTCCCACTTCCGAAGCATCTCTTTGGCCTCCATAAGCAAGGGCGCTTTCTGTTCCGCTTCGTCTTTTTCCATTCCCTGTTTTATCAACTCAGCCACTTCTTTCTTATAGGCTTTATCGAACAACACATAATAATCACCCACCAGCTTATCGCCTTTGACGCCTTCTGTTTCCGGTGTTTTCCCTTCGCCCCATTTTTGCCATGCTAACATTGATTTACAGATGTGAATTCCCCGGTCGTTAATCAGGTTAACTTTCACAACATTTTTTCCTCCTGCCTTTAAAATTTCCGATACGGACCAGCCGAGCAGGTTATTGCGCACATGGCCCAGATGAAGCGGTTTATTTGTGTTAGGTGCTGAATATTCGAGCACCACCGGAGATGTATCATCAGGGGCCGCCTTCCCAAAATCAAGGTTACCTTTTTCTTCATCAAAGAACTCCACCCAGTAACTACTTGATATGGAAAGGTTCAGGAATCCTTTGATCACGTTGAAGTCCTCCACCTCAGCCACATATTCTACGAGATAGCGGCCTATTTCATCTGCCGTTTCTTCCGGTTTCTTTTTGGATATCTTTAATAATGGAAAAACCACCAGTGTAAAGTCCCCCTTAAATTCAGGTCTGGTTTTCTGCACCTGGGTAAAGCGCATCTTAACATCCTGACCATAAAGATGCAGGATACTTTCTTTTATTTTTTGTGCTAATATTTTTTCTATCATCGTTCTTTATGTCCGCGCAAAAATAAATAATTCACTGAGCCAAAAGAGTGAACCAGTTAAATAATGTATTCCAGTTCCTTGACCGGTGTACGGCAATCCATATCCAGGCCACGGTCACGATGATCAATTATTTCAGCTGACACCCCTACCATTCTGCCCAATAAAAAGATTATAAAACCTATACGCTGCATCTGCTCGTCAGGCATCTTTCCCGAAACAATACTTTTCCACATCAGTTTTAACGAAATGACGGCAATAACTGCATCAATATTGACACAATACACATTGGAAGAAACTCCGTTTTCGTACAAAGCCACAACCAAGTCATGGTAGAAATCCCAGAAAACATTGCGAATTCCATCCGCTTTGAATTTCTTGTAGATAAAATCTTCACGGGGATCAATATTAACACTTTTGCCTTTGAAAACCGGATGGTTAATACACGGAATACGCTTGTAGGAAGAAACTCCCTTAGTCTTTTGGTCCTCCTTATAAACCTTATATTTCACAGCAGCTTCCACAGCTAGTTTTTTAACCGACTTTTCGTCCAGGTTTTGAATATTAGCCCGTTTTGTATGTTTCTGAAAACTTTCCAGCAAATACTCCACCGCTTCAAAACCACTGCCCCCGTGAGCCAGTCCTGTATTGCTCAAAAACCCGGTATAGGCCATCGAAATATGGTTACGGGCACTTACACTTTCTTTCGCACCTTTGGCACTTATTGTTCCTGCGCCATTAGTCAGTGTCAGGGCCAGCAATGTATTGAATTCCATCAACTCACTTTTATCGGGGGTATATCCAAATGTATATTCAAACGCCGACCGGCTGAACGAACCAGACATATTCTTAAAATTTTCAAGCTCGCTGATCAAAGGTAATTTCATTCCTTTCAAATTACCGGAAGCAGTCAGTTTGGCGATAATAGCTAAATAAGTATATAAGTCGGCAACATTCTGTTTTGTAACTTTTTTCAAAACAAGCTCAGGCAAAGAAAAATGAAAGAGGATAGCCGTAATAATAAAAACATCAGGTCTCTCAACTTTAAGTTTTCCTGCTATTTTAGTCATGGCATTCAGGACATTACTGGGATTCGGAGAAGCGTTTACCAATTCCAGAAAAATACTGACAAATCTTTTATCCTGTTTTCCATGCCCGGGTAATGCTTTTATTTTTTTCTCAAAAAGGGAAATATCAATTTCATCGTCATAATCCCTAAGGTTTGTTTCCACCATAAAATCAAGAAAAAGGTTCATATACTTTTGTGACAACTCAAAATCAGAACGATTGCCGAGCATGGAAGTAACCATGGCAAACTCTGCATTAGGTGTTGCCTGATTTTCCCTCACTTTTTTCAATAACCCGTATGTTTCCTCGTCAGGAACGGAAAGATAATTCAGACAAAAATTGACCAATGGCACATCACAGGAACGGGGAACTTTTCTTAACAAAGTGTAAACAATCAGTTCTTCATATGAATATTCTATCAGGTCCACGATCGGTCTGCCATACAGTTCCGCAATATTTGTGCTTTCATTAATCCTCGAAACCGATGATTTATTCCGCATATTCTGACGTACAGGCATGGCGCCTACCAATTTTTTCAGCTCTGCAATTTCTTCTTTATGAGGGGAAACAGCTTCCACTATCGGAATTTTCAGTTCCAGCGGCAACTGTAGTCCGAAATCATTTCCATACCATGGTTTCAGACTCAAATCTCCGGCAGGTTTGAAGTCCGGTTTCTTTTTCATCTTCCGGAAAACATATTTCATAGCTTGCGGAATATGCTGTATGCTTGTCACACGCACACCTCTGGCCGACACAACCGGTTTCTCCGGATTGAATGCATCCATTCCGAAATAAGCGTCAAACCACTTTTCTTTTGAAATAGCATCGTCATTATCTCCGGCCAGGGCTCCCGCATGGCCAACAGCTCTGGATAGATTTGACTTCCATCTGCCCGTAACACAGGCAATAATGGGTTTGTCAAACTTTATCCGGCCTTCATTAATCCAGTCGAGGGCCTGTTTTTCATAATAACCTCCCGGTTCGACATACAAGACGACGGCTTTTGTCCTGTCATCATTCTGAGCAGCCCTGAGGAACTCGGCCACTGCAAACTGGATGATGACATCTTTTCCGGAACTGATGACCGTTGTTGTTCCGAACCCTTCTGTTTTTAAATATTCGGCTATTGTGTTGCTAAAATTCCCTGAATTGCTGTGAATGGCCACAGACCCTTTGACCAGTGCCTGTTCCGGATGATCCCCACCCAAAGCACCGCCAATCCGCACCTGATTCCACGCGTCGGCAATTCCCAGCGAGTTAGCACCGAACACATCAATATTACTGGCCTGACAAACAGCACGGATAAGCCGCTGATCTTTCACACTTAGCTTTTCTGTTACGATGACTATTTTTTTCAGTTTCTTATTGTAATGGCACAGTTCCGTGACAGCATAAAACACGGCTGCCGGAGGCAGATAAACAACACCCGTGTCAAACTCATGATGTTTCATTACTTCAGCCACTCTGCTATATACAGGTATATCACCTATTGCCGTCTCCATCTTTCCGGGTCTTCCGTATTGAACACCTGCCACAACATTGCCACGGCTGAATTCATGAGATTTCGGTGTTACCCTTCTACTTTCGTTTCCCATAATATTCATGACACACACTTTGGCATCTGCAGGCGCCACTTCTTTCAAAGATGTTATTTGTACTTTATAGGGAAAAGAGTTTTTTGATTTATTTCCGGTTTTCATGATTGTCTTTTCTTTTCAGTTAAAAAATCATCTACATCAACGGCATACTGGATCACTTCCAGCATAGAGCTGTCGTAGCCAAAAAATTTATAGGGGATTTCCAATTGATTTAACAGATCGGAGGCATACGCAAATCCTTTGATCAGATTAGGCCCTCCCCTACCCACAACGACATATATTTCGGGCTTCCCGTTTTTGCGTGTATAGTCCCTTAATGCGTCAAAAATCCCTTTGAATGTTACCAGAATATCCGTATTGTTCGCCTTCCCGCCGATCACCAGCAATACATTAGACTGTACGAGCCAGTATTTAAAAGCAATGGCTGCAATATTGTACATCTTCTCATAAGGCGGATTCCCTCCAAAGTCACTGGAAAATGTTGCTTTTTGCGACAAAACTTCCGTGGCAGCGCTATTGGCTCCTCCTCCGAACATGAAAGGAGTTATCGTCCCCTTCGGGTTAATAACAGCTACATCACTCTGCCCCTGATAAGTCCTTAGCTGATTGATCTCCGCTTCAAAATTGGAAAGGTTTGTATAAAATGTCTCTGCCGGAATATTTAGTCGCCGTATCTGAGGATTATCCTGATCAAACTGGGCCTTAAAATCACAGGCTACAGGCACATATTTGTTCCCTGATTTTTCTATCCTTATCGGATTTATTTCCAGTGTAGTAAAACCATAATCATTATAAAGGTTCCATAGCCTTGGCAAATATTGCACGAGCGGACTGACGATTTCCCGGGGTGCTTTTAATTCTGCCAGAGCATCAATAATGTGATATGACTTCAGGCCTGTAATGGGATCGAATGAACGTTCTATGATCTGTCCTTCTTCAAGTTCCTCAATATCCACCCCGCCATGATGTGTAAGCGTAAAGTTCACCCTGCGCGTTACTGTTGATACGTTCAGATTGAAATAAATTTCATAAGAAGAAGGAATAAACTCCTCGAAGGTAACTCCGTTGGCCTGTATCTGCTCATTATGAAAAGTGTGTGTAGCAAAATAGAGTGTCCGTTTGGCATCAAGTGCCTCTTCAACAGAAGAAACTATTTTAACAAGTCCGGCTTTACCTTTCTTTCCAATACCACCACTAAATACAGGCTTAACGACAACTTTCCCGCGTTTATCGAGTAGCTGTTCAATATTTTCATACTTAGTGTCCGCATCCAGAATTGTCGGTATTGGAAAGTCAGCTAATTTAAGAATGGGAGCACCAAACTTCATTCCGGTAAGTTTCATAAAATTTAGTTTTAAAGGTCGGTAATGATTAAGATTGAATAAAAACTGCCTTTAAAGTTAAAATAAATTTGGCAAACAACCCAAAAATCGGAAAGAGATATTAAATTTGTGGCTCTTTTAGTATTAACTTTTTTAATCATATACTCAATGAAAAAAAATGTCATTATTATCGGTGCGGCCGGTAGGGATTTCCACAACTTCAACACCTATTTCCGTGGAAATGAAGCATATAATGTTGTTGCTTTTACAGCAGCGCAGATCCCTGATATAGACGGCCGTAAATACCCTGCGGTCCTGGCCGGCGATCTTTATCCGGACGGAATACCTATTTACGATCAGGCAGATTTACCGAAACTGATCAAAGATTTAAATGTTGACGACTGTGTTTTTGCATATAGCGACGTACCTTACGAAAGAGTAATGGGCATTTCCGCCATTGTTAATGCAGCAGGCGCTAATTTCGTTTTACTGGGCCCCGGCGACACCATGATTGAAAGCACGAAACCGGTGATTGCTGTCGGTGCTGTCAGAACCGGATGCGGCAAAAGCCAGACATCCAGAAAGGTGATCGAATACCTGATGGAAAAAGGACTGAAAGTTGTGGCTATCCGCCACCCCATGCCTTACGGCGACCTGGCCCGTCAGACAGTCCAGCGTTTTGCCACTATTGAAGACCTGGAAAAACACAAATGCACTATTGAGGAGATGGAAGAGTATGAACCACATGTGGTACGCGGTAATGTTATCTATGCAGGTGTCGATTATGAAGCCATTCTGCGTGCTGCCGAGGAAGATCCCGATGGTTGCGATGTCATTTT
>Ga0256913_10000269_pt1 | contig 26086 bp, 22 predicted proteins | sample Axial_MatmetaG_FD_185970 | JGI IMG/M metagenome (GOLD analysis project Ga0256913, IMG submission 185970) | Deep-sea worm associated microbial mat communities from Axial Seamount, Juan de Fuca Ridge, Pacific Ocean - Axial_Mat | ecosystem: Environmental > Aquatic > Marine > Oceanic > Microbial... | reverse complement strand
AATTCCAGGATCTCCCCCTACTAATACAATAGAACCAATAACTAAACCGCCACCTAAAACTCTATTAAACTCATCTATGTTAATATTAATTCTAATATTTTTACTTTCACTGATATCATGTAACTTTGTAGAAATTATCAAATGTGTATTTTCTTTATTTTGATCTGTTTCATATAATTCTTCGTCAAAACTATCATAAACTAAACAAGAAGGGCATTTCCCCATCCATTTAACTGTTTCATATCCACACTCTCTACATACAAATTTACTTTTTATTCTAGCCATAAAATACCTATACACTCATTCTTATCATTATATTTTTTAATATATCAGCTCTTATTTTATCTTTTTTATCTGCATCTACTTCTTTTAAGGCATTATTACTTATTGCCGCCTTAATAAGCTTGCTATCGCGCAAACTTATGATGTTATAATCTACAAAGTTATTAATATATATTTCAGCAGATTGTTGCGTTATTTCATCTCCCATTGATAAAATAACATGCATAAGATATTCATATGGTTTTGAAACTGAAACTCTTTTAATGCTAATATATCCTCCGCCGCCTCTTTTACTCTCAACAAAATATCCTTTTTCAGTTGTAAAACGAGTACCAATTACATAATTTATTTGAGATGGAACACATTTAAAATATATGGCTAATTCATTTCTTTGAATTTCTATGCCATCTTCTGTATCTTTCAGTAAATCTTTTAAAAATACTTCTATTACATCACTTAATCGTGCCATTTTTTTCACTCTTTCTTTGACTATCTCTGACCTTATTATATAGGGTTTTTATGCAAAAAACAAGTACCTTATATTAAGGTACTTGTTAACCTATATATTATTTGTATATTATTTTTTTATCTTCTTTTTTCTTTTTGCAAGTTTAATAATAATAAATACTACTGCCGCAATAATAATTAAAACTGGGATTACCCCTGCAAAGAAAATTATTGCATTTCCTAAGAATTTAACGCCTCTTACTAGACTAAGCCACAATTTCCCAAAAAATCCTTTTGGTTTAGTTATTGTAGGTTCTTCATTAGGTGCAATTTCAGTGATTGTTATATTTACTGATGAATATGAAATCTGATCATCTAAGCGTAATATATTACCTTGAAGTTGTTCAATTTCATATATAACTTGTGTAATTCTACTTTGAACTTCAAAATAAACTTTTGCATCATCTATTTCTGTTAAATATTGCTCTAGTCTAGCTTTTTCATCCAATTTTAGTTTTACTCTAGCCTCAGTATCATAATATGTATATGATACATCATTTTTATCCGTCCATTGATTAGTCACCATTCCTATATTTGCTAATTCATCAACAAATGCTTCAAACATATCTTCTTTGATTCTAACAGTAATATTTGCGTTTGTTAGCATTATTTTTTCACCATCTACATATCTAGGTGTTTTCCAAATATTGCTTTCTTCAATATAACCGTTATCTCCTATAATAGCTTTTAAATTTGCATATGCATTATCATAATTTGTAACTTCAATTGTAGCTGTTCCTGTTTTAACCACCTTTTTATTATTATATTCTATACTTTCATCATATACTACTTCCTCTGGACGCGGTGTAGACATAGGTTCAACAATACCTTTATTATATACATTATCCATATCTGCTAGTTGAACATTCTCACGTGAACTTATACTTTCCATCATAGGGCTATAGCTAGAAGAACAAGCCGCTAATATAGAAATAGTCACAATAATTAATATAACAATACTTAATCTTTTTTTCATTTTATATACCTCTTTTTCGTTAATATACATATATAACGTTTTATAAGCACTTTTTGTTTCAAAAAAACCCACTATTTAAAGTGGGTTCATTTATTATTCATCATCTTTTTTTGAATCAGCAATGATTTTTTCAGCGGCTTGAGCTGGTACTTCTTCATATCTAATTGGAGTCATTTTAAATTTACCTCGTCCTTGTGTCATTGAACGTAAATCATTTGTATATTTAAACATTTCAGCATATGGTACTTCCGCTTCTACTTTTTGTAATCCACCTGTTATTGGTGCCATACCCATAATTCTTCCTCTACGTTTATTTATATCACCCATTATATCTCCCATATACGCATCGGGAATTATAATTTCATAATGCATTATAGGTTCTAGCAATATAGGTTTTGCATCAACTAATTTTTTATAAGCATTTGCGGCTGCAACTTTAAAAGCCATCTCTGATGAGTCTACTGCATGATATGAACCGTCAACTAGTGTTGCTTTTAAATTAACCATTGGATAACTAGCTAGCACACCTTTTAATATACAATCCTTAAGCCCTTTTTCAACTGCAGGTATATAATTTTTTGGTACAGAGCCTCCAAAGATTTTTTCTTGGAAATCAAGGCCTTCACCTTCACCTGGTTCAAATTCAATCCATACATGTCCAAATTGTCCATGACCACCAGATTGTTTTTTATGTTTGCCTTCAACTTTTATTTTACTTTTTATAGCCTCTCTATAAGGTATTATAGGATTACTTAGTTCTACTTTTATCCCAAATTTCGAATGCAACTTACTTGTTAATACGTCAATATGTTGTTCTCCAATACCTGAAATCAGTGTTTGATGTGTTTCATTATTAACAGTTAAAGTAAAGGTCGGATCCTCGTCTTGTAACTTATGTAATCCAGAACTTACTTTTTCCTCTTCTCCTTTTTTTACTGGAGAAACACCTAATGAAATAGATGGTTCTGGAAAATCTATTTTTTCTAATATAACAGGATTTGATTCATCAGATAAAGTATCATTAGTTTTTGTATCAACTAACTTAGCAACTGCCCCAATATCACCCGTGGTAATAATGCTAGCTGATTCTTGTTTTTTACCTCTTACTATAAATAAATTAGAAATTTTCTCTGATTTTTTGGTTCTACTATTATATACGTGTGTATCATTTTTCATTTCACCTGAATATACTTTAAATATTGAAATCTTACCTACAAATGGATCTGCGATAGTTTTAAAAACTAATGCTGATAGTGTTTCATCCGTACTTGTCTTTAGTATAACTTCTTCTTCGCTATCCACTTTAATGCCTTTAATTTCACCTATATCAATAGGACTTGGTACATATTCTGTAATTGCATTAAGCAAGAATTGAACACCTGCATTATTTACTGCTGAACCACAAAATACTGGTACAATATAGTCACTTTTAATACCCTCTAAAAGACCTTCTTTTATTTCTTCTTCCGTAAAAGCTTCTCCATCAAAATATTTTTCCATTAATTCTTCTTTAGTTTCCGCAACAGCTTCCATTAGTGGCTCTCTTAATTCCTCTACTTTAGCCACATATTCTTCAGGAATATCCATTTCAACAAATTTATCTCCTTCAAAATGTTTCGCTGTTTGATGAATAACATCTACAATCCCTATAAAAGCTTCATTTTTAATAATTGGAAATTCAAATGCTATAACTTTTTTACCAAAGTTTTTTACTAACTGTTCATATGTTTTAAAATAATCTGCATTCTCTTCATCTAATTTACTAATAAAAAAGATTTTGCTTATATTATTTTCATTAACATATTCCCATGCTTTCTCAGTTCCAACTTCAACACCATTTTTTGCTGGCACACAAATAATTGCACTATTTGCAACTTTTAGTCCGCTTTTTACTTCACCAACAAAATCAAAATATCCTGGCGTATCAATAATATTAATTTTTACGCCTTCCCATTCAACGGGTGCAACTGTTGTATTAATAGAAATACTTCTTTTTATTTCTTCTTGATCAAAATCACAAGTTGTTGTTCCATTATTAACACTACCAATTCTATCAATTGCTTTAGTGCTAAAAAGCATTGCCTCAGCTAACGTAGTTTTACCTGAAGAACCATGTCCCATAAGACAAATGTTTCTAATATTCTGGCTATTATAGTTTTTCATTCCATCCCCCTACACATTATTCATTATTTATTTTGTATCCTAGCACCATAATACTGTCGCTAAGATGCACATTTTCTATTGCAATATGTTCTGGTAATTTTAATTCTATAGCTGAAAAATTCCATAAACCTTTGATTCCATAGGTCACCATTTTCTCTGCTATTTTTTCTGTTTGCTCTTTTGGAATTGTTAAAGCTGCAATATCTATTTTGTTGCTTTTAATAAATTCTTTAACTTTATCAATATGTTGTATTTTAATATTACCAATAGTAGTCCCAATTAAATCTTTATTGTTATCAAAAATTCCTACAACATTAAACCCTCTATTTTTTATTCTATCAGATTTTGTTATGGCTGTACCCATGTTGCCCGCGCCAATAACAATAACCTTAAATCCATTATATGTTCCTAAAATTTTGCTTATTGACTCATTAAGATATTCAATATTATATCCATATCCTTGTTGCCCAAACTCCCCAAAACAACTTAAGTCTTGTCGTATTTGCGATGCAGTTAAACTCATTCTTTCACTTAACTCTTTTGAAGATATTCGCAATACCTTTTTACTTTTAAGTTCGCCTAAGCATCTTAAATATTTAGGCAGTCTTCTTATTACCGCCTCTGAAACCTCTTTTCTACTATTCATTGTCTCCTCGTTTTCTATAATTTCAGCAAATAAAATTATATAATATTAATAGGTATAATGTCAATTTTAGAGGATATATAAATATACCTTTATATATCGTCTTCTATCCCACCTAGTAATGTTATTGCCGTTCTAATTTCCCATGCATCATCGTCTTTTAGTTCCTCTAGATTTCTTTTTAAAAACCCTCTAAGAAAAGGTATAGCACGAGAATCATTATACTCAGCAATACATCTAGCTGCTATTGATTTATCATTTGATTTTCTAAAAAACTCTTTTAAATTTTTAAAAACTTCATCAGTCTTCTTTTCTTTGTCAATATCTATCAATGCAATTAATAAATGAAAATCATCGCCATTTAATTTTTCTTTTTCACGTAACGTTTTTAACACTTCATATATAGCTATTTCTCCAATATCAATAAGGGCTTGACGTGCACTTTCTTTTACTAATTCCTCATTACTTTTATATATTATATCTATTAGCTTGAAAGTATATTCATCTTTTTTGATTTTTCCTATTACTTTAATAGCTAATATTTGTTTTTCTAGTTTAGTATTTTCAAAAGCATACTTTTCAACAAAGTCAAAAATACCTAGTTTTTGGATTATATTTAAAAAAGATATAGGTATAAACTCATCACATATATCACATGCCATATCAAAAACTTTTTTCATTTGCTCTTTTGTTTTAATTAAATTGAAATATTCCTCTGGCAATTTATCTTCGATTTCTAAATTTTCCCATTCTTTTCTTGCTTTGTTAATAAGTTGCTCATATTGATAGGGTGATTTAATATACATCAGCCCCTCTTCACATGAGTTTTGTATTTTTAGATTATAGTTTTTAAAAATAACTTCAAAATATTTATCATCAATCATTTAAAAAATCCTCATTCTCTTTTTTGTTTTTTACATTTGTAATTGATATATCATAATATCCTATTATATAACCTACAAAAGCGATTATAGGAATAGATATAGATGCAATTAGATATGAATACCAAGTATAATTCAAACCTCTTATTATAAAGTACATAGGACCAAACAAGCATCTTACGATACCGTGGAAAAATCGTAGCGATATACTATTGGGTTGATAAATAAGAAAATAGACAATTTCAATTAGTATCAATGGAGAAAATCCAACTAATCCATATACAAACCCTTTAAAAGGATATGCCTTAACTTCTACCACTTCTTTACTTTCATATGCTCCTAATTTTCTCATTTGCTGGCCCATATATGACCATAGAAACATAAATACAATAAAAGATAATACACTTAGCCATAGATATTGATTATCTTTCATGCTAAGTGGAGCAATAAGAAAAAAAGAAAAAAGAAATACTGAAGCTAAATATGAAACTGTAACTTTTAAACTACTTGAAATAAAATTTTTCATAAATATCCTCTCTACATTTCTTTTTCCTTAATAAATAAAAGCTCTTATTAATTAAAGTTTCATTGTTTTTTTTATTTAGTCCCCATTTGTACTATCTTCTTTTGGGTTTAATGCTGCATTTCTTTTTGCAAGATCTTCTTGTATTTTACCTGACAAAATTAAATCAGTTATAGCCGCAATACCATTATTTTCATCAAAGAAAGCGACATCAGTAACTAGGCCCGTATATTCGTCATTTCTTACAACATATAATTTTGTTTTATCATAGTCAGTTATATAATATTCTAATGTTTCATAGTTTCCATCACTATATGTAAATTTCATATCACAGTATGGTTCCCCTGTAATTGTGGCCTCTGGTACAACTTCTGTTACTACAGGACTAATTAAAAGACTAAAATAAAATTGTCCAAAAGTTTCTAATTTTTGATCAATATCATTTATTGATTCTCCATTAAACCTATAATCATTTAATTTAACATCTTCTAAATATACTTTTTCGAAAAGCATTTTTCTACCAACAACATTAATATCTATTGTACTAACATATTTTAATTGAGGTATATATATATAAGGCGATATCACATTTAATACTGGTGTATCTAAAAAATTAAGAGTGCTTGAATTAATAGAGAAAACTTCCTCTTTACCCTCTATCATCGCATAATATGATAAGTCCTTAATATTTTCGTTTCCTAATATAAGTTTTGTTTTAATATCATTAGATTCTATTAGCAATTCATATTTTGGTTTATCCAGTCCATATATACTTAAATCACTTGGTTTGACATCCACATATTCTTTAACCATCAATGCAAATGTATTATTAATAATAGTATCAATTTTAGATATGTCTCCTTTAAATGTTATTGGTTTTGTTATCATCCAATGATAAACTTCATCAGGTATAATAGTAAATTGCTCTTGTCCATCTTTAATCAAAGTAAATGATGAAACATCAGCTAAAGCTCCAGGGAATATACTTAAATCAAGTAAATTTCCTCTAGTGATAAGCATCGATTTGGCTGTATATAATGATATTGAATATATTGCTTTATCACCATCCACCATCAAATAATAACCATTTCTATCGTAAAGCATATCTCCTAATATCAACTTATAACTTTCGCCATTTTTTAAAGTTCCAACAACGTATACAGATTTATCTGTAATTCCATATTTACTAATATCTTTTGGATTTTCATCAATAATATTTGTTGCAACTAGATTAGTTGTCATAATTGCTAAAGTATCTAATATGTTTTGGTCAATTTCGACATTTTCTTCTCCAACAATATACCAAATACGTTTTGTTATATATTCTCCACTATCCGCGCGCACTTTCCCATCTTTTTTTCTAAAGGTATATGTGGTTCCATTGTTATGCAATACTAATTCTTCAAGATTTGATGAATTATAGTCTGTTAAAGTTGCGTTTAATTTATTTATTGTATGTGGTACATTATTTATAGCGATTTCTCTTATAACGAAAAATCCTATTACCGCTATTAATACTGCTGCAATTGATATTGCAACAATTTTATATTGTCTCATAGGTGTCTCCTTCTTAAATACATAATTAATCCAGCTAACAAAATAAGACTTGGAAGGCCATATACTAATAAACCCCCAATGGTACTAGCTTGTTTAGCCGTTATTTTAATAAAGTTCACAAAATATGCTTTTTTATCAATAAAAATTTCACCAGCATTACCTTCTAACCAATTCATGTTATTAATCATAAATTTGGTAGCTCCTGCATCATACTGAGAATAATTAATCAGTATTTGATCTTGCATAAAACTTGCATTTCCTGACAATATTAATTTTGCATTAGTATTTGAATCAATAACCGATACCGCAATAAATGCTGCACCTGTTGAATCGTCAATATTATCATACATACCTTCTAATTTTGCTTTATCACTTGTAATTAATAAAGGCATGATGGATAAATTATTGTTAATTATTTTCAACACCGTCACTGAACGTGAATTAGGTGCTAACAACTTAGAAAAATTGTCATAAATTGGTGCATTAACATCTACATTTACAAGTTCTGGCAATATATAGTATTGATTTCCAGCTATATAGTGATCCGAATCATATTCTTTAATTTTATCATAACCAATTTGTACGTTATAGTTAGCCAAAAAGCTTTGCAAATTAGTAAATTTATCATTAGTAGTTAAACTATCCATAAGTACATACACACTATTGCCATTTTTCATGAATACTTTTAATTTAGCAATTTCTTCCTTATAAAAATCAGTTGTAGGATTAGATATAATAATAATATTTGTGTTTTCTGGTATATCTTGACTATATAAATTTATTCTATCCGTAAGCATTCCATTTAATGTAAGCTTTTCATCAAAAGCTATATAATCATAATCGTCGGTAAATTCTTCATGTCCTGTGGTATACAACACGCTAGTTCTATCATTTTTTGCAACATAATTTATTGCACTTGTAAATGCCATCTCTGCCTTAGAACCAACATCATACACGTCAAAAGTTTTATATTTGCTAGCATACGATTCAAATAAATTATAATATTTAATGACCTTTTTATAGTTACCACATTGCACAACAAAATTATTCGATGTAGTTCCTAAGACATTATCTGGATCTAGTTGATTCATAAAATCAATATTGGAATTAGGATCTATGTATTTAACGGTTACATTTTTATATGCATTATATTTTTTTAACAAATCAATTATTTTTGAATAAGAATTTGAATCCGCTATTTTAGTTTCATCAAATAGCCCGTATATAGTTACTTCCTTATCTAATTTTGTTAGAATATCTTTTGTTTGATCTCCAATTGAATATAAACCTTCTGGAGTTAAATCAACTTCAAAAGTTATCCAAGTTGCAATTAAATTAATCATAACAAATACTACAATAGCACTTATCATTACAACGAAAGCACTTGAGCCATATTTTAATTTTCTACTTCTTTCAATTTTTTTAACATCATCTATTTTCTTTTTATTTGTCATTTTATTCACCCCTGTATCCATCTTCTTCTTTCAATTAATCTAACTGTCAAAAATAAGATTAAAGCTGTGAAAGATAACAAATAAACTATTTCCGCAAATCCTAAAATACCTTTTGTAAAAACTTGGTATCTTGATATTAGCGATATCCAGTTTAGTATTGTGCCAACAACTCCACCAACGGTTGAGGCTAAAGTATGTGCAACCCACATAACAATTAGTGCAACAAAACTAATAATTGCTGCAATAATTTGATTTTCTGTTACAGCAGATGCAAGTATGCCAATTGATATAAATGCACCTCCTAATAATAAAAATCCTAAATACCCTCCCATTAACTGTGTTGTAAATGCACCTCCAAAGGCCATTATTATTAATGGATATATTAATGATATTCCAGATATAACCAAAAACACAGTATATGATGCAATAAATTTACCTAATACAATCTGTGTTAATGATGTAGGTGATGTCATTAGTAAAACCTCAGTACCATTTTTTCTATCTTCTGCTAACATTTTCATTGTTAAAATAGGTGTAATGAATATTAGAAAAAATCCCATATCTCCTAAGATATCTATAAAATCTCCTCTACTTGCTTGTAATTTTGGCCAGAAAAATATAGAAATTAACAATATAAATAATCCGATTATTACAAACGCAATAGGTGATTTAAAGTATGAACCGATTTCTCTTTTTGCTACAGTCCACATATTAACTTACCTCCGTTCCTTTTGTTACAACGCTAATAAATATATCTTCTAAAGTAACTGTTGTTGGTTTGCTTTCTAAAATAGGGCACTTAATCTCTGCCATTTTAAAGAAAACTTCATTTCTTATGTCTTTTTTTGCTTCAAGTACATATTTATACGCTTTTTCTCCTACTTTCGCAGAAGGCTCTATATATTTTACCCCATCGATGGTTTTAATTGAATTCACTATTATATCTTTTTCCCCGGCAATTAATAACGTTAATTTTAAAAATTGATTTATGTCATCTGATAGCCTTTGTGGCGTATCTTCTGCAGCAATAACTCCTTTATTAATAATTACAATTCTTTCACATATCGCACTTACTTCTGGTAAAATATGAGAACTAAGTATAATTGTTCTCTCTTGCGATAATGCTTTAATAACTCTTCTTATTTCTATTATTTGTTTTGGATCTAAGCCAACTGTTGGCTCGTCTAATATTAATACTTCTGGATTCCCCACTAGCGCTTGAGCTAGACCTACTCTTTGTCTATATCCTTTTGAAAGATTATCAATTAAACGTCTTCTGTGGTCACTTAAGCCCACTAGTTCCATAATATCTGCTATTTGTCCTTTTTGTTGTTTTTTTGGAACTTTTTTTAAACTACTAACAAAGTTTAAATATTCAGTTACTGTCATGTCTTTATAAAGCGGTGGAGCTTCAGGTAAATACCCTATTCTCTTTTTGACCTCTTCTGGATGTGTTAATATATCATATCCGTCAACTTTAACTGTTCCAGCTGTAGAAGGAAGGTATCCGGTGATTATATTCATAGTTGTCGATTTTCCTGCTCCGTTAGGCCCTAAGAATCCAAGAATTTCTCCTTTTTTAACTGAAAAGCTAATATTATTAACAGCAACAACTTGACCATACTTCTTTGTTAAGTTCAATATTTCTATCATTGTTACTCCTCCTATATAGATTTTTCATTTTTCTACCATACTATACTTGTATAGCTCTAAATATTATATATTTATTTATACTTTATTTCAAGCAAATAGCAAAATTTCAATTGACTGTGCAAATATTAATATATATACTGCTGTTATGAATATAAAAGCAGTTATTTTTGATATGGATGGTGTTATAGTCGATTCGGAAAAAGTTATTACTAAATCTTGCATTATGGCATTAAAAAACTGGAATATAGCTTGCAAAAAAGATGATTTCAAGCCTTTTACCGGTATGGGAGAAGATGCCTTTATTGGTGGTGTTGCAAACAAATACGGTATAGCTTATGATTTAGCAATGAAAAAATTAGCATATGAAATTTATATTGATATTGTTGATAAAGAAATAACGCTATATGATGGAGTTTCAGAATTAATTGATTATCTTAAAAAAAAAGGTTATAAACTCGCTTTAGCAAGTTCTGCAGATATGATTAAAGTTAAAGCCAACCTTAACGCTGCAAACATCCCATTAAAAGTATTTGATTCATTACAATGTGGTAATATGGTGAAAAATAAAAAGCCTGCACCTGATATATTTTTACAAGCAGCTAAAGCTATAAATGTAAAAGAAGATCAATGCATTGTTATAGAAGATGCACTTTCAGGTATAATTGCAGCGAAAGCTGCAAACATGTACTCTGTGGCAGTATTATCTTCTTTTTCAAAAAATGACTTTATACCCCTGTCCCCTAATTATATTATTAATAATACTGTTGAGTTAAAAAATATATTATAAGTGTTTTTTCTTTTCTCTTACAAATTCAATAGCACTTTTTGCTGCAATAGCTCCTTCGCCAACCGATTTCGAAACTTGTTTGAATCCGCCTACACAATCTCCTGCTGCAAATATATTTGGTATATTAGTACAATATCTATGATCAACAACTATATCTTGCTTATTTAATTCAAGACCCATTTTCATAGCTAGTTCACTTCCTGATGCACTCTCATATGCTACAAATGCTCCATCAAAGTTAATTACTTCTCCATTTTCAAATTTAGCACCTTCAACTTTATCTTGACCAAATATCTGAACCATTTTATTTTCAATTACATTCATCCCTGCTATAAGTTTTTTTGCTTCATCTGACATTTGTAATTTATGACCATTAGTTAAAATGGTAATATCATTAGTAAAGGGTTTTAATTCATATGCTTCGTGAGCTGTATAATTTTTATAACCAATAACAACTATTTTTTTATCTCTATAGAAGAAACCATCACATACGGCACAATGACTTACACCTTTACCTTCAAATGAAGTCAACCCTGGAATATGTACTTTTCTTCTTGCAGAGCCTATTGCAATAATTAGTGAGTGTCCTTGATATTTACCATTTAGACATGTTACTTCTACATTATCATATCCATTCACACCCACTACTTCATCATTAACAAAATCAACGCCAAGATTTTTTGCTTGCAAAACTCCTGTTTTAAGTAATTCTATTCCACTTAACGGCTTTTCTATGCCATAATAATTTTCGATTTTTTCAGCTTTTTCTAAAGAGCCCCATCCATTAGATATAATTAATGTTTTCATATTTGCTCTCGTAGTATATAAGCCTGCTTGTATTCCCGCTGGGCCTTTGCCTATTATAATAATGTCGTACATTAAATTTCTCCTATTTTTTCTTTAACTTATTTAATACTCTCATGAAATCATAAAACATATATATTGAAAACAAACTAAAAAATATTGTCCCAAAAATCCAATTTAAAATAGCAACTATTATTGGTATATTAATAGAAAGTATCAAATAGCCTATCATAATTAATACAATCAAGAATAGCGCTACTCTTCCAAAAATAGTCCAATATGCCATTGAAAGGGTTAATTTGCTTTTTTCAATTGGTTTTTTATTGAAAAAGAAAATACTTGGCATTCTAAAAGTGAATTCTACTAATATTAGTAATATTACAAGTAAGATGACCCCACCTGTTACTAATGCTATTAAAGTATTATTAAAAAAAGTTACACTATTATTTTCAATCGCTTTATTTAAAATAACAATATGAGGAACTAAAATTAAAGGTATTAATGCTAAGAATCCAAATATCATAAAATAGAATTCAAAAAATACATATGATACTTTTACAAAATATTTTTTTATTCCAGTAATAATGTCATTTTTAAGTGGCTTTATCTTTTTTACACTTTTAAATATTATATAAAAATATCCCGAATATATTACTCCAGATAAGATAGCAAGCATTAATGATAATACTAATACTCCTAACGCTATATAAGGAATAACCCCTATTTTATATATTTCCTTTGATATGATAATGACTGTATTTGTAATCGAATCAGTTATAAAAGTTGAATAAAGTTTTACTAGTGATGACAATGGATTTAAAAATCCTACTAAAGTTAACACAAGTGTTGCAATAGCAACATATATAATAATTAATGGTTTTTTAAGATATATTATTAATGCTGATTTTAAAAAATTCATAAAAATCCTCCCATTTAAAGCAATTGTATTATAACATACTCAATAAATATGTGTAAATATAATATAATTCAAATAGTGCTTTCTAAAAAAGGGATTTTATATCAAAACAATTTAATTGTTTTATGAAATATGTTAATATACATTTATCATTAGGAGGCAGTTATATATGATACTACATCATAACGGATTTGATTTTGAATTAAAGGCATACAATCGAACCTCTAAAGACATAGTTGATATAAGCATAAATAAAAAAAATGAAACTACTTTAAGTTATTTGCTTAAAGTTGATGAACCAACAAAATGCTCCATCGTTATTGAAGTGAAACTACTTAATGAAGAAAATTTGTTTCATTTAATCCCTTGTAATATACATGGAGATAATAACCTTATAAACGCAAAGCCTGGATTCTTTCCTAATTTAACCACTAAATTTAATGAATATACAACCTCTTCAACCATATGGGAATTTAGAGCGGACAGAGCCTCTCATCCTGTCTCAATTATTACCTGTGGTAATGGTGCAATAGGTATATCCATTGATCCATATTCTTTTGAAAATGGAAAAATTGTAAAAAACGGACTTTTTTCAAAATTGCCTAATAGTGCTGGCGTAACTATTGGATATAAAAATATACCCTATACCTTTACCTCAAAAGAAAATTTAACTACCTCTACCTCAAACACCCTTAAAAATATAACGATGCAAGGGGAAATATATTTATTTAGAGGCAAAAAACGTTTGTCTAGCCATGACATAATTAAAGCTGTTTATAGTCATTATCATAATCAACCAAAATATCATCATACGATTAAAGAGTATTTAGAAGGTTTTTTAAATAGTTACAAGAACATAAATTGGTCAAATAAATTTAATGCTTTTACAAATATGGATTGCAAATTACCTACTCAACCAAAATTAAAACCATGGAGACCTTTAATTGAAATAGGTTGGACTGGTACTGGAGTTTTATCTTATCCACTCTTAATGTCACAATTTCTTTTAAATATTAGCAATACATTTACAAATACTCTTATTGAAACTTTTGATGCCATGCAAACAAGAATTAATCCTAAAAGCGGTTTGTTTTATGATTTGGTAAAAACTAATAAAGAGAGTGATGTTAATGGTTGGTGGGCTGGCTATATAGTTAAAGATTGTCATTGTGCATATACAAATGGAAATGGTATTTATTATCTTTTAAGAACTTATATGTTTTTAAAAAAACATAACAATATCATAAAAACAGAATGGCTACAATCGGGACTGACAGCATTAAATGCAATAATTGAACTGCAAAAGGAAGATGGTAATTTTGGATATACATATTCAATAAATAAAAAAGAAATTATTGATGATTCAGGTTTTGCTGGATGTTGGTTTGTGCCATCATTAGCACTAGCGTACCAAATAACAAAGAATCAAATATATTTAGATAGTGCTATTAAAGGAATTGCTTTTTATAATAAGTATGTCGAAGATTTAAATTGTTATGGCACTCCAATGGATACCTATAAATCAATTGATCAAGAAGGTAATTTAGCCTTTATCAAAGGTGCCCGCCTTTTACATGAAATAACAAAAAATGAACTGTATTTAACCATGTTGAAAAATGGTGCTAATTATGAATATTTATGGAGATATAGTTATAAAGCATATCCTGATTATAAACCATTAAAAGATAGTTTTTGGAATTCTTGTGGTGGTAGCGTTACTTCTGTATCAAATCCTCATATTCATCCTATGGGTGTTAACATAACCGCTGATTTATTTTATTTACATAATATTACAAAAGATTCTTACCATCTAAATCGCGCATTAGATGGTCTTTATTGGGGATTACAAACAGCTGATTTATATCCAGAAATCACCGGTTATGGTCAATTAGGCGTAATGACTGAACGCTATTGTCCTTCTGATGGCTTGACTATTGAACATTATGATAATGGTGATATAAGTAGTATATGGTTTACCTTTAACGGATGGGCCGGTGCGTCAGTTTTAGAAGGCCTATGCGAGTCAATAATACAACATTATATTGATATATAAATTATTATAATAACTGCCTATATTCTGTAGGTGCCACTCCTAAGTTTTTTTTAAATAATCTAGTAAAATGTGCTACATCTTTATAACTTAGCATATCAGCTATTTCATATATTTTTAAATTTGTTGTTTTAAGCAACTTTTTCACTTCAATCATTTTACAATTGATTACATATGTCGTAAAAGATTCTTTTGTCTCGATTTTAAAAATTTTACTTAAATAATTTGGATGTATTTCTAGTTTATCTGCCACAGATACTAGCGATACATTACTATATATGTTGTCTTTTATATATTTTACAGCTTGGTTAACTAAAAAACTGTTTCTACTGCTTTTTTTAACATTCATTTCATTTATTATTTCATTCATAAATTCATTTATGAATTCACGTATTTGTTCAATTGTTAATAATGTACTAAGATATTTATATACTTCATTTTCATTGCCATAATATCGGTGCTTGTGTATTTCGAGGGTATAAATAATTTTTACTAGATAAAATGCCAACAAAAAAGTTATTCTTTCTTTTTGTCTAATATCATTACTAATAACCAATGAAACACTTTCAATAATTTTATCACTAATTTTTTTCATAACAATTTTATCACCATTTTTTAAGGCAAAAATCATATCATCTTCATTGTTTTTTAAGGTATTATCAAAATCTTCTATCGCTATTTTTTCTTTTGAGGTTTCAAATTTCTTATCTGAGTCAATAATAATATTCTGTCCTAATATAACCCTATATTGAATTGCATCATTCGCTGTTCTGTATGATATAGCAATTCTTTCTACATTTCCACATAAAGATCCTACGCCCACTGTTAGAATCATCCCCATATTTGTATTAACCCAATTTCTAATATTATTCAATTTTCCTATTAAAATTTCTCTCTTGATGGTTTTACTACATATTAATAATCCAATTTTACTATCTAAATTGAAGGAATAACTAGTAAATGATTCTTGTAAATTTTCTTCAACATAGCTCATTATTGCTGCTTTATAAAAACTTTGATCATATATATTTTTTGTTTGCGTGATAGTATTTGACTCAAATTCTAATATACAGACGATAAAATTATTAAAATCAAAATCAACTTCAAGTAATTTTGCCCTTTCCATAATTTCATTTCCATCTCTTATTTTACCTTCTAAGATGCTTTTGAAAAAGTTGTCCTTAAGTATTAGGATATTTTCTCTTAATTTTTTTCTTGTGCTATCATTAATTTTTATTTCTGCCAATTGTTTCTCCACCATATTTTTTGCTTCAATAACTTTATCAACCAAAATTTGCTCATCAATAGGTTTTGTAATATAAGAAAAAGCATTAAAAGAAACTGCTTTTTGAGCATATTCAAAATCCTTATATCCACTTATAAGAATAACTTTTATATTCGGATAAACTTGATTAATTATTTCTAATAATTCTAGTCCACCCATATCACGCATACTTATATCAGTTATTACAAGACTAGGCATAAAAATTTCAATTAAATCTAAGGCTTCCGATCCATTTTTAGCCAATCCGCATATATTAACTCCTAATTCTTTCCAATTAATACTTTTTGATATTCCTTCTCTAATGATTTTTTCATCATCAACAATTAACATATCTATCATCGTAATGCCTCCTCGTAAGGTATGGTTATAATAATCTTTGTTCCTTGGTTTAATTTTGATTCTATATTAATACCATAATTATTACCATAATATAATTTAATTCTTTTTTGTACATTTCTAAGTCCTGATTCACTCACAATCATTTCTGAATTAATACTTTCATTTATTAAATGCAATTTTTCGCTACTCATTCCTACCCCATTATCTTCAACAATAATATGAATAACCGAAAATTTAATATGTCCTGATATTGATATTGTACTATTTCGTTCTAATTCATTTATGCCATGAACAATAGAGTTTTCAACTATTGTTTGTACAATTAAATTCAATACCTCATATTCCATTAATTCTTCATCAAAGTTGATTTCATAATGAAATCTATCTCCAAAACGTAATTTTTGTATGGATAAATAACAGCTAATACCTAATATCATATTGTTTATAGTTATTAAATCTTTTCCTTTATTAAAAGTCATCCTATACATAGATGAAAGATTTATAACAATATCAGATATCTCTGTTATGTTATGTTCCTTTGCCATCCAATTAATGGTATCTAGAGTATTATATAAAAAATGAGGGTTTATTTTTTCTTGAAGCACCTTCAATTCCAATTCGCTTTTTACTAATTGTTCTCTATATAGTTTTTGAATTAAATTATCTATTTCATTTAACATATTATTATATGCTAAAAAAAGTTGACCAAATTCATCTTTTCGATTTATTTTTATTGTCTTTGAAAACTGCCCTTTTCCTGTTGTTTTCATGTTTTTTAATAAAATTGCTATAGGTTTATCAATATTTTTTCTAACAAAAAATAATATCCATAGCAAATATCCAATTAATGCTAGAGCTCCTAAGGAAATTAAAAAAATTCTTTCAGATTTACTAATAACCTCCGTGAATTTATCAGGAATAATATGAATGATTGCTCCATCAAAAGCACCTAATTCCGTATATATTAAGTCGCATTTTCCTAAATTTACAATATTAACTCTTAATATATTATTTTTCTTCAAGTATTCCTTTTTGTCATAAACTATCTTCCTTATATCAATCTTACTAAGTGTATTTACATCGCATATGAACATATCATCATCAAAATTAACTAACGCGACAGTGGTTTGATCATCTAACTTTGTTCGTGAAATAATATCAAAAAACTCGTCTTGATTGTAATTAATACTAATATAAATTGGAGAAGTAACATTACTATTAAATTTATCTGCTCTATATATCATAGAAATAAGATGTGAATTTTCATATCGCGAATCACTAGTTACCATCCACTTGATAGGCTCATTACCCTTGGCATATTTTTTTATCCAAGCTATATTGTTAATATATGATTGTTGGTATATATTTCTATATGAATCCATAAATATTTGTTCTTCTTTAAAATAAATAAAAATACTGGCAATTTCATCATTTAATTCTGCTTGATACATTATATCATTTACCAAACTACTAAGTGATGAGTTCGTATCTACTTCACCCACAATTGACTTTTTACTTATTGCATTAAGGTGACTATTATTACTCAATATAAGAGCTATATCATTACTCTTATCCACTCTATATTCGATATATTCATTAGATAAACGCGAAATATTATTTAGTACTGCTTCATTATTTCTTTCGGTTATTTTACTAATTCTACTATTGTTAAACATAACAAATAGAAGTACTATGATAATACCGATAGCTAACGCAAATATTAATTTGTACTTTATGCTTTTCAAAATACCCTATCCTTTTTATTGATATATATATTATCACTTATTTACTATTATATCATAAAAGATGTCTAATAATTATGTGTACTCTATGTTACGTGATATTGCAATTACCTCTAATGCTTCTTTAATACTAGATGCTTCATGCCAAATAATTGTTTTATGTTTTTTTAAAAATTCAATATTATCCATAATTTCTTTTTTTGTTAACAATACGCATACAACTTTATTCTTTAAAAATTCTCTATATTCTTTATAAATCTCAATAGCTCTTTTACTGTTTGGATCATTTGAAATCTCTACAACATCAATATTATCAATTGATACAATACTTGGAAGATTGTGTTCCCCCAAAGAATGTATATGCATAAAAACATGATCATAATTTTTAGTCACATTGTATGTATAAGGTCTACCAAATTCATTATATTGCTCAACAGATATCATTGTAGATGCATCTTCTGAAATATGTCCAACACTACCTTTTCCCATCCAAACATCAAATCCTGTTATAATTCCTCCACCTACCACATCAACAATCTCCTTTTGTTTATTCAAAGTAAACATTACTGCCTTAGAGCAAAATTCCATTAAATTTTTTAGTTCATCAGGATGTTCATATATGTCATAAAACATATCATTCCCTCTAATCACGTTTGCAATATCCATAGGCCCGTCTGCACCTCTAAATTTTGTGAAGAATCTCCCTCTTGCTTTTTCTTTTATGTATTTCAAACCATTAATTACCAGTTTAAGATATATATTGTTTTCGTCAAGAGAAATTCTATTTATATCATCATAAGTTTTCATTACTTGATGATGCCAACTAGTTTCCTCTGAAAAATCAACTTTTCCTCCTACAAATGCCGTATGTTCAGCAATGCCATACCAAGGTGCAAGCGCTGGTAATAAATCGTCGCTAATATCTTTGCGTCTATTCCAATAATTTAAAAAGCTTTCAATTCTATAATCTAGATACTCCTCCATATTATATGGCAACTTAAAGCTATTAAGAGGTTTCGATGGAGACTCAATTTCACTAATATTTTTAATTTGAATTAGTACGCCCGTTTTCGCCTTATTAAACTGCTTTGTCCTAGATAATACTTTATCTATATCATTTCTTACCATACTCATACTCTTTTCTTTTATATCTTAGTATAGAATAATCTATATATAAACACAATATATAAGCAAAATACCTTTTATATACTTTTTTCTAAACTTTTTAAATATATCGCAAATACAAATATGGCAATTCCCTGTAAAATACCTGATATAAAAAATACAATTTGATAGCCATTAACATTCATATTGAAAATATTAATATTGACATCTCTTAATTTATCCATTAAAAAAGAAGCAAGATTCGGTCCAACAAATGAAAAAATCGCAGTTAGTGATGCATTAAATCCAAAGAAAAGTAACCGATTTTTAGAAGAAGACAACTCAATATTTAAATTAAAAATAGCAATATTCGTACCAATCATAAATATTCCAGTTAGTATAATTACAAAAGGATATAATACTAATGATTTTTCGTTTATTAGTCCCCACATTATATTAGTAAATGCAAATGCTAGCCCCATAAATTGCAATGTCCGTCTCCACCCTTTTTTATCTCCTAGATTCCCAAAAGGATTAGCAACAAACATCTTAATTAAACCTGTAATACTTCCAATTAGTGCGATATACATATAATCCAAATTTAATACAATTTTAGAATAAAAAGTATAATATGGCATCGCCATGCTTCGGGCAAAAAACCATGATAATGAAAAAATCATAAAATATCTATATGTCTTATTTTTTAAAGGTAATAATAACATATGTCTAAATTTAGTTTTGTCTCTTACTATTAAATCCTCGTTATAATCATCAATCTTCACATATCCAATTACCTCTATAATAGAAAAAACAGCTGTTATTAAAAATAATACTAAATATGTTGAATAACTATCTGCATATACATCTAATATTTTCCCAACTATTAACGAAGTCATAATATATACAAGATTACTAAATAGATTTTTATTGGAATAATATTTGCCCTTTATTTCTGCTGGAACGAAAAAATTATTCCACTCTAATATTCCACTTCCTTTCATTGCTCTAAATAAGTGACCAAACAAAAAACATACAATTAGTAATATAATTTGATAATGACCAGTTGTAATTTTAGGTATAATAATAATTAAATAAAAGAATATATATTGAAAAATAGTAAAAAATATAACTACTTTTTTTCTACTCTTTGCTTTTTCATATATTCTAATTGATAGAACCTGTAGTAGATTAGTAAGACTTGGAAGTGCAGCTAATATTCCAATATCTCTGGCATTTGCCCCAAGATATAACAAAAAACTCGTCATTAATATTCCACCTAGTCCGTACATATTGCCATAAAAAGCTACACTAAATGAACTTAATAAAAAGAGTTTTCTAAAATTTTTTGATTTAATTGAATTTTGTATTTTTTTCATATTTAACTTAAATATTAATTTCTTCAAAAATAAAAAGGACCGTTTGCACGGTCCTTTTATTTAAATACTAAATATTAGTAAGTTTGACTTGTTGTTGCACCAATTTCTTTATTAGCTAAATCAAGTACTTGTTGAGCTCCTAAAGTTTTAGCTGTATCTCTGTACTTTTGAATTGCGTCAGTAACAGAAACTTCGCCTATCATTGATTTTGAGATTGCTTCATTTGAAGCTGCTTCTAAATCAGAACTAATTGTCATAAATAAGTCTGATGAAGGTTCTTTAAGTGATTCTGGAAGAATATATAATCCGCCCCATGACACTGCTTCGTCAAACCAAGCTTTTCTTCTTAATAAGCCACTATTAACTCTCTTAGTTGTAGCTTCGTTCCAATCTTTATCAGGTGAATTGTAAACTATTTCGTAAACTCTACCTATAGCGTATAGTGGATGTCCACCAACGATACCAGGTGCTGAGTAACCTCTAACTTTATCATCTTTCATATAATAGTTTTTATAAACAGTTTTTCCACTTAATGTGAACATTGCTTCACCAATGAAGTCTCCTTGGATACCCCATCTGCCTCTGAATACGCCTTCGTCAGAACCATAGAATATTGTAACATACCAGTTAATTGTTTCTTTTGGTTCAGGAGTTGTAGATGTCATAACCATTGGAGCACCTTGGCCTATACCATATTGATTAATATTAACTTTGATATTTCCTTTTAATGCATATATTCCTTCCATATAAGCATCAGGGAATGTTGCTTTAACAGCACTCTCTGTTGAAAGAATCCATGAATCCCAATAGAAGAATCCACCATAATATCCAGATTTAACTTTGTTTTTAGCTACAGTTGAACTATGAACAAATGCTTCTTTATCCATTACGTTTTCATTTGCCATTTTGTTTAATAATGTTAAACAATCAACCATTTCAGATTTAATCATTGAATCTTCCCATACGTTTGTGTTTGGATTCCAAATTGGAAGAGCTGATCCTACATGGTTAAGTCTAGCATCAAAAGCTTGGAATAAATCTTGCATTAACCAAGTTGTTCTTGATGTCATACCAAATGTATCATCTACACCGTTTCCATCAGGGTCATTGTATGTGAATTTGTATGAAGCTTCATATAAATCCCAAACTGTTTCAGGTCTTTTTAATCCTAAAGCATCTAACCAGTCACCTCTGATTGATCTAGCAAACATACTAGGAGTTCCGTCGCCACCTTGTGCTATTGCCCATAATTCACCATCAAATGAATAAGTTTCTTTCCAACTATTTTGGAAAGTTGTATTGAAAGTTTCGTTATCAGCTAAGAAATCTGTTAATGGATAAATTAAATCATCACCTTTCCACTCTTTAACGATTTGTGGTGTGAATAATTGAACTATACCATCTAAGTCTTGTGCAGCTACCGCTAGGTTAATTACTTCTGTGTAATTGTTTCTAGCAGGATAATGTGCATGAAGCTCGATACCATATTGTTTTGTCATCCAATCCATATAGTTCTGTTTTTGCTCAGTGTTGTCTAATGAATCACCAAAATAATAGGTTTTTGTTACGTCTATTCTAGCTGGTTTAGCTACTTCAGTACTAACTGGTGTTGGTGTTGGTGTTGCCTCTGGTGTAGGTGTTGCTACAGCAGTAGGTGTTGGTGTTGTCTCAACAGCAGGTGTGCTAGTACCGCAAGCTGTAAGCATTATTGAAAATGCAAATACTAAACTTACTACTAGGCATAAAACTTTTGTTCTTTTCATTTTTTTCCCTCCAAATTTTATATTTCTTGCAACATTATGTCGCATAGATACATTATAATATATAATTAAACATTTATCAAATAATTAATATCATTTCATATATTGTTTAAAAATACCTTTTAGCCTTTAATTGATCCTACCATTATCCCTGCTGCAAAATGCTTTTGCAAATAAGGATAAACCAAAATAATTGGCACCATAGAAACAATCATCATAGCGGAAGATAAACCATCTGAACTAACTGCTATTTCATTTAAATCTAATCCCATAGCCATAAGTCTTTCTTCCATTTCTTGTGTGTTTTTATCATTTTGCAATAATATCATTTCACGTAATTTAACTGGAAATGTATATTTTTTTGGACTTCTCATATAAATAATAGCAGCCATAAATGTATTCCAGAAACTAACTCCTGCAAATAATGCTATAGCAGCTAAAACTGGTTTCGCCAGTGGCAATATTATTCTAAAAAATACAGTAAATTCTTCAGCTCCATCAATTCTTGCCGATTCAGCTAATGAATTCGGAATTGACCAGTAGTAGTTTCTAATTAAAATCATATACCACCCACTCGCCATTGCTGGAATTATTAACACTGCAAATCTATCTATAAATCCTAATGCTCTCATTAATAAATATGTAGGTATTAATCCTCCTCCAAATAACATTGGAATAATAACTAGAAAATATATGAAAAATTTTCCACCTGGTAATTCTCTTTTAGACAATGTATATGCACCAATAGCATTTACTAACAAACTACTTGATGTACCAACTATAGTAATATATACAGAGTTTAAAAATGGTCTGTAAACCGATTCTTCTTTTAATACCATTTCATAATATAAAAGACTGAATTTTTTTGGTATAAGAGATATATTTAATTCGCCTTGAATACCTACATCTAATGATTGTTTTAAAACAAATAATATTGGTAATAGCATTAAAACTGTAAACAATAAGAAGAATATTATGTTTGCTATATTGAAAACTTTTTCACCCGTTGATCTTTTTAACATCTTTCACTCCTCCTATAAAATACTTCTACCGTCTTCGGTAACACGTTTACTTAAGAAATTCGCAAGGAATAATAAGAACATGGAAATTAATGCCTTAAACAAACCAACCGCTGTCGCAATATTAAACTTTCCTTGTATAATCCCTATTGAATAAATATAAGTATCCAAAACTTCTGCTGTACTTCTGTTCATTGGATTTTTCAAAACAAATATTGGTTCAAACATTCCAGCTAATACACTTGAGAATGATAATACTACTAATACTAAAATAGTATTTCGTATACCTGGTAATGTAATATGCCAAACTTGTTTTATTCTACTCGCTCCGTCAATAACAGCCGCTTCATATAATTGTGGATCAATTCCTGAAAGTGCTGCTAGATAAATAATTGAACTATATCCAACATTTTTCCAAATACGCATAAATGTAAATAACCATGGGAATAATGCTGCATTAGACATAAAGAATATCGGCTGTCCCCCAAAAAATCTAATCAACAGATTAACATATCCTGTTGAAGGAGATAACAATTGTATAAATAAACCAGCTATAACAACCCATGTAATAAAATGTGGTAAAGTAGAAATAGTTTGTACTGATTTTTTATACCATTTAATTCTAATTTCATTCATCAGTAACGCAAATATAATTGGAGATGGTGTAACAAATAGATAACCAAATGCAACAAACACCCAACTATTTCTAAAAGCCTCCCAAAAGAAAAATGTACTAAATGCTACATTGAAATTTCTAAATCCAACCCAATACTTAAATCCTGATAACCCATATTGTTGAAATCCAATCATTATACCTGGCATTGGTACGTATCTAAATATATAATATAGTACCAATGGTGGCAAAATCATAAGATATAACATTATATTAGTTCTTGTTAGAATTTTTTTCTGATTCCTTTTGTAACTACGTCTTGTAGTTGCAGTATCCATATAATCACCAACCTTACTCTTTTTAGATATTTAAACCGTATAAAAACGGTTAATCCCCTCAAATCACTTTGCTCGTTTTTAAATTATATCAATATTAACTAATCGTGTAAAGTGCTTTTTGTGTATTATATATAAATAAATTATATATTTAAATGATATCATATTTCATATAGAATACATACGTGAAAAATATAAACTTTATTGGTTTTATATTCTTATTATATTTACTTACTAAAATCCCAGTCTACTAATTTTGTCGCCATACTTATACAAGCTTTAACATCTTTTAAATCAACTATACTGACTGGTCCATGGCCATTTCTAGTTGGTATTGAAATGCCTCCCGTTCTCACGCCATAATTTGATGTATTCATAGCACCTGCATCTGTTCCTCCACCAGCTAAAATATCAATTTGATATTTTATTTTATTTTCTTCACCTATAGTAATCATTGCGTTTACTACATCTTCATCACAAATAACCGATCTATCCATCATTTTTATTGCCGCACCTCCGCCAAGCTTCATATTTCCTTTTCCAGAATCTGGAGTATCATATGACCCTGTAATATCTAAAGCTATTCCGATATCAGGTTTTACCACTCGCGAAGCTACAATTGCTCCTTTTAATCCTAATTCCTCTTGAGATGAAAATACAAAGTAAATATCATTATATGGTTTGTCAATTGCCATTAAAGTTTTAATATTAATATAACACCCAATTCTATCATCTAACGATTTAGACGCAATTCTACTGTTAGTTAATTTGGTAACCTCGCCAATATATGCAGCAACATCTCCTGGTTTAACATGTTTTAGAGCATCTTTTCTATCTTTCGCTCCTATATCAACATACATATCAAGTACTGAACCTTTTAATTCGCCTAATCCTTTTGTAAAACCTACAACTCCTATTGTCCCATTTCTAAATTGGATTTTTTGTGCAACAGTTGTTGCAACATTAATACCACCAACACCTCTTACTGTAATAAATCCATCATCTCCCACATTCATAACCATAAATCCGATTTCATCTTTATGTGCTGAAAACATTATCTTTTTTTTATGTTCTCCATATCCTTTTTTATAAACAATAATATTATCTATACCATCCCTAGTAATCTTATCTGCATAATCACTTACTAAATCAATAATAACTTTATCAATTTCTTTTTCTCTTCCACTAACTCCAACTGTTTGAGTTAATTTTTTAATCATTTTCATATTTCTCTCCTTGTATAATGCAAATGCATTATATTTTATTCTTTTTATTAGTTTATATATAATGAACTCAGGCACTGTGGATTAGTGTTTT
>Ga0256913_10000268_pt1 | contig 26101 bp, 18 predicted proteins | sample Axial_MatmetaG_FD_185970 | JGI IMG/M metagenome (GOLD analysis project Ga0256913, IMG submission 185970) | Deep-sea worm associated microbial mat communities from Axial Seamount, Juan de Fuca Ridge, Pacific Ocean - Axial_Mat | ecosystem: Environmental > Aquatic > Marine > Oceanic > Microbial... | reverse complement strand
AATAAAATAGATGCCGGGTTCAACAGTTAATACAAAACCGGGCTTGAGTTCTTTACCCAAACGCAGGTAGGCGGTTCCAAAGGTAGTAGCTCTCTTTGTGTTTTCGTCGTAGCCAACATAATCTTCACCCAGTCCTTCCATGTCGTGAACATCCATACCCATTTGATGGCCCAGTCCGTGAGGCATGAAGAGGGTGTGCGCTTCGGCTTTCAATGCCTCGTCCACATCGCCTTTCATCAGCCCTGCTTTTTTCAATCCTTCAATGATAACGCGGGCAGCGATAAAGTGTACATCGCGGTATTTGATACCCGGCTTAATGGCTTCGATTGAGGCCATGTTGGCATCCAGAACAATCTGATAAATCTCTGCCTGACGATCGTCAAATTTTCCACCCACCGGAACAGTACGGGTGATGTCGCTTGAGTAGCATTCGTGAGTTTCGGTTCCGGCATCGGTAACCATCATACGGCCAACTTCAAGGGTGTTATGATGACTGTGGTTGTGCAGGGTTTGTCCGTCCTGACTTAAAATAATGGGGAATGAAACCGGGCCCGCCAGTGCCAGCGAAATGCCTTCGATGGCACCTGCAATTTCCTGCTCTACAGTTCCGGGCATGGCCATTTTCATAGAGGTAGTGTGCATTTCGTAGGCTATATCAACCGCTTTTTCAATCTCGGCAATCTCTTCATCGCTTTTAATTTCTTTGAGTTTTACAACGCCTTTAATCAGCTCAACCGAAGCTGCGCTTTTTACATCGGCATTGGGAATACCCAGCAGGCTTGTCAGTTCAATAACGGTTTCTCCGCGGTAGGGTGGCAGGAAATGAACCTTGCGACCTTCTTTTAAAACATCGGCAATAAAACCGGCAAGGTCGGTATAAGGAGCTGTGTTCTCGATACCTGCCTTGGCAGCCAGATCTTTTACTTTGGGTTGAACACCCATCCATATGATGTCGTCGATATCAAAATCATTTCCGAAGATATAATCTTTGTTGTTGTCGAAATCAATTACTCCTGCGAATCCCGGATTTTGAAGTCCGAAGAAATAGAGGAAATGGCTGTCCTGACGGAAATGGTACTGGTTGGCAGGGTAGTTGAAAGCACAATCAACGTTTCCAAGGAAAAGGGCTACGCCCGAATTTACTTCATTACGTAAATTGTTGCGGCGGGTTGTATAAACTTCTTTATTGAACATAATATTTTGATTTTATTAATTATTTCTGTTGGCTTGTAAAAGTAGAACTTTTTTGTTTTTGAGTGATTTTTGCTTGCGTTATCTTTTCATAAAAGTCAGATTTAGTGTTCATGTTCCAGCTCCTCTTTGTTCATGTCGGCATGCAGGTAGTAGGCGTTGTTTAATACAATTAGAGGATTACCGGTTAATTCTTCCATCAGGTTGATTTCAGTGAAGCCCTCATCTTTTTTACCTGTTATTACTTCAACCATTCTGTATGCGTTGTGGTTGTTATGCTTTTCTTTCTCTTCGTTGTCAACAACAAAAATATACGACTTTACTCCTTCGTGAACGATGGCATCATCGGGCAGGGTTTGAACCATTTTGTTGTTGGTGTGCAGGTGGCCGGTAATGTACATGCCGGGTATCAGTCCGGCGGTATTACCCGAAATATTGGCGTGGATATGGACAGCACGGGTTTTTGGGTCGAACATCTCACCAATGGCAAACACGTTGGCGATGAATTCTTCGTCAGGTCGATTGGAAACAGTGAAATGGATTTTCTGTCCGGTTTTTACCAGATGGACATCATTTTCGTAAACCATAAAGTCGGCATGGATTTTTGAATTGTCGGTAATTTCAAACATCACATCTTTGGCATCAACATAGGTTCCCAGTTTGATGTTTACCGAAGTTATTGATCCCGAAATAGGAGTAATGATGCTGATGGTATTGAATATTTCGCCTCGAATAACTTTTTCGGGTGAAATATTCAGGAGTTCCAGTCTGGATTTAAGACCCTGATATTTTGCTTTGGTCGTGAAATAGTCGGATTTTGCTTTTTGGTAATCGCGTCCGGCACCCACTTTGTTTTCGTAAAGTTCTTTTTGACGGTTATACTCCTGCTCAAGATATTCGAGGCTGTTGGCAATGACAGCAAACTCTTCCTGAAGCTTGATATATTCAGGGTGTTCGAGAACAGTTAATACCTCTCCCTTTTTAACTTTATCGCCATTGAAAACGTTGATTTGTTTTACATTTCCGCCTACAATGGCAGTTATTTCGGCTTTGTTGCCGGGAGCGACAGCCAGTTGTCCGTTTATTTTAACAACGGTGGTGAGGTTTCGCATTTGAAAAGTTCCCAGTTTCAGATCAAGAGCAGCTTGTTGTTGTTTGGTTAATTCTACCCGGCCTTCTTCGTGATGTTCTTCATGTTCTGTTTCCTTGTCAACGGTTTTTGTGTTGCAGGCAGTGAGCAGGGATAGAAGAATAAGGGTTGCTGATATTATTTTCATGTGTTAGATTTTTACGATTTGATATTTGTTTTTTGTATTGACAGTTATTCTCCTGTTAAGTATTTGATGTTGGCAGCGAGTTTGAGTAGTTCACGCTGCTGAATCAGGAATTCTTCTTTTACCCTGATGGCTGCATCAACATTTTGGATAAACTGAACATAGCCTATGCTTCCGAGCTTGTAAGCAAGGTTGGAAGCTTCTATCTGTTCGTCAGCAAGAGGTAGTGCTTCGGTTTTGTAATAACTGACCAGATCGGCAAGAATTAAATACCGGTTTATCATCTGCTGATATTCATTCTTGATTTCAATTTGTTTTAAAACCAGCTGCTGTCCGGCTATTTCATAATTGAGTCGCGAAGCTTTGGTTTTTCCCGACTGTGAAAAGAACAGTAACGGAACCGATACTCCAACTTGCCACCCGTAAAAACCAGAAATGCCATCAATGGATTGAAGTTTATATCCAAGGTCAACCTTTGGTAAAAAACCTGATTTTTCCACCTGCCATCGTGCATGAGCCACTTCTGTTTGCTGTGAATAATAATTGATTAGCGGACTGAAATTTAAGCTATCGCTTTTTGTAACCGTGATTAATGATTTCTCAGAATATTCGTTGCTTGTGATGTTGAACGGTTCAGGAAAAAGTAAATAGCGGTTCAGTGCCTGCAACGAAAGCATGTAGTTGCTGTAGGCCATTTTGATGTTTACAACCAACTCTTTGTATTTGGTGGATGCCGATAGAAATTCAATTTTTGAGGTTTGGCTGATTTTGTATTTCAGCTCGGCAGCATGCTCAAAGTTGGCATATAAACTGTCGAGACGGTTGTAAAGTTTCCACTGCTCTTTGGCATACAACACGTCAAACCAGGCAAAGCTAACTTCCTTTTCTAACAACTGTTCAGTCATCCCCAGTTTTAACTCCGACTGCTGTTTACGCACGTTTGCCAGTTTTACTTTTGAAGGGATTCCGAAAAGATTGATGTCGTTTTGTTCGAATCCTATTTTATTGTGAATTCCTGTCTGCTCGTTACCAACCTCTTCTTTTCCGGTGTAGATGGTGGTTGAACCAAAATCGTAAGCTGTGGCTTTGAGTGCTTGTTGTTTTTCAACATCAAGTCTGGCAGCTTTTAAAGCAGGGTAGTTTTCTCTGGCTCTTTCGATGGCCTGTACCAGCGTAAAGCTTTTAGCTGAAACCGTTTCCTGAGCCAAAAGGTTGTTATTGGTTCCCATGATAAACAGAAACATCATCATTGTAACAGCACTTAATTTTGTCATATTAACACGTTTTTTGTTTTCAACCCATTTATAAAGAACCGGCAGTACTACCAATGTTAGCAAGGTGGAGGTAAGCATGCCGCCAATAACCACTGTTGCCAGCGGACGTTGTACTTCGGCACCTGCAGAGGTGGAGATTGCCATGGGTAAAAACCCGAGAATATCGGTGGAGGCTGTTAACAAAATCGGCCGGATCCTTCGGATGGTTCCTTTTGTAATGATATCAATGATGTTGTATTTGCCTTCGGATTTCAGTTCGTTGAACCCGGAGATAAGAACCAATCCGTTGAGAACAGCCACCCCGAACAAAACAATAAAACCAACACCGGCCGAGATGCTGAAAGGCATATCGCGCAGATAGAGTGAAAGAATACCACCCACTGCGGCAAAAGGAATGGCCACATAAATCATCAGGGTTTGTTTAAACGATTTTACCGCGAAAAACACCAACATGAAGATAAGTGCCAGAGCTAGCGGCACTACAAAAAGTAGTCGGTTGGTAGCCCGTTCCAGATTTTCAAAAGCTCCGCCGTACCGGATGTAGTATCCTGGGGGTAGCGTCAGGTTTTCATCCAGCTTTGTCTCTATCTCATTGACCAGCGATTTGATGTCTCTGTCACCAACGTTAATTCCTACATAGGTTCGCCGGTTGGTATTGTCGCGGCTGATTTGCATTGGCCCCGGTTTGTAACTGATGTCTGCAATTTCCTTTAGAGGAATCTGATTTCCGTCAGGAAGAGTAACAAACAGGTTTCTTAAGTTATCAATATCCTGCCGGTGTGCTTTGTCAAGCCGAACCACCAGGTCAAACATTTGTTCCCCTTCAAATATTTTTCCTGTTACCCCGCCGCTGAAAGCAGTCTCCACAGCACGATTCATATCAGAAATATTTAATCCGTAACGTCCCAGTTTGTTTCGGTTGTAGCGAACGGTTATTTGTGGGAGGCCTTGGGTAGCTTCAGCTTTTACTCCCTCCACTCCATCAATATCTGAAACAATTTCAGCAATCTCCCCGGCTTTGTCAGACAAAATGGTTAAATCATCGCCATAGAGTTTAACGGCTATGTCTTCGCGTATGCCGGTAAGCAATTCGTTAAACCGCATTTCGATGGGTTGAGTAAACTCAAAACCAATTCCTGTAAAAACCTCCAACTCCTTTTCAATATCATCCATCAGCTCTTGTTTGATTTTTACTTTAGTCCACTCTTTTTTGGGTTTAAGAATTACAAAAATGTCGGCAATATCCATGGGCATCGGGTCCATGGGAATGGTTGCCACACCAATACGCGACTGGATGCTCTCCACTTCATCAGGGAAGTTTTCAAGTACAATCTGCTCAATCTTTGTGGAAGCTTTTTCCATTTCGGAGAGTGAAGTGCCCGGTTTCATAAACGCCTGAAATGCAAAATCTCCTTCATCCAGTTTGGGTATGAATACTGCACCCATCTGTGAAAATAGAATCCCTCCTGCAATAAGCAGAACAGCTGCAAAAGTTATCACCAAACCGCCATTTTTAAGTACCCAGCCAATTACCGGTTTATAGCTGTTCTCTACCTTAATAATGATTTTATCGCCAACCGATTTTTTGTTGTTTTTCGGAGGTTTAAGGAAAGTAGCCGCCGCCATGGGGATATAAGTGAGAGAAAGCACCATAACACCCAGCACGGCAAAGCCAAAGGTCATGGCCATGGGGATAAACATTTTTCCTTCAACGCCCTGTAATGCCAGAATAGGAATAAACACAATCAAAATGATTAACTGACCAAAGAAAGCTGCGTTCATCATTTTGGAAGCTGAGTTATAGGCTATCTTGTCTTTCTGTTTTTGCGATAGTTTCGTACCGATAATCTCCTTTCGGTGGAGGTAAAAAATCATACTTTCCACAATGATGACCGCACCGTCGATAAGAATACCAAAATCCAGTGCGCCCAGACTCATAAGGTTGGCCCAAACCTCGAAAAGGTGCATCATAATAAAAGCAAAGAGCAGAGCCAGTGGGATGGTTGAGGCTACAATAAGTCCGCCCCTTAGGTTACCTAGAAACAGAACCAGAATAAAAATTACGATCAGTGCTCCCAGCATCAGGTTTTCGGCCACGGTGGAGGTGGTACTTTTGATGAGTTTGCTGCGGTCGAGAAACGGTTTTATTTGTACTCCTTCGGGTAGAGATTTCTCGATTAGTTTCATTCTTTCTTTTACCAGCTTGATGATTTCATTGGAGTTTTCACCTTTAAGCATCATTACAATACCACCCACTGCTTCACCTTTTCCGTCTTTGGTAAAAGCACCGTAGCGCAGGAAGTTTCCGAATTTCACTTTGGCAACATCACGGATAAAAACGGGGTGTCCGTTGCTGTTGGTTACCATAGTGTTTTTTATGTCATCCAGCGAACGCATCAAACCTTCGCCCCGGATAAAGTTAGCCTGATGGTTTTTTTCAATATAGGCTCCTCCGGTATTTTGATTGTTATTTTCAAGTGCAGTAAAAACATCAGAAATAGAAAGGCGCATACTCCTTAACTTATCGGGGTTTACCGCCACTTCGTACTGTTTAACATGACCACCGAATGAGTTCACTTCCACCACACCGGGCAGCATGGCCATCTGGCGTTTTACAATCCAGTCCTGCATGGTTCGGAGTTGCATATCGTCATACTTATCTTCGAAACCCGGCTGAACTTCCAGTGTGTACTGGTAAATCTCACCCAGTCCTGAGCTGACAGGCGCCATAAAGGGTTCGCCAAAGCCTATGGGGATTTTCTCTTTTACTTCGTTAAGTGCTTCGTTTACCAGTTGTCGTGGCAGGTAGGTTCCTGCTTTATCGTCGAAAACAATGGTAACTACTGAAAGTCCGAACCGGGAGATGCTTCTAATCTCGGTAACATCGGGCAGGTTGGCAACAGCCAGTTCCACCTGATAGGTTACAAATTTTTCGATGTCTTCGGTTCCCAGGTTGGGCGCAGTGGTTATCACCAGTACTTGATTGTTAGTAATGTCGGGAACGGCATCAAGTGGCACTTTGGTCATGGAGTAAAATCCACCAATAATGAGACCGATTATCATTAACCAAATTAGTGCCTTGTTCTTTATGGAAAAGGATATAATACTATTGATCATTTAGTTATCTTTTAAAAGATTTGTATGGATGGGAAAGTAGGAATGTTGGGAAAAATGGGAATAGGAGAAATTAGGGTATTGTAAAATACCTTAAGCCTGTTCTTCGTTTTCTGTAAAAATGCTAACTAAATAGAGGGGAACCCCGGGTGGGTGAGGTTTTAATAAGGACAAGAAGTGTCGGTTGTGCTTCGTTGTCAGGAAAAGGGTGTTTTGAAAAAACAGGGTTGTTCAACTCAAAGATTGAAAAGAGTACCTGAAAGGTTACCAACGCAAGTTGGTTAGAAAGTGACTGAGTTGAAGAAGTAGCCGGTTTGTCAACAATAATTTCGTTGAGTATATAACAGTGAACCGGTTCGTGGTTATTAGCATCTTCGTTGTCGTGATGCTCTTTGTCTTCGTTAAAACTATAGTGATGATCGTGCGGGATAATGGAATGAGAAAAGATTACCAGTCCGGTAATCAGCAAAAACAGTAGTGTGATATTGTTGTGTTCTTTTCTCATTATTTATTCAGAAGCAAATATATGAATATATTTACATGGCTTTCCGGGGATAAGAATAATTTAAGATTATTTTATCTTTTATTTACGGAGTTTTAGTTCCATAATATATATTATTATTGTTGTAACTGTTGTTTATTGAAAATGCTGTGGGGGTAGCCATGTCGTAAATAGCAAGTTTTGCTGTTGGAAGCGATAACCCGATCTCAATATTGGAGGTAAGGTTATAATCATTTGCCTTAAACATGATGCAAAAACATATGTTGCTTCAAAGTTTGACTAAGAGTATTGTTAACAGGATGAATGGGGCTGATGGAAGTGTTGTTTATGATATAAAAGAGATAAAATATCAAATCCATTCAGGATCAATTGTCGATAAAGATTGGGAACTATTTAAACTATATTTCGAACAGGTTAACGATGAGTTTTTTGATAAACTGAAAGAGATTAATCACGCTTTAACCAGCAACGATTATAAACGATGTGCATAAATCAAATTGAACATAAATATTAAAGAAATGGCAGTTGCCTCGAATATTTCGTGCGATAGTCTTAAAAATGCCTGTTATCGTTTAAAGAAAAAATTGAAGCTGGATAGTGATGTTAAATTGAATACTTTTTTAAATAGTTTATAAAAATTATTGCAGTAAACAACTTGTTTTTCAAAGCTTTTAGATAAAGAATCAATTATTATTTATGATTCAATAGCTCTTCTATTCGTAATAATTGTTTTTTTAGCTCCCTGTTTTCATTTTGTAAAGCCTCTATCAGCTTTTGTTGTTCTTGTGTTGCTTTTACCAGAGGAACAACAAATTCACCATAAGCCAACGAGTATGGGTCATGTTCGTTTGAAGGATGGTGTACACCATCAAAAACGAAATTTGTTTCATTGGCAGCCTGTTCCACTTCCTGAGCAATAAAACCGGTATGGATAGTATGATCAAATTTCCGGATGTGCTTTTTCGATTTCTCAGTTATTGAATCGGGAATGCCGATGTATTTGTTTAAGGCTTTGGTATCCCAAGTATAGCAAACCGGTCGTAGCTTTAGGATAAAGTCTAATCCTGCAACGTTTTCGCTTATGTTGTGTTTGAACCTGCCGTCGGAAGTATTATACCAGGGAGAATGGCCACCAATCCATACCACATCATTATCTCCAAGTCTTACTTGATTGTTTTGCGTAATCGCTGCATTGTAACCAATAGCAGTAGAGTTGCTGTAGTTACGATTATGATAGGCATAATAACCAATAGCAGTATTGTAATTACCGGTTGTATCGAAATAGAGCGCTTTTGCCCCTATAACAGTATTGTAGCTGCCTGATTTATTGTAGTAACCAGCATGACTTCCCATTGCCACATTATACTCTCCGGTTTCATTTAAATACAAAGACCAGTTACCATGCGCGGCATTGTAATTACCACCTGTATTGGTGTATAAAGCCCTAAACCCGGTAGCAGTATTGCTTGATCCCGTGCTATGATTCAATGCTTTGGTGCCAATTGCCGTTGAAAAATTGCTTGTTGTATTAGAATATAGTGCCCGGTAACCCAAAGCTGTATTACCATCACCAGTAGTGTTACTGTATAGTGCCTGATATCCTATTGCCGAAATTCTGTTGCCGGAAGTACTAAAATACCCGGCGGCAATACCCACGCCTGTATTTCCAGACATAGTAGTGTGCATCAATGCTTCGTACCCCACTGCCGTGATACTGTCAGCACTCGTGTTACCGTAAAGAGCGTTTTCACCTATGGCAATGTTTCTGTTACCACTAACATTGCTATATAGCGCACTATTACCAATAGCTATGTTTTGTTCGCCACCATGGTTATTGAACAAAGCAGATTGCCCGAAAGCGTTATTGTTGCTACCTGTTGTGTTGCTTTGCAGGGAGGCCTGACCAAAACTACTGTTGGAGCTCCCAGTATTGGTATACAGAGCAGCGGTTCCCACGGCAGTATTGCTCCATCCATGCTTGTTGGTATAAAGTGCTTGTTGACCTACCGCAGTATTGTTCTGACCGTTAGTGTTACTATAAAGTGCCTTGAACCCAAAAGCACTGTTATAATTAGCCGTGTTTGATTTCATGGCATAGCTGCCTATTGCTGTATTTTCTTTGCCTGAAACATTTAGATTTAAAGCATTGCTTCCCATTGCTACATTATTATTACCACTTGTGTTAGATTCGCCTGTATGGTAACCGGTAAATGTATTCTCGTTGTCGGTTAAATCGTCATTGATTCCGCTGTTTTTACCAAGGAAAACCGATTTTCCGCCTGTTCGGGCATCTGATAAATCATTCAGTTCAGCGGCACCACCAGAGAAAAGAACCCATCCGCTTCCAGAATAAAAATAGAATCCGCTGACACCATCGGTTTGATAAATCATTAAACCCGTTGCCGGTGAAGTGATTGCATCACGTTCAAGTTGTTTCATGCGAGGAACCAACATACCTTTAGTTGTGCTTTTAACATCCAGCAAAGCTGAACCATCTGCTACTGAGCCATCAGTATTTATAGCAACTTGTGCCGACATTGATGAATATATAGCAAGTAAAATGAACAGAATAATTAATCTCATGTTTTTACTTTTTTAAATATGAAATAAACTGCTTTGTAAATATTAATGCAAAAAACGTTTAATACACAATAAAAAACATCACCCTTTTGGGTGATTTTATAAAAAAAGCCCGTTCTGATTACAGAACAGGCTTGAAAAAACCAAATTTCCTACCTTTGGTTTGTTTTATTGCATAAACAATATTATTGTTTTTTGGAGATCAGTTTCTCAATTTCATCAAGGCGTTGCTTTAAGGTTTCCATTTCTAAAACTTTTTGCTGAAGTTTGATAATAGTCTTTTGTTGTTGTTTGATGATGTTTCCCTGTGCATTAATCAGCAATTGTTGTTCATAATTGGTTTTGTAGTTGTATGTGGTAAGTTCGTCGGTCAGGATAGCATTGTTTTGATGAAGTCCATCCGGTAAGGATTTGGGGTTAAGTTCAGGTAGTCCGCGATCGGTTTTGTCATCGAAACTTCCCGTTGCTTTGGCTTTTGGCGGGTGGTTGACAATTTCCGTTGTAACATCACGATTTGTAAAAGCAGCTGCCCCCTGATTGAACAGGTCATCGTAGTAGATATCATCCCATGCCATACCATTTAATCCCAGATCGCTTCCTTTATGGCTTCCCGGCAATAGGTTCCCGTCTTTTACAAAAATGTTTCCATGATGATAGAAAAAAATGCGGTCTTCATCGTTATCATATCCCATGGAACCGCCATAAGAGCCGTTATCATAAAACTTTACTTGAGCCAGGGTGGAGCCTGCTGCTTTCAGGTAGAGAGATGCTCCTGCAGTGGACGACTCGATGTTGGTATATACGTCTCCTGAGGTTTGTTTTACCTGGAAGTTTCCCCGCACATCTAACTTTTCAGCAGGTGTGGTAACTCCAATACCTATTTTAGGATTGGTTAGCTGGATTCCCGTGCCATAAATAATATTTCCAATATTCAGTTGGCTTGAAGAGTTTGAAGAAGTGGTTTGTGTATTATAACCTATTAAAATATTGTACCAACCTGAAGTGTTGCTATAACCTGCGTTTTTCCCAATGGCTACGTTGCGGCTTCCGGTACAGTATAGCAATGATTGGCATCCTAAAGCTGTGTTATCGAAACCGCTTGTATTGCTTATCCCGGCTCGATAACCCACAAAGGTGTTATTATTTTCCGTTAGATCATCATTCAAACCGGCTTCATCACCCAGGAAAACAGAGTTTCCTGTGTTCTTAATAGCAATCCTGCCATTATCGAAGACATAATGTTCTGTGCCTCCAGTTTGAAACCGGATTTTATCTTCGTTGGTGTTTTTTTCTACCTGTATCAGCGTGTTGCTGTCGGCATCGTACAATTCATCATGTATGTCAATGTCTACGGGAAGTGTTTCCCACGATGCTTTACCGTCGGCATCAGACTTTAACCATTTGTCGTTGCCGGGATTACCGCCGGTAATTTTTACCTGCCCGGCAACTTCAAGGCGGGCGGTGGGATTTTTAATGCCAATGCCCACATTACCTGAAGAGATGCTTGACTCTGTTCCGTCCAAATTGTTTGCGAACAGCAGGTTGCCAATGTTCAACGTATTGTTGCTGGTGGCTGAGGCAGCTTCAATATCAGATCCTATAACGATATTATTTGATCCGGTGGTAATATTCGTTGCTGCATTGTAACCTAAGGCTATATTTTTGTTTCCCGAGTTGTTTTTTAATGAAAAAGCACCCAACGAAGTGTTGTTCTGGCCGGTAACGTTTAAGTGCATGGATTTGTAACCTACTGCTGTGTTCTGACTACCAGAAGTATTGGAATAACCGGCAGCACTACCAATAAATGTATTAAGATTTGTGGTTAAGTCATCAGAGTTTCCCGTACTATCGCCAATAAACACGGAGCTGCCACTGTTTTTTATGGCTATTCGTCCCTGATCAAAAACAAAGTATTCGGTTCCTGCTAAATCGAATCGTATTTTGTCTTCGTTACTGTTTTTTTCAACTTGTATCAGCGTGTTGCTGTCGGCATCGTATAGTTTATCATGTACCATTGTTAGTTCTACCCATGATGCCAGTCCGTTTGCATCTGATTGCAGGATTTTTTTTGAACCCGGGCTACCACCGGTAATTTTTACTTGCCCTGCTACTTCAAGCTTTGCCGAAGGGTTTTTAACACCGATACCCACATTTCCGGTTGAAAGAGTAGAGTCAACACCATCCAGATCATTTGCGAATACTAAATTTCCAATGTTTAAAGTGTTGCTGCCTGTAGCCGAAAGGGCTGAAATATCGGAACCGATAATAATGTTGTTTGACCCTGTGGTTAAATTTGAGGCAACGGAATATCCAAGGGCAAGGTTTTTATCGCCTGATGTGTTATTCCTTAACGAAAATGCCCCGACTACTGTGTTGTTGTTTCCGGAAACATTATCTAATAGAGCTGAACTTCCTACGGCACAATTACTTACCCCGGATGTGTTTGAGTACAATGCAGAAGCTCCCAAAGCAGTATTCTGATAGCCGATAGTATTTTTATATAACGAATTGTTACCGATGGCACTATTGTATCTTCCTGTTTCGTTTAATCTAAGTGCATAAGCACCCAACGATGAATTTCCATAACCTGTAGTATTTTTCATCAGTGCTTCGTATCCTATTCCGGCATTGTTATTTCCTGATGTATTATAGTGACCTGACCATCTTCCTATGAAAATATTCATGTTAAGAGAATTGTCATCATTTTGTCCCGCTCCGTCTCCTATAAATATAGACCTGCCATTACCACTAAATATAAGTTGTCCTTTCTTGCTTAGTCGCATTCGTTCATTATTGTTGATGCGAAAAACCAGATCAGTTTCGTCGGTTGTTCCAATAAAATCAGTAAACGTTGAAGTACCTTCGTTACCTTGTAATCCCCAATTGCTGCCTTCGTTATCAAGCCGGATCCATGAGCTACTGCCATAGAAATAGAAACCTGCTGTGTTGTCGGTTTGATAAACCAGTAAACCCGTTGTTGGACTTGGTATTGCTTCACGCTGTTCTTGTGTCATTCGCGGAATCAACAAACCTTTTTCTGTCGAGGAAACATCCAGCATAGCCGATGAGTTAGCCTGAACACCAGTTGTGTTTATGGCCACCTGACCATTGGTGAGTAGGGAGAATAGTACCAGTAAGGTTGTTATTAAGGTTCGATTAAAAATATTTAATTTTTTCATAGTTGTAATTATTTGGTTTGATAAGTAATTCTTTTCTTTTTGATAATTGCATTGCCGGAAAAAACCTTCACTTCAACATTACCTTTATTATTGAAAAATGCTGCAGGTAAACGCATGAAGTCAGTGTTTCTAAATGAATAGCTAGATTTCATGCCTGATTTTTCAAATTTTATCAGGATTTTCCCCTTTCTAACTAAATCATTAAACTGAAATGAAATTCCCGATTCATTGGTTATGATTAAACAATCCATAGGTGCGCTTGTAAATTATTTATCGCAAAAAAGATTAAAAAGGGGATTGACAAGGGAGATCAGCGGTATTAAAAAAGGATGCATAAATACTTTAAAGAGTATTAAAAAGGGATGCAATGGATTTTTAATATGTTGTATAATAGAGTATAAGATGTATCAATAAGGATTTAACCATTTATTAAGCAGGTATTCATTACATTTGTCGTAAATCATTTAAAATGGATAATTCTTTACGTGGGCCAGCATTAAGGGTTATAGTGCTGTTCGTAATAGTAGTAGCTTATAAAACTGTTTTTGGCATTACTTCAGGTAAGCAAAAACAACAACCTGACTTCAGTTTAACCGAATTGAACAGTTTATCAAAAAAGTATTGGGATATTTCGCTGGACAGTTCTTTCTTGTATAGCAGACAGGCAATTGCTATTGCAGAGCAAAGCAGAATAAAAAATGATGAGGTGGTGAAAGCATATCTTTATATGGCGGTATCAATGTATTACCAAAGTAAATATGATTCAGCGGTGAAATATGCCTTACAGGGTTTTTCTATGGCTGATTCCATTCACTCGCAATGGGGATTGGGCTTTGCCGGCAACCTGCTTTGTGTGTTAGAGAGAAGAAGGGCTAATTATGATGTTGCTATTGAATACGGATTGAAAAGTGCCGAGATAAGTAAGCAGGTAAAAGACACCTTTAATCTTGCAGGAGTCTATCAAAACCTTGCTAATATTTATACGCTCACCGGTAAGCCAGTTATGGCAATTGATTACCTTTCAAAAAGTCTGGATCTTTATCTTTTGACTAATGACACGACAGGGTTGATTATGGCTCATGGTAATATTGGTAACCTTTATCTTGACATGAAGGATAGTGAGAAAGGACGAGCACATATTTTACGGGCTTTAGAACTTGATAAGTACAAAGAGTTGAGCTATGCTGATAACACCCTGGCCCTGGGAACCATTTATCTGGAGTTTAATAAAAAATATGATACAGCTTTACAACTGTTTCGGGAGGCTGAAGCAATTTATAGAGAAATCGGAATAGAAGATGGAATAGCAACTGCAAATGAGAATATTGGTGCGGCTTTATTGGGATTGGGAAAATCCGAAAAGGCATTCAGAGCACTTAAAAAGGCGGAGAATCAGTTTTTAGCCATTGGCGATTCGAGTCAGATTGCATTTATAACATTTTCATTTGCTAAGTATTATTTAAAGATTGATGAACCTGATACAGCTCAAATGCTTTTTAAGAAAGCACTCTATTTAGGAAGAAGGTCGGAAAGATTAAACATTGTAAATGAAAGTTTGTATCAGTTATACATGTTGACTAAGCAACAGGGTAACGCAACAGCAGCCCTCGATTATTATGAAACTTATTCTCAACAGGAAGATAGTCTGGAGAAAGCGTTGTTAAGTACACGCCTAATCAACATGGAAGCGAAATATCAGAATATTCAAAAGGAGCGCAAGATTGAATTACTGACTCATGAACGAGAGAAACTGAAGTGGCGTGAGGTTCAGTTTTTCAATATTATTTTTACCATGTTTGCGCTGGCGTTGGTAATTGGGTTATGGCTCTACTTTAAGCGAAAAAAGGAGAAACAGATTGTTTTACAGCAGCAGGAAATTTTGGTTCAAAAAAGCAAGCTGGCTGAAAAAGAGCTGGAAACAAAACGGATCAGGCAGAAGGAGATGGAGCAGGAGATTGAGTTTAAATCTAAGCAGCTTAGCACTCATGCGCTTAATATGATTCAGAAGAACAAAGTGCTTCAGGAAGTAAAATCGCACCTGAAAGAGATTGCAGGAAAGGTAAAACCTGAATTTCGACCCAACCTTAAAAAGATTGACCTGTTGCTTGCACGGAATATGAAAACTGAAAAAGAGTGGAATCTTTTTAAAATGTATTTTGAACAGGTAAATGGCGATTTTTTTAAAAAACTGGTTGAGATCAATCCTTCCTTAAACAGCAACGATCTTCGTCATTGCGCTTTAATCAAGCTGAATCTGAATATTAAGGAGGTAGCATCACTATTGAATGTATCGCCACATACGGTTAAAAGTGCCAGATACAGGTTGAAAAGAAAACTGGGAATATCACCTGATAATAGTTTGGGTGAATACATCAGGAGAATTTAAAACTGCTCTCTTTTGGCCACCTCTCCATCCGCTTCTTTGTACCACGATGGGTTTCCGGTAAGAAAGCCCGAAGTAATCTGATAGAACTTTTCAGGTGCTTCCACATGAACCCAATGGGAAGCTCCGGCAATGGTAATGATTTCGGCATTGGGGAAGTTATACCTGATTTGAGCGAAATCTTCCAGCAGAATATAATCGGATGCACCCCCTTTGATGAAAAGGGTTGGCTTTTCATATTTCCCCAAAGTGTCGATGGCATCAAACATTTGATCCAGGTTATTGGCAATACCATTAAAATTAATACGCCAGGCAAATTCATTGTTTTCGGTACGGTAAAGGTTTTTCAGAACAAAAAGCCTGATACGGTGTTCTTTGATAAACTCTGTCAGCATGCCCTCTACTTCGCGGCGTGTTTTGCATTTGGAAAGATCAACCTGCTGCATGGCTTCGATAATCTTTTTATGACTGATTCTTGGTCCGTAAGCTTTCAGTGTGATGTCAACTACCACCAGCCGCTTTACAAAATCGGGATTTTCCAATGCAAAGCGCATGGCAACTTTTCCACCCATGGAGTGTCCTAAAATAATGGGTTTATCAATTTCGTGTTCGTCAATAAAATCGAAAAGATCATCGGTTAGGGCAAGATAATTAAAAACATCGCTGTGGTTGGAACGCCCGTGGTTGCGCTGATCAATGATAAAAACTTCAAACCCTTCGGCAGCAATTCGTTTGCCATAGGTAACCCAGTTGTCGGAAATGCCAAATAACCCGTGAAGAATAATCAAAGGTTGATTGCCTTCGGTTCCATATTTTCGATAGAACAACTCCATGTTTTATTTGTTGATTAGTTTTTCTAATCCTGTTTTAAAGTTCTGATATTGCTTGTCAGGGTGTCTTGTGTCTTGATTCAATAGAAACTCATAAGATTTTGTGTATTCTTTATTGCGATAATGTACAATGACCATATTTGAGAGACTTTTTTCGTAATGCGGAAATAGTTTTAGTGCCCGGTTTAAATAAGAAACGGCCTCTTTATGTTTATTCAGTTCCGATGAAACAATAGCAAGATTATTCAAAACAGCCATTTGATTTGGAAATTCTTTTAGCGCGACTTTCAGATCATTATAAGCTAGTTGATAGTAACCTGCATTCATATTTGATACACCCCGGTACATTTTAATGGGGATATTGTTGTTGTCGATGGTTGTAAAAGGGGTATAGGCAATATCACAGTATTTAACAGCCCGCTGTGTTTGTCCCGAATTCATTGCAGTTGCAATTCTTTTAACAGTAAGTTCTTGACGTAGAAACAGGTAAGAATAGTAAAAGGATAATGCTGAGAACAGTAATATCAGTAAATTAGTTCGAAAAGAAAAATTAGCTGATTCTATACTGTTCTTTTTATTCTGTTCATAATAAAAACTGATAACAACTGCCATCATTATTGCCAGATAAACTTGTTGATTAATTCTTTCAATGGGGAAAGTGAAGAGCGAAACAAACAGGTAGGAGGTAATCCCTGATATCATCAAAATAATAATTAATAGTTTGTTTTTTTCTTTTTCATAAAAAAGGATTTTAAAGCCATAAAAGAGAATAATACCAAATATTGCGATAAACAATAGTAAACCCGGAATGCCTTTTTCGGTTAAAACCCATAAATAATCATTGTGAGGTCTTCGCCAGTTTTGATACTCATTTCCAAAATTCTTATAATAATAAGGGATAATGGCATTCTTCCAGTTCCCGGCACCAACACCCACAATCAGATTGTCTTTTGCCAGATGCATCGATGCATTCCACATTTTTATTCGCCACTGAGCGTTGCTTGATTTCGTGCTGAATGTTGATTCCATCTGTTGTTTCATCAACGATGAAGTACCGCTGTTTTGAATGATGACAAATGTAGTAAGTGAAATCAGAAACAGGCTTCCGAATGCGATAGCAATTGTTTTCTTGTGGCTTAAGAATATACTTTTTAAATTATTATTGAGGAGAAATATAACACTCAGTAGCAGCAGGGTCAATATAAAAACAATGGTGGCAATCCAGACCGACCGGGTTTGAATGATTACGATACTAATTAAAATCATTAGTGATGAATAAACAGCAGCACCTCGCCACCATTTTTTAAAAACAGCCAATGCATAAGTTGTAAAAGGCAACATCAAAAGCAACGAAATGGCAAACTGGTTTTTGTGAGCCATCAATCCTTTAACAGCATAAAGCACCATGTATAAATCGCTTTCGCTTCTGCCTGATACTTTTGTAAAGTACTGAAACATACCAACTGAAGTGGCAATGATTGCACTAATAATGATGCTTTTTACCAAAATAGTTAAAGCGCCTTTATGGGTAATTAGTATTTGTGAAGCATAGATAAGCAGCCCGATTGTCAGAATGGTCTTGGTAATATCAAAACTCCCTTCTCCCGGGTTTACTGCCGGAATCAGGATAATTAAACTCCATATTAAGTAGAGTATGGAAACCGGAAAGATGGTCAGTTTTATAAACTGAAGATTGGCTTTCCTGCTAATAATGTTCCATAAAGAAAAAGCAATTATAATGATACTTAACGACAATAATCGGGGTGCACTGTTATAATCCAGCGTTTTGGATGAGTGGACAAACGGGAGTATCAGAATTAAAGAAATAATCAGAAAATATACTTCGAATAAATTTTCTTGTTTTTCTTTTTTAGATTTCGATTTATTTCGTTTCGACATAAAACAGAGTTGGTAAAAGCAAAATTAGAATATTATTTAAGAAATAGCAGAATACGGAGGATTAATAAAAAAGTTTACTTTTATTTTTTCTTTTACCTGTTTTTAAAAGTTTAGGATAACAGAATTTAACTAAAGCAGAAGATATTAATGAAAACCCCGCCGTTGCTTAGTGTGATCATGCCTGTTTATAATGCAGAAAAATTTCTCTCTGATGCAATGAAAAGTGTGTTGGGACAATCATTTTATAATCTCGAATTAATCATAATTAATGATGGGTCAACCGACAAAAGTGAGTTGGTTATTCAATCATTTTCGGATGAGAGAATAAGATACTTTAAAAATGAAGAGAATTCAGGTATTGTTTATTCAAGAAATAGAGGGTTGAAGCTGGCAAATGGAGATTTTATCGGAATGGTTGATGCTGACGATATTGTTTATCCTGAAAAGTTTGAAAAACAAATAGAATTTTTAAAGCAAAACCCTGATTATGGTTTCGTTGGTTCGTGGGCAAGGTTTATTGATGAAAAGGGGAAAAAGATTCCCGGGGGTTGGAAGTTAAAAGCTTTACCGGAGAAGATTCCTGCAATTATGCTTTTTAAGAATTACTTCTTACAGTCGGCCGTAGTGTATCAAAAAGATTGTGTCAAGGATTTCTCGTTTACCAATGGATTTGAAATAGGAGAGGATTATCTTATTTGGTATCAAATACTAAAGAAGTACAAAGCCTGGAATCTCCCTGAATATATGGTTGATTACCGAATGCATCAGCATAATATTACAATAAAGCAAAAGGAGAAAGGCAATGAACTGGAGAGAGAAATTTTCAGAATTCAGTTTAAAGATCTTGGAATAGAGGCTACAGATGAAGAGCTTGATCTTCATATGAAAATCAGGTATGCAGATGCGATAAGCAGTATTGAAACACTGATAGAGATTGATAAGTGGTTAAAGAAAATTGTACACTTCAATGATCTCAATAAGGTGTATGATAAAAAGTATCTGCACGAAGTTGTGACCAACCGGTGGCTAAAAGTGTGTAGCAAATTTCGCCCTGTGAGTTTATCAGCTGCACGAGTCTGTCTTGGTTCTAAGTTTTTTAGTACTTTTATTATGAATCGTAACCCGCTTAAAAGAAGAGAGTAAATTATGTTAGTAAAATCGGTAAATGTTTCAATTGTTATGGCTAATTTTAATAATGGCCGATACCTTGTTGATTTTATCGAGAGCGTTATGCATTCAACAGTAACTCCCAAAGAGCTGATTATCATTGATGATGGTTCTACTGACAATTCGTTACAGATTTTAAAGAAATATATCCACCTTCCGTTCCTTAAGTTAATTGAATTTGAAAAAAACAGAGGGTTTTGTAATGCCCTTAATGCGGGTATTGAATTGGCATCGGGAGATTTTATATTAAGAGTTGACCCCGATGATATTATACTTAAAAACAGAATTGAAGCGCAAGTTGCCTTTTTGGAGAAGCATCATGATGTTGATGTAGTTGGCAGCAACGTAATTTATTTTGATGGAAATACCGGAAAAGAACTAATTACATCTAATTTTCCTGTTTCACACCAAGCCATTTATCAAGAATATTTTAATGGAGATCATGGAGTACTGCACGCTACAACATTAATCAGAGCTGATGTTTTAAAACAGTATCGCTATAATCAGAACAACTATTTGGCTGAAGATTACGAGCTTTTTGCCAGAATGATATCTGACGGACATCGGTTTTCAAATATAAAGGAAGCTTTGGTGAAGGTTCGGATTCATGGAGATAGTGCGGCAACCAATATTAATTATCAAACCATCCAAAAGACTTTTCAACTCAGGGATGAGATCTTTGGAACTTCAACTTCAGTCAGGAAAATTCGTTTCTATTATTGGTATATGCTTAATTATCGAAGGTTCTTGTTGTCGGATAACCTGTTTTACAAACCTGTTTTTCTTGTTTTAGCCGTGTTGGCTCATCCCGGAAAATTACTTAAAAGACTCTTTTAGAATCGGGAGATATGATACAAAACCAGTCACATAAACTAAGAGTAGGTATTTTAGGAACCAGAGGTATTCCAAATAATTATGGAGGATTTGAGCGATGGGCAGAACAGCTGTCAGCAGGGTTGGTTAGAAGAAATTGTCAGGTTACCGTGTATAATTCTCATTTTCATCCTTATCAAAGCAAAACTTACAAGGGGGTAAGCATTATTAAAAAATGGGATCCGAAGGGATTTGGGCTTGTCAGTCAGTTTATTTACGATTTGCTTTGTGTATTAAATGCCCGTAAACAAAAGTTTGACGTGATTATTCAGCTTGGTTATACTACCAGTTCGGTATGGGCATGGTTGCTGCCTAAAAAAGTGAAGATCATTTATAACATGGATGGAATGGAGTGGCAGCGTGAAAAATATAAAGGTCTGCTTAAGACTTATTTAAAGAAAGCGGAGAAATGGGCTGTAAAATATAGCGATGTTATTATTGCAGACTCAGAGCCTATTAAGCATTATCTTGATAATAAGTATAATATTCATTCTGAATTCGTGGCTTACCCGGCTCAGGTATTTAATAATCCCGATGAAAAAATTCTTGATAAGTTTAACCTGAAAAGAGAAAACTATTACCTGTTGATTGCCCGGTTTCAACCAGATAATAACCTGGAGTTAATTATCAAAGGAGTACTCAAATCAAATACATCAAAACAGCTTGTTGTGGTTGGTGATTATCATAACAGGTATGGTCGTTATTTGAGAAAAAAGTATGGCGATAAACGCGTTGTTTTTTTAGGGAAACTATACAATAAGTTGGAATTAGATAATTTACGTTATTACAGCGCGATTTACTTTCACGGGCATAGTGCGGGAGGAACCAACCCTTCACTTTTAGAAGCTATGGCAACCAATTGCTTGGTTTGTGCTCATGATAATGAATTCAACTATTCTGTTTTAGAGAATAATGCTTATTACTTCAAAAATGAGTTACAGATTATAGCTGTTTTAAATGATTTTAGTGGAAAGGAATCAAAAAAAGGCTGGATTAAGAATAATTTGGATAAATTGCATCAGCATTATAAACTGGAAGATATCATCGATAAGTATTATAAATTATTCTAATAAATGCGTTACTCTAAATACATATCAACTATAGCGGCCATAGGCGATTTTCTGATTCTGAACTTTCTTTTTGTCTTCACCTTTTTATATCTAAAAGAGTTTGGTCCGGCTACAGTACAGGTAAATGCTCTGCTATTTTATGTTTACATTAATCTTGCCTGGGTAATATCAGTAGCTATTTTTAAACCATATAAAATAGAAAGGCAGTCGGGAAAAAAAAATATTCTCTTTTCATATTTAAAAAGTGTAATATTCCTTTTGCCTCTGTTTTTATTGTATTTTCAGTTGTTTTCGTTTGATTATATATCACGCTTACAGGTTAAACTAATTTTTCCGGTTTTCCTTATTATGCTCCTCACATGGAGGTTTTCTCTCTATTATATGCTTATTCTTTACCGAAAAGCAGGATACAATTATCGTAATGTGATTATTGTTGGCAACAATGAAACAGCGAATGAGCTCCGTGACTTTTTTGAGCAGAACCAATGGGTAGGCTATCGTTTTAAAGGTTTTATAACCTATGAACATTCTGATAAAGCTGAGGTTGTTGGAACTTATGAAGATTTGGAAAATTATGTCGCAGTAAATGAAATTAACGAAATATATCTTATTTCAAACAATATTCACGAAAGTATTTTTAAGGTCATTACTTCTGTAGTAAGCAGGTATGCAGTAAAAATAAGAATTGTACCTTATGTTTCGCATTTTTCATTCATGAGTGTGAAGCTTACTAATTATGATACAATTCCCGTGTTGACCTTTCAGCGCGGACCGTTAAACTATTGGTATAACAGGTTAATAAAAAGAACTTTTGACATTGTTTTTTCACTGATTGTGATAGTACTCGTTTTATCATGGCTGATTCCGTTAATAACTTTGCTTAATCTGGTTACAGGTGATACTTACAGTCCATTCTTTATACAGAAAAGAACCGGTATGGATAACAAACCTTTTAATCTCATTAAGTTTAGAACCATGAAAAACAATTTGGTTGCTCATACCAAACAGGCAATAAAAGGAGATGAAAGGGTTACTAAAATTGGGAAATTCTTGCGTTGTAGCAGTATTGATGAGATGCCACAATTTATAAACGTGTTTTTGGGTAATATGTCAGCGGTAGGACCCCGGCCTCACATGTTGTCGCATACAGAGATTTACAAAGAGATGGTTAAAAAATTTATGATCAGGCATTCCGTAAAGCCCGGGATAACAGGTTATGCTCAGGTTAACGGTTACAGAGGGGAGATAAAAAAACCCAAAGATATTAAACAAAGAATCAAGATGGACTTGTACTATATTGAAAACTGGTCGTTTACGCTGGATATGAAAATTATCTTTTTAACCCTTACGAAAGTTTTTAAAGGAGATAAAGCAGCTTACTAAATGAGAATGCCAAAAGTCTATATAGTCCTTGTTAATTATGGCACACCTGATGATACCATTGAATGTTTAGATAGTATTTTGCAAAACAGCCATAGAGAATTTCAGGTTGTAATTGTTGATATACAAAATATCAATCATTCGATTAAAAGAATAACTAATTGGATATCAGAAAAGAGAAATTCCCGTTTTGAACTTGTTGCAGCACCAGATAATAATGGTTTTGCTTTTGCAAACAACATTGGTATCAGGCACTTGTTGTCAAAAAATGATGCTGATTTTATTTGGATATTAAATAACGATACAGTTATTGAAAAGGAGAGTATCAGTAAACAACTCGACTTCTATGATGAAAATTCAGTAAAAAATAAGATAGGTTTTATTGGGGCAAAAACTATGGATTATTACAATAGAAGAATAATCCAGAATGTAGGTGGTATTTTTAATAAGCGGACCAAATTTCCTGACTGGATTGGAGCCGGTAAAGAAGATCATGGGCAGTATGATTCAATAAAGATAGTTGATCATGTTCAGGGTGCATCCATGTTTTTCCATATTTCGCTATTAGACAGTATTGGATATATGGATGAGACGTATTTTCTTTATTTCGAAGATACCGACTGGAGTATTAAAGCTTTAAAATCGGGATTTTATAACATGGTTTGTACCGAGGGCATTATTTTTCACAAGCAAGGCAAAAGCACGGGTGTTAATTACCTTAATGATAAAGACCAACTAGGGAAAAAGAAGTATTTTTATTTCAATCTGCTCAAGCTTTACAAATTATACTTTAAACACTATTTGCCCTATGCTTATTATTTCTTGTTTAAGAAATTTGGAGGAAGGGTTTACCATAAAGAATGGGAAGAGGCAAAATTGCTTTGGCAAGTATTCTGGATGGGAAACAAGCAAAGAATTAATGTTCACTCACAAAAATAAAGTAGAAATAACTTGTTTTTTTACTAATGTTGGCCTATATTTGCTAGTTGAATTTAAGCAAACCGGAATCCTACCTTTGTTTTTTAGTTTTTAACTGAATAAACAACGTTTGCTTTATGAAAAAATTTACAATGTTCGCATTCCTGTTCTGGAGTGCCTTTTCGGTCTACGGGCAATTAATTCTATCGAGTGGGGCAGATATGCTGATTGGCAGTAGTTCGTCGGTTATTGCCAACGATGTTACTAATTCCGGGGGTACTATTACCAACAATGGTAATCTTTACATAAAAGGTAACCTGGTTAACAATACTGCCGCATTAATGGCAAGTAGTTCTACAGGGACAGTTACTTTTAACGGAAGCTCTTCGCAAGAAATTACAGGTGATTATGATGCCAGTTTTTATGGAACGCTGAAGATTGATAACGCTTCAGGCGTTGCACTTACCAGTACATCAACGGGGTCAAATCAAACGGTTAATGGAACACTAACCTTTGTGAATGGTTTATTAACCTTAAATGGTTTTGATTTAACCATCGGGTCTGCTGACCCAACAGGTACTGGTTCAGCCAAGTACATCAAAACAAATAGCACCGGTGGAGTAAAACGAAGCGTTATTGCAGATGGAAGTACAAATGTTATTTATCCGATTGGTATTTCTGCATATAATCCGGTAACATTACAAAATGCTGCTACCGGTACTACCGATGATTACGCAGTAAGGGTAGTAGATAATGAACCAAAAAACTCTGTAACCTCTCATATGGTTAACCGGAGTTGGGTAATAACAGAAAGCGTTTCCGGTGGCTCAGAGCTTACAGTCACACCTACCTGGAACGCAGGGGATGAATTAACAGGTTTTGACCGAACAAATTGTGCTGTAGGTTTTACTACCGATAATGGGACAACCTATAACTGGAAAGCTTATGGTAATTCAACAGGTACTTATTCAAGAACAGGAAATACTTATATTGCCATTGGTTCTTATACTGTTGCTGATAAAGATTATGTTTCAGACAATACAATTGTAACAGATATTGATCTTGCCAGTGGCCAAACTGATTGCTATAATGCTGTTGACACCTTAACTATCGCTCTTGATCAGTCAGTTTCAGTTCAAAATGGAGGTGATGCTACTTTTATTGCCGGAGAAAAAATATTGTTTAAACCGGGCTTCCGCTCTTATTCTGGAAGTCACAGTCATGCTTATATTACTACCAGCAGTAACTTCTGTACAAATCCTTCTCCACCTGTAGCAGCTCCTTTATCAGATACTGATGAAGAAGATATTGCGACAATTGCAGATATGTTTGGTGGTATAAGTAATAATAATGACCTTATTAATGTTTATCCAAATCCTACAAATGGTAGCCTTACCATTGATTTCTTAGGAGTAGAAACAACTGCAACTATCAGAGTAGTTAATTTTCAGGGAGGAATTATTTTAGAAACCGATATTAATAAGCAACTTATTAAAAAATTAGATTTACGTTTTCTCCCCGAAGGAATGTATATCATAGTTATTAACAACGGGGAAAGTCAAATAACTAAGAAAATTGTTAAAAACTATTAAGCTGTTTTATGCTAATAAGCTAACGTGAAAATGCTTCTGAGAAAACATTATATTGTATTATTACTATCTGTCTTACTTTTTGGTAATGCTACTGCCATGGAGTATAACAATCAGGAAATTAATTCGTCTGTTACAAACACATCGATTTCAAATATTGTTATTATTTCCGGCGAAAACATTACTTTAATCAATAATAATATTTTAAATGTTCTAAAGAATGGTAATGCAGCAAGCATTAAAGCAACCGGACATATAAAGCTTCAAGCCGGTAAAAAAATAGTTTTTAAACCGGGCACCAGGCTTTCGGCTAAAAAAGGGGTATCATATCGTGCCTACATTACTACAGCACAGGAAACCAAACCTGATGAGCTGGTATCAGTCAGATACCTGTTTTTCAAACAAATTGACAATAAGAAAACAGGACATAAAGGTTATTCAAAAGGAGCAGATTCGGGCAGCTTTATTTTAGGCGGTTCAAATGTTTTAGCGGTTGTAGTAGATAACCAGCAACGTAAAGTTGGTAGTTCAACTGATTTTAACTGCCGCAATCTTTTTAAAACTGCAACAACTAACAACAACAATAATACAACAAATGGTTTCAGCTTTAAGTCGGAAACCATAAAAGTACTGAGATTGTGATTATTTTATTTTTTTTGAAACAAACTCTGTTTTTAACTGTAAAAAACAAAAACACAAGTATTTACAAAGAAAATTATAAAAGATTATGAATAAACTACTAGAAAAAATACAATCATGAAAACAACAAGAAATTTATTTATTGCAGCGATAATGCTATTATCAACCATTCAGCTTAATGCTCAATGGGCTACCAGTGGCAACAACATTTACAATACTAACTCAGGTTATGTTGGTAT
>Ga0256913_10000267_pt1 | contig 26136 bp, 24 predicted proteins | sample Axial_MatmetaG_FD_185970 | JGI IMG/M metagenome (GOLD analysis project Ga0256913, IMG submission 185970) | Deep-sea worm associated microbial mat communities from Axial Seamount, Juan de Fuca Ridge, Pacific Ocean - Axial_Mat | ecosystem: Environmental > Aquatic > Marine > Oceanic > Microbial... | reverse complement strand
AAGTAAGAAATGAATAAATTCTGTTTTTTTTATCAAATTATGCACGGTTTTCGGAAGATTATGCAATTATTGTGAATAAATAGGAGCAATAAAGAACAGAAAGGAAGCACGATTTTTACATAATTGTTACAATCCACCAACGGAAAAGGGCAATGAGAAGAATAATAATGCCTTCCCATTTTGTAATTCTCCAACTTGTGCGCATTAAGCCGAAAAGAAAAATCAGATAAGCGGCAAGAATAATAAGACTGTAAAAATCGCTTTGATTAATCGATAAAGGGCGTATGACCGACGCGGTTCCGAGAACGCCCAGCATATTAAATAAATCACTCCCTATTAAATTTCCCAATGAGATTCCGTAATTATTTTTATGTAATGCTACCAACGAAGTTGCCAGTTCCGGTATTGAAGTGCCGGCTGCTACAATGGTAATACCAATCATCCATTCCGAAATACCCAAGTTGCGTGCTATGGATGATGCGGAATGTACAAGCAGATGAGCACTGCCGATAATTACGGCAATTCCTAATATTAATTTGGGGATGTCTGTCCACTTAAATTCTCCTTCGGGAACTTCTTCGTCCAAATCGGCTTTAGAACGGATCAAAAATATTACATAACCAATAAGTATTAGTATAAGAATTATTCCTTCTGCCGAAGATAATTCCAAATTAAAAAAGAAAAGAGAAAGCAAAAGTCCGGTGCCGACAAGTACAGATGCATCACGATAAAGCAAAAGATTATTTGTCCGTACTTTCCCGAATACAGCTACAAGTCCGAGAATTATTCCAAGGTTAAAAATATTTGAGCCGACAACATTTCCCACGGAAATGGCCATTTTACCTGCTAAAGCTGCAGAAACCGTAACAGCAAATTCCGGAGCGGAGGTTGCAAAAGCCACTATCGTAAGCCCGATAACCAGTTCGGAGATTCCAAGTTTTTTTGCAATTCGTGAAGCGGATTCGACTACCCAATTTGCTCCTATCCACAAACCGACAACTGTTAATACAATATAAAAGATATTTAGTAAAATATTTATCGCAATTTATTAGTAAAATAAAACTGAAAGTAACATAAATCTTGTTACTTATTCAAGTAGGAAAAGTTGGAATGTGAAATAATTTTTGGGAGTTACAAACAGCATAATAATTGTTTGCTCTTTTATTTTATTATAAAATTAAAATAAAAGCCGTATAATATTTAGGTTTGTAATTTTAACGAAAATTAATTTTCGGGGTTATAAGAAAGTTCGATCTTTATGTGAAAATCGGCTCCGCTGAACATTGTATATTTTACATCACCTATTGTACATTTGTAATCTTCGCCAACTAATTCACTTATGGTTTTTGCAATACCGTTCTCTATTTCGGCAATACTTACGCCTTTTAATTTATTTTGTAAAAGTTTATTAACATCAATTGCTTGTTCGTTTTTTTCGGACATTTTAATTCTCCATTTTTTTTTCAAATTTAACATATTAGACGGGAAAAATCTACTTTAGTTCAATTGAAAATAAATCGGTGTTGCAAAATTTGTATTTCCGTTCAAAAATTATGAAGAGGAATATTTTCCCCTTCATTTGAATTCAACCGATAATTTTAATTTCTTATTATTCTAAGCAATTCTTCCGTTTTTTCTTGCATTAGTTGAACGTTCCCTTTGGATTCAACATTTAACCGAAGTAAGGGTTCTGTGTTGCTCATTCGTACATTAAATCTCCAAGTGTCGTATTCAATACTGATGCCGTCAAGTTCATCCAAAATGCCGTCAGTATATTTGGCTTTAAGTTCTTCAATTTTTGCTTTTGGATTTTCCAACGTTGTATTAATTTCTCCCGAGCAAGGATATTTGGCAATCATATCACCCACAAGTTCAGAAAGCGGTTTGCCTTCTTCAGAAATTAATTGTAGTACCAATAAAAATGGAATCATGCCGCTATCGGAAAAAGCATTCGCTTTAAAATAATGGTGAGCAGACATTTCGCCGCCATATATTGCGTTAACTTCTCTCATTTTTTCTTTAATGAATGCATGTCCGCTTTTTGATACCACGGCTTCACCTCCGTATTTATTTACTATATCTATGGTATTCCAAATTAATCGGGGGTCATGAACAATTTTTTCACCCGGATTTTTTTTAAGGATTGATTTTGCCAAAAGCCCTACAATATAGTAACCCTCAATAAATTCGCCGTTTTCGTCAAAGAAAAAACATCTATCGTAATCACCATCCCATGCAACACCAAGGTCTGCATTGTTTTCTTTTATTGCATCAATAGTCGGTTGTCTGTTTTCGGGTAAAAGAGGATTTGGAACTCCGTTAGGAAACAAAGCATCTGGTTCGTGGAAAACTTTTATCATATTAACGGGAAGTCTGTTTTCAATTGCATCCAATGCCGGTCCTACGCAACCGTTACCGGCGTTAACAACAACTTTAAGAGGTTTTATTTTGTCGGTATCATAAAATTGTCCGAGATTATTAATAAACTCTGCCATTATATCCACTTCTTGAACAGTCCCTTTTTTTTCGGCAAGATTACCAAGGTTATTATTTAAAATCATTTGTTCAATTTTTTGCAATCCGGAGGCATATCCCATGGGAACGGAATTTCGTTTAACAAATTTCAGCCCGTTGTATTCCGGCGGATTGTGGCTTGCGGTAATCATTATTCCGCCATCAGCATCAAAGTGGGGAGTGGAAAAATAAATCATTTCGGTTCCGCATAATCCCAAATCTATAACGTCCGCACCGGCATCCGTTAATCCGTTAGCAAGAGCTTTAGCCAATACGGGTGAGGATTGCCGAACATCTCTTCCTATAACAACTTTTTTTGCGTTGTTTAATTCTACAAATGCGCGTCCTATCTTATATACAATTTCTTCATTTAATTCAGACGGGACTTTCCCTCTGATATCATAAGCTTTAAATCCCGGAAGTTTATCCATTTCAATTTCCTGATTGTTATTAAATTAAGTAAACGAAAATATTGGTAAATAGAATAAATAACAAATTATAATTACTTTCGTTCCTTCCCGAAACAACATTTACATGATGAATTATTGTGTAAGATATTTTCAAATAATGGATTGTTTTTTACATTTTATTCTCTAAAGTAAAATGCTACATTTACACATCTAAAATTCAGACGTGAGCAAATATGAAAATTTCGCTACCGAATCAATTGCATTTTATACAATGCAGTAACGCAGCATGTAAAGCAAAGTTTTTGGTAAATAGTAAAGAGATTGAACACGGAAAAGGTGTTTATCTTTGTTCGGAATGTTTTCTTAAATCCAAAACTCATCACACAATACAATGTTCGTTGTGCCTTTCAATAATCGATTTTTTGGAGACAGAAAACGGTGAAACCGTTACAACATATTATTCGAAAAAATGTACGTGTTGTACAGGTACCGTTGATGATGAAATTCGGATAAGTAAAAAGGAATTTGTAAAAGCATATGTTTAAAAATCTTTAATTCCTAAATTGCTAATTCAATTCCGCATAGTTATTATTATCTTTTAATAATTTTTAATTTAGGATTTCCAATGAAAAACTTACGCGCTTTTCTTATTAGTTCCGTTTTCCTTTTTTTTATAGGATGTTCTGCTTCGCAAAATGAAACGGAAACATTTCGGTACTTTAATCCCGATACGGTTAAATGTCATAAATTTGATACCGGAAAGATGTGGACTTTTGAAGATGCTCCGGTTGAGTATTTTGAAAAACAATATTCTTTTAAGCCCGATTCCGCTTGGTTAAATCATGTTCGAAAATCCGCATTAAAATTTGCAACTTGGTGCTCGGCATCATTTGTTTCGGAAGACGGATTGGTTTTAACAAATCATCATTGTGTTGATTTTATTACGGATAAATATCAGAAGGAGGGCGAGGATTTGCACAGAGACGGATTTTATGCTCCGTCGTTGAAAGACGAAAGGAAAGTGCCCGACCTTTTTGTAGAGCAATTGGTTTTTATAGAAGATGTAACCCCGGATATTTTCTCCGCTGTTGATAGCGGTAAAACTGAAACGGAAAAAGCTGAATTATTAAAAGCAAAAATAAAAGAACTTGAAAAAAAATATTCAGACACTACGGGATTAATTTGTAAAGTTACCTCGCTTTATCACGGGGGAAAATATTCTTTATACGGCTATAAAAGATATACTGATGTTCGTGCCGTTTATGTTAACGAAACTCGTATGGGGCTTTACGGCGGTGACCCGGATAATTTTACCTATCCTCGTTATAATCCTGACTTTGCATTTATGCGCGTGTATGACGATAACGGTAAACCGTTAAAAACAAGCGACTTTTTTAAGTGGAGTAAAAACGGTGCGGAAGTAAACGAACCGAATTTTGTTGTAGGAAATCCTGGCTCAACTTTCCGGTTAAAAACTATGTCGCAGTTAGAATATATGAGGGATGTTACATACAGAAATTTGAATTTTCTTGCCAATGGAAAAGTTAAATATTATTACGAGTTGATTAAAGAAGATACGGTAAATGCACGTAAATACAAAGATATGATGCTTTTTGTGGGTAACGGTGCAAAAGTTTTTAAATATTCTTATCGCTTTTTAACCGATTCGTATTTGATGACTCGTAAACGTGTTTTTGAAAATAAATTTAAAGCATCGGTGCAAGGTGATAAAGAATTAAATAAAAGATACGGGCACCTTTGGGATGCAATAGCGGCAATAAATAACGAGTATCGCAAAATAGCTCCGGAAATTTATGCCTATAATATTTCACAGCGTAATAGTTCCGATTATTTTCTAATTGCAAAAAAAATGATTGAACTTGCCCGCCAATTACAGAAACCTGAAAAAGAAAGAAGCGCAAAATATTTGGGCGGCAAACTGGATACAACTATTCAGAACATTTTTCCGGCGAATTTTAATGAAATTGAAACAGACAAGGAATTGCGACTTCAAGCGGAATTTATGATGTTAAATCTCGGTGATGATAATCCGTTAATGCAAAAAATGTATGGTGGAAAACACGGCGATGACGCGGTTAAATACATAAAAAGCAATTCTTTAATTATAACGGCAGAGGGAGTTAAAACTCTTGCTAACAAAGGGGCCAAGGCTATTTTGAATTCGAGAGATCCGTTTATAAATTTTATTTTATCAACTGAAAAACGTTTGGCAGAATTATTACAAAAACAAAGAGAAGCAAAAAGCACGGAAAAAGTTTTGGAAAATGAGTTGGGGCGTGCGCTTTTTGAAGTTTACGGAAATTCTATCCCTCCCGATGCAACATTTACATTACGCATCAGCGACGGTAAGCTAAAATCGTATGAATACAACGGAACCATTGCCCCGGTTCAAACAACTTTTTACGGATTGTACAACAGATATTTTTCTCACATGAAAAAATATCCTTGGGACTTACCCGAACGATGGTTACATCCCAAGGAAGGATTTGATATGAGTACACAATTCGATTTTATTTCCACAAACGATATTACCGGCGGTAACTCCGGAAGTCCTATCATAAATAAAGAAGCTGAAATTATTGGTGTTGCGTTTGACGGGAATATTGAATCGATACAGGGAAATTTCCTTTACAATCCTACAAATAACAGAACCATATCGGTTTCGTCCAAAGCCATACTGCAAATATTAAGATATATAGGCGGAGCGGATAGAATTGCCGATGAATTGGAAGCAGGGCATATTCCCGCAAAATATTCCGAAAAGGCAACCGAAAAAATTGAAGGAACTGTGGAAGAACCGAAAAGATAAAATTATTTAAATTTATTTAAGGTCTTATGTAATTATTTAAGACCTTTTTTTAAGAGGTAAAATATGAAACAATTAATTTTTCTATTCCTTTTTTATGTAACTGCAATTGCACAACCGAATCTTTACAGACCAATTGACTTGGATACGGTAAAATATTCTTTAAACGATTTTGGTAAGATGTGGACCTTTGATGATGTTCCGGTTACAAAATTTGAGCGGAAATACGGATTCAGACCATCTGTGGAATGGTTGGAGAAAGTACAGAAATCCGCTTTGCAATTCGGTAGAGGATGTTCTGCCGCTTTTGTTTCGGAAAACGGATTGATAATGACAAATCATCATTGCGGTCGCGGCAGATTACATGAAATTCAGGACGAGGGTGAAGATTGGCTTCGTGACGGTTTTTATGCAAAATCCTTAAAGGACGAACGCCGTGTGCCAAACATGTACGTTGACCAGCTGATTCGCATAGAAGATGTAACCGATGAAATAAAATCCGTTATGGATAAAGGGGAAACCGATTCCGCAAAAATTGTTTTGCGCGACTCCGTACAGAACGAATTAATCGAGAAAGGAGAAGCGGAAAGCGGATTAGTTTGCAAAGTGGTTACATTATATAACGGAGGGAAATATTCATTATATTTTTACAAACGCTATGATGATATTCGTCTTGTTATGTCTCCCGATTTTCAAATTGCCGCTACCGGTTGGGATTGGGATAACTTTACATACCCTCGTTACGAACTTGATTTTATGTTTTTCAGAGCTTACGATAAAGACGGTAAACCCGTTAAATCTCCGAACCATTTTTCATGGAGTAAGAACGGAGCAAAAGAAGGTGAGGCAATTTTTGTGGTTGGAAGACCGGGGCATACCGACCGACTTCTGTCTGTTTCCAATCTTGAATATTTAAGGGATGTTGTTTTTAAAAACAGACTTGTTTTTTACGAAGAATTATATCAAGTTTATTTTGAATTGTTTAACAAGCATCCCGAACGACAATCGGAGTTACTTAATTTGGTAATGGGTTACGGAAACGGAAGGAAATCGTATGCAGGAAGATTGTACGGTTTACGTAAGCCGGAATTAATGGCTAAAAAAGTCAGTTTCGAAAAGGAATTGCGTTCACGAATTAAAGCTTCAGATAAATTGGAAAAGAAATATGGTTCATTATGGAAAAAAATTGATGATGTAATTCACCGATTACGTGCAACGTCAAAACCGTATTACGCGTATCATCCGCTAAGAAGCGGAGCTGCAATCTATTTTATAATCGCAAATAAAATAATTGAATATGCATATGAAATGCAAAAGCCGGAATCGGACAGAAAAGCGGCTTTTCAAGAAAAGAATCTTCAGGAAACATTAAATAATTTTTTCCCTGAATCTTATGATGCGGAATTAAATAATTTGTTGTTGCGTGCTCACGCAAATTCCGTTACCTCTATTGCCGGAAGGAATGATACGGTTTTAAATGTTTTATATGGAGGTAAAACGGGAACGGAAGCCGTAGAATATGCTTTGAACAGAACTAGTTTGACAAACAAAGAGGATGTAAAAAAAATATTATCTCTTTCGCCTGATGAGATTTTAAATTCTGATGACCCGTTTATTCATTTTGCTCTTTTAAGTAAGGCAAAATTTGAAGCGACAGCAAAAACGAGGAGACAGTTGGAAAATAGTTTGACATTATTAAACCAAAAATTGGGTGAGGCGGTTTTTGATGTTTTCGGCAAGCAAATCTCTCCCGATGCAACATTAACGCTACGTATTTCCGACGGCGAAATCAAAGGGTATGAGTATAACGGTACAATTGCACCAGGTAAAACAACTTATTACGGATTGTGGGACAGGTATAATTCCTTCGGTTGCAAACTTTATCCATGGGGTTTACATCCGAGATGGCAAAACCCTCCGTCCGCGTTGGATTTGCGGATACCCGTCGGTTTTGCATCCACCAACGATATTGTGGGAGGTAATTCGGGAAGTTCAATAATTAATAAAAATCTTGAAATTGTTGGTTTGGCTCACGATGGAAATTTAGAATCACTGGCCGGCCATTTTATATATGACGAAACAAATAATCGTACTGTGGCAACGGATTCTTGGGGTTTGATTGAAGCGTTGAAATATGTATATAAAACGGATAGATTGGTTGAAGAATTGTTAAGCGGGAAATTAAAATAAGATGTTAAGCAAAGAGAGGGCCGTATAGCTTTCTCTTTGTGTTAAAACAATCCTTCAACTGATAAATATTTTTCACCTCCGTCGCAATTGAAGCACAATACGGTTGCTCCTTTATTTATTTTGTTAATTTTTTTTGAAATTGCGGCAAGTGTTGCTCCCGTTGATATTCCGGAAAAAATTCCTTCTTTTTTTGCAAGTAATTTCGTAAAACTATACGCTTCCTCTTTAGTTACGGAGATTGTTCCGTCCAAAATTTTTACATTTAAATTATCGGGAATAAATCCGGGTCCGATTCCTTGAATAAAATGCTGAGATGCTTTTCCGCCCGCTATTACGGAAGATTCTGCCGGTTCTACTGCATAAACTTTAAGATTAGGGAATTTTTTTTTAAGAGTTTCAGCCGTTCCGCTCAAATGCCCGCCTGTTCCTACACCGGAAATAAGGTAATCAATTCCCTCGGGAAAATCTTGTAATATTTCCAGTGCCGTTGTTTGTGAATGTATTTTTGAATTTGTTTTATTTGTAAATTGTCCGGCAATCCAAATTTTCGAATTTTCTGATTTTAATTTTTCAGCAAGAGCAATGGCTCCTTTTATTCGTTCCTTAGCCTTTGTAAGTTTAACTTCTGCACCATATGCAGTTAACACTTTCCTTCTTTCCACCGAAACGGATTCGGGCATAATAATTATTATTTTATATCCCTTAACGGCTGCTGCCATTGCAAGTCCTATGCCGGTATTGCCGGAAGTAGGTTCAACGATAGTCATCCCTTTTTTTAATTCCCCGTTTGTTTCAGCCTCTTCAATCATTGCAACGGCAATTCTGTCTTTAATGCTGCCTCCCGGATTACTCTTTTCTATCTTTAACCAAACATCAATATTATGATTGTAAAATAGATTATTTATTTTTACATGCGGGGTGTTACCGATTGTTTCCAATATATTTTTTGCTTTCATGTTTGCTCCGATAATAGAGAATAAAAATTAATCTTCTTTTATTTTCACTTCGATTGTATTAAAAACAACAGCTCCTTTCGGTACCGAACGTGTAAGCCAAACGTTTCCGCCGATTACGGCATTTTCGCCGATTACCGTATCACCTCCGAGAATTACGGCATTCGAATATATGATTACGTTATCTTTAATTGTAGGATGCCTTTTTGTATCGGATAATTTTTTGTTTACACTTAACGCTCCAAGAGTAACGCCCTGATATATCTTAACATTATTGCCTATTATAGTGGTTTCTCCGATAACAATGCCGGTTCCGTGGTCAATGAAAAACGAATCTCCGATTTTAGCTCCGGGATGAATATCAATCCCGCTCATTTGGTGCGCATATTCCGTAAATATTCTGGGGAGCAAAGGAATTTTAAGTTTGTAAAGTTCATGGGCAAAACGGTAAATAGCAATAGCCATAAATCCGGGATATGCAAGAATTACTTCATCTTTGCTTGTTGCCGCGGGGTCACCTTCGCAAATTGCAATGGCATCTTTTATCAGCATATTATAAATTTTCGGTACTTCGCCGAAAAATTTTTTTGAATATTCTGCCGCATATTTTTCCATACCATTATTTAACGAGATTAATATTTCTTGTAAATTTCTTCTCAGTAAATAAATTTTACTTTCAATCTCTTCCGAATTAAAATATCGTTTCACTGAAAAGTGGGGGAAAAGTAATTCTAAAAGTCCGTTGATAAAATCTTTTGACCCCGCACGTATTGGTATTCGTGTATTGTATTCTTTCCTTTTGCTTAAAAGCTCGTCGGCAAAAAGGGATAGATTACTTCTATCTTTGCTCATCTTTTGTTCCTTTCAAAATTATTTAGTTAATATGGGAATTGTAATAGGGTGTTAACAAATGCAGGTTGAAAAATATCCGAAAAAATTCGAGTTGAATTTTTGTCTGCTCAATAATGTATTTTTCTTTGAAAATTTCATAACTCGAAAATAATGAAAATAATATTCATGTGGAATTCATTTTTTTCGGTGAATTTATTTGCAACAAATTTACTATGTTTGCGTGATGATAAATAAAGCGGAAAAAATATTAAGAACGGTTTTCGGCTTTCATTCGTTCAGACCGTTACAGAAAGATATAATTGCAAATATACTTGCCAGGCGAGATACGCTTGTAATAATGCCTACGGGCGGGGGTAAATCTCTTACCTATCAAATTCCGGCACTGATTTTTGAAGGTATTACCATTGTAATTTCTCCTTTAATTTCTTTAATGAAAGATCAGGTTGAACAATTAGTTGAATTGGGAGTTGCCGCTATTTATTTAAATAGTTCTTTAAATACTTCGGATTACAGACGCAATGTGGAGTTGATTAAAAATGGGAAAGTTAAACTATTGTACGTTGCTCCGGAAACTTTATTTTTAGAGAAAACAATTGAGTTGTTGGAAAAAATAAAAGTGGAATGTGTAACGATTGACGAAGCACATTGTATCTCCGAATGGGGGCACGATTTCCGTCCAGAATACAGAAGAATTGCTGACATGAGGCGGAAATTTACTGAAGCGGTATTTGTTGCTCTTACCGCAACGGCTACCCCACGTGTACAGAATGATATAATTGAAAATCTCAAATTAAAAACATCAAATAAATTTATTGCGAGTTTTAATCGCAAAAATCTTTTTTTACAAGTTGCCGAAAAAATATCTCCTATTGAACAAACATTGGAATTTCTTGAACAGCATAGAAATCAATCGGGAATAATATATTGTTTTTCTCGTAGTCAGGTTAACGAATTGGCTGCCGGTCTTGAAGAACGCGGCTATTCCGCTAAGCCTTACCATGCCGGACTTACGGATAAAGAGCGTAAAGAGAATCAAGAAAAATTTATTAAAGATGATATTGCTATTATTATAGCCACCGTTGCATTCGGAATGGGGATTAATAAGCCGAACGTGCGTTTTGTGATTCATTACGATTTGCCTAAAAATATCGAATCGTATTATCAAGAGATTGGTCGTGCCGGAAGAGACGGCTTACGAGCCGATTGTTTATTGCTTTTCAGTTACGGCGATATCCGGAAAATAAACTATTTTGTCGGACAAAAAGAGGGGCATGAAAAACTGGTGGCAAAGCAGCATCTTGATAAAATGGTACGATATGCTGAAGCGTATAACTGCCGCAGAATTCCACTGTTGACTTATTTCGGAGAGGAGTATTCCGATAAAAACTGCGGAATGTGCGATAATTGTACAAAGCCTAAAAGCGGATTTGTTGATATAACAATAGAAGCACAAAAATTTATGAGTTGTGTTAAACGCACAGGTGAAATTTTCGGAGTTAACCATATTATTGATGTTTTACTCGGTGTTAAAACCGCTAAGGTTTTTGAAAAAAATCACGATAAACTTTCAACGTACGGTATTGGGCAAGAACACCGAAAAGGGGTTTGGCTTTCGGTTTCCAATCAGTTGCTTGCAAAAAATCTTATTTCAAAAGATGCGGAATTCGGAAGTTTGAAAATTACAAAAACAGGATATTCTGTGTTGAGTGGAGTTGAAAAAGTTAAAGGGAGACTGGATATAAAGGCGGAGCATACAGATAAAATGTCTTCCGGTTCTATATATGATAAGAGGCTATTTAGTGTTCTCAGTTCCGCACGGAAAAACATTGCCGATAAGAGCGGCCTGCCTCCTTATGCAATTTTCCCCGATAAAACTTTAATGGAAATGGCAACATATTTTCCACGTTCTTCCGAAGAGATGTTGACTATTCACGGAGTAGGAGAGGCAAAATTAAGGAAATACGGTGAAAAGTTTATACTGTTTATTTCTAACTATTGTAAAAAATATAACATTGAACCGCATAAATAAAATCATTTTTATGTTAATGCAATTGCATTAATTACAACAATTATTACACCGTATGTAAATTCAGCTAATCCTATTAACATAACGGTTTTGGTAAAATTGAATTTCGAGAAACCAATTACAGCCCTTATCAGCATAATTATCGGCCCGGCAATTGTTAGTTGCGGTAGCATGTTGTTGCTTATTAGAAAGAAAATTAATAATAAAAAGGTAATGTTGATTATGTGAGTCGGTAATTCCTTGTAGGGCTTATTTTTCATTTCCATTACTTTTGCATGAATGTAAACAATAGTCGGCAAAGAGCGGCTCAATAAAAGTACTCCGTAAACAAAGGCATTATATGCAAAGTTACCGTTCATCAAAATTATGGAAATAGACATTAGTGTAATTGCAACGGGTGGAATAAATTCAAAAATCAACTCTCTGCTTCGTCCTTTATATTCAAGGTAAAGATAGAAGAGCATTAATAAAAGTGCCGTACCGTATGGCAAACGAAGACGCAATTCGGAATTAAAAATTAAATAGAGGAAAAGCAGGAATACAATTGAAAAATAAAAAGCCAATACTTTTTTTGCCGTTGTTTTTAATTTGGGGGCGTTTTTCCCCGTAATATATTTTATCGGTTGGCGGGATAGAAAAAGTATAAAAGCCGCCAGAGCCAGTATTAATCCGTTAGTTGAAAACGCAACTATTAACGAAAGAATAAGCGGCTCCAATACAAAATTCCAAGAGCCGTGTTCATTGGGCAATGCTACTTTTCTTATTGACATAGTATTAGCTTATATTATTATTATTTTCTAAAGTAATTTAAATAATTATTACGATTTGCGTGTAATGGTCATTTACATATTATTCTCACCCCTTAATAATTCGTAACTCTATAGGGTTTGTTATTATAAAATTGCTTCCATATTTTAAAATAAGCGGATGAAAAATTTTGCATAAATAAAATTTTACAGAAAAAATAATTTAAAGCGAATAACTGCCGATGAAATTCAGAACGGAAATTGAGATAGAGAAGTATAAAAATTTAATTGAGCACTCCAATAATATTTTAACTATCGGTTCTTGCTTTGCCGAAAATATTGCCGAATATTTTAAAGCACACAGATTTAATATTTTGGATAACCCTTTCGGGGTTTTGTATAACCCGATTTCAATTTTTAATTCCCTTAAATTTGCTGTTGAAAAAAAAATATTTACCGAAACGGATTTAATTTATCATCAAAGCGAATGGCATAGTTTTTATCATCACAGTAATTTTTCTTACCACAATGTTGATTTTGTGCTTGCTAACATTAATAAATCAATGGAATTAACCAATCGTTTTCTTAAATCTGCCGATTTAATTATTGTAACATTCGGTACATCGTATGTTTTTAAGCATTTGGAAAAAGGGATTGTGGTTTCCAATTGTCATAAAATACCTCAAAAGATGTTTGAGCATTACAGATTAACATTGTATGAAGTTGAAAAGAATATCTCCGAGCTTGTCGGATTAATTAAAAATTTTAATCCGAAAGTAAGATTTATTTTTACCGTTAGCCCTGTGAGGCATTGGAAAAACGGGGCTGTAAACAATCAACTGAGCAAAGCCATACTTTTACTTGCAATTGACGAAATTATTAAAAAGGAAAAAAATTGTAATTATTTTCCGTCCTACGAAATTATTATGGATGATTTACGCGATTACCGCTTTTACAATTCCGATTTGATTCACCCGAATAAAATGGCTACCGATTATATTTGGGAAAAGTTTAGTAATGTAATCTGCTCGGAACATTGTTTGCAATTAATAAAAGATATTTCGAAAATAGTTTCCGCACGTAACCATAGAGTGAGAAACAAGAACTCGGATGAACATCAAAAGTTTATTTCTTCAATGATCAAAAAGATAGAAACTCTTGAAAAGAGGGAGAAACACCTATCTCTGAAGTCCGATTCGGATTATTTCAAATCACAATTAATTTGATTGTTAACCGCAAATTTTCGGTACAAAAGTTTGGTCTTCAAACGGAGGACGAATGTATCCTTTCCCTTTTTTGCGAGGGGGCAGTGTAATTGGTTTTGGCGATAAATCTTCGTAAGGAATTTTACTAAGGAGATGGTGAATTGTATTGAGCCTCGCACATTTTTTATTATCCGCTTCCACAACGTACCACGGGGCTTGTTTAATATCGGTATATTTAAACATTTCATCTTTTGCTTTCGAGTATTCAACCCAGCGTGCACGTGATTCCAAATCCATAGGGCTCAATTTCCATCTGCGTATCGGGTCGTGTATTCTTTTTTGAAAGCGCCGTTCCTGTTCTTCATCGCTAACGGAAAACCAATATTTAATCAAAATAATTCCGGAGCGAACAAGCATCCGTTCAAATTCGGGGCACGAACGCATGAACTCTTCGTATTCTTCTTCAGTACAAAAGTTCATTACTTTTTCAACTCCTGCTCGGTTATACCAACTGCGGTCAAATAAAACCATTTCGCCCGCAGCAGGTAAGTGTGGAACATATCTTTGAAAATACCATTGTGTCTTTTCTTTTTCCGTAGGTGTGCCCAAGGCAACAACACGGCATACGCGAGGATTCAGTTTATCTAAAATCCTTTTTATTGTTCCTCCTTTCCCTGCGGCATCCCGTCCCTCAAAAATTACTACTACTTTCAAACCTTTGTATTTAATCCATTCTTGAAGTTTTACTAATTCCACTTGTAACTTTCGTAATTCTTTTTCGTATTCCTTTTTGGATAATTTTTTATTTCCCATTTTTACTCCGGCTTTTTTCTGCAAAATAAGAATGTATTAAATATTATTCCACATATTATTATTTTTTTAGTAAAAAAACAGATGTATTAAGTTTTCCGGGTGCAAACCGAATATTGAAAATTTCGTACACCAAATATTGTTAGAGATTTTTTACTCATATTTATTTTATGAATAGAATTAGTAACTTTAAAATATAAATTATAATTAATGGAGTTCCCATGGCAAAAAATTCATCCTTTGATGTAGTATCCGAAATAGATTTTCAAGAAGTTGATAATGCTGTAAACCAAGCCGTTAAAGAGGTTCGTCAACGTTACGATTTAAAAGATTCTAAAACCGAAATAACACTTAATAAAAATGATAAAACAATTCTTATAAACTCAAAAGACGATTATGCATTAAAAGCTTCGTTCGATATTTTACAAACAAAATTTTTAAAAAGGAAACTTTCGTTAAAATCAATGCAACCGCAAGAAGCAGAACCTGCTTCGGGTGGAAGAGTACGTCAAACAATAAATTTGCAAAGCGGTATATCCAAAGAAAACGGAAAGAAGATTACCAAACTTGTAAAGGACTTGAAACTAAAAGTCAATGCACAAATTATGGACGATAAAGTTCGTGTGCAAGGGGCAAAGCGTGATGACTTGCAAACTGTAATTAATGCAATTAAAGAGGCGGATTTTGATTTTCCCACTCAGTTTGTTAATTATAAATAATCTGTAAAAATAGGAGCAACAAACGGCTAATGTTTTTTATATCATCGGACGAAAAATAATGTTATTCCAATAAAAATGATTGCAAATCCCGTATATTTTAAAATCGGGAAATACTTCTTTCCCAAGTAAAATCCGGCAAAAATTCCTACAGAAAGCAGAAAAAGAGTGGAGAAAAGGAAACCTGCAACATATTCTATCCATGAAGTGTTTACAAGAATTTCAGCACCATGCGCATAGCCGTGAAAAAAAGCAAAAACTCCTACGAGCAACATTGCAGTATTTGAATTAAACTTTGCAACTAATGCAATTAAAATTCCCGAAACAAAAACGGAGGTAATAATAATTTGTTCAACAAAGGGAATTTGAATTTTAGTGAGTCCGAATAATCCGCCGATTAGCATTACAAAAATAAAAGTTGCAGGAAGTTTCCACACTGCTTTATCGGGTATTTGAGATGCCCAAATACCTATGGCGAGCATTGCCAATAAGTGATCAGTTCCACTGAAAGGGTGGATTAAACCGTCTGTTAAACCGGATAAATGCGATAAACTCGGATGAGCTGAAAGTAATGTCGGAATTCCAAGAAAAAGCATAACAATTTTCAGGATACACGTCTTTTCCAAAATCAACCTCATTTTATCATATAAATTATTTACTTAAAATTTCTATATTACTACTTTTAGCAACAACAACATAATCAGCCATATTTATAAAAAGCCCGTGTTCAACAATACCCGCGCGTTTTTCTAATTTTCTTGCCAATTTTTTCGGATAAGAAATAATCCCGAAGTTTGCATCAAGTATATAATTCCCTTCATCGGTAATAAACGGAATGTTATTTTGGTTTAATCGCAATTTAACTTTTGCTCCCATAGATTCTAGGAATTCTCTTTCAACGTCAACCGCCATTTTAATTACTTCAATCGGCACCGCCCATTTTTCTCCGAGTACTTTCGATATCTTAGATTCATCAACAATAATTACATACTGTTTACTTGCTTGTGCAATTATTTTTTCGCGTAGATGAGCGGCTCCGCCGCCTTTAATTAAATTAAGCTTTTTGTCTACTTCATCCGCTCCGTCTATTGTTAAATCAAGTGTAGTGTAATCCGAAAGGGAAGCTGTTCTAATGTTTAATTCCTTTGCTAATTTTTCTGTTTTTTCGGATGAGGGAACTCCTAGTATATTTTTCAATTCGCCCGATTTTAATTTTTCGGAAAGCAGGTAAAGAACATAATTAAATGTAGATCCGGTTCCAAAACCAAGGACCATACCGGATTTAATAAATTCAACGGCTTTTTCTGCGGCGTTCCTTTTTAAAATTTCTTGCTTTGTCATAAAAATATCCGATTTGAAATTTAAAGCTACAAAAGAATTTATAAACTCTCCTTACTATTTAATAATTATTTATATTTGAAAATTAAATTTAAAATAAGATTGTAATGAAAAGGAAAGTATATATAGAAACCTACGGCTGCCAGATGAATCTTGCGGATTCCGAGATAGTGATGGGAATTTTAAATAACAAAGGATACGAAGTAACAAATAAAATTGATTCCGCCGATGTCGTCTTCCTTAATACTTGCAGCGTTAGAGACAATGCGGAACAGCGTATTCACGGTCGTCTTGGCAATATCGGTACATTAAAACAGAGAAACCCGAATATGGTTATAGGTGTACTCGGGTGTATGGCCGAGCGCCTTAAAGACGACTTGATTGAAAAGAAAAAAATGGTGGACTTGGTTGTCGGCCCGGATGAATACAGGCGGCTTCCTTCATTAATTGATGATGCGGTAAATGGTGAAAAAGGAATAGGAGTAAGACTTTCGCGAACGGAAACATACGAAGATATTGAACCGTATCGTGAAGACGGTTTATCCGCTTGGATTTCCGTAATGCGAGGGTGCGATAAATTTTGTACTTATTGTGTTGTTCCGTTTACCCGCGGCAGAGAACGGAGCAGTAAATTAATATCTGTTGTAGAAGACGTTAAAAAATTATCCGAACGCGGATTCAGAGAAGTTACTTTACTCGGTCAAAACGTAAACTCATATTCCGACGGTGAGAATGATTTTTCCGATTTGCTTGCAGCTTGTGCCGAAGCAGCTCCGGGTATGCGTATTCGTTTTACAACTTCACATCCGCAAGATTTATCGGACAAATTACTCTATACTATTGCGGAACATTCAAATATTTGCAACTATATTCACCTTCCGATTCAATCCGGTTCCGATAGAATTTTGGAAGCAATGAACCGTACATACACGGTTAAGCATTATCTTGGAATTATTGACCGTGCCCGTAAAATAATTCCCGGGGTATCTTTCTCCACAGATATTATCGCCGGGTTTCCTACCGAAACGGAAGCGGAACACAAAATGACATTGGACGTAATGGCAAAAGTGCGTTATGACGGTGCGTTTATGTTTAAATATTCTCCTCGCGAAGGTACGCGCGCTTACAAGATAAAAGATGATGTACCGGAAGATGTGAAATCCAGACGACTTACGGAAATAATTGACCAACAACAAAAAATTTCATTCGAAATAAACCAAGGACTGAAAGGTACGGAAGATGTTGTGCTTGTTGAAAGTTTGAGTAAAAAATCGGATAATTTCTATTCCGGTAGAACCGATACAAATAAAATCGTAATTCTTCCGGTTGCAAATAATGTTAAAATTGGCGATTTAGTTAAGGTTAAAATTTTTAAAGCAACTTCGGCTACACTATTTGGCGACTTTGTTGAAATTGTTGATAAATATCAATTATAAAATGTTCTTTCTTTTACATGTTTAAAAAGGGAAAACCCATGCGAGTCTTTTTTTTAATAATATTTTCTGCAATAAATTTGTTTGCCCAGGCGGATATAATTTCTACACTTAAAAAAATTGAATCGGGTGAAATTGCCGATGCCGAAAATGATTTAAAACAATTGAAACAAAATTATCCCGATAATCCGGAAGTAAAGTTTTTAGATGCGGTGCTTACCGAAAACGGAGAGGAAGCCCTCAGCAAGTATTTTGTTGTATATTCAAAATTTCCAAATTCACAATTTGCCGATGCGGCTTTGTATAGAGTTTTTTCATATTATTATGCACTTGGAAGTTACAATAAGGCCGAAAAATATTTAAAAAAATTAAAAACGGATTATCCTTCCTCGCCGTATATAAAAGCTGCAGATAGAACTTTGCCGAGCCAAGATTTTTTTATTGAAAAAGGTGTAACAAAAAAAGAAGTCCATTCGAACAAATCTCCCAAGGTCGAAGAAGTTCAATATAAATATACGGTTCAAGCGGGGGCTTTTTTGAATAAAACCAATGCCGATAATTTAAAAAAGAAATTCCAATTAAAAGGGGTATATTCCGCTACTTATACAAAAGAAGTTGGAGGCTCTTTATTGAACATTGTTATTGTTGGAAAATTTAAAAATAAAAAATCCGCCAAGCCGATTTTAAAAGAATTAAAAAACAAATATCGTTTAACCGGGCGTGTTGTTCCGTTAAAATAAACTTAGAAAGATGCAATGGAAATAACATTTATAGGTACGGGCTCCGGAATTACGCAACGTTTAAGGTTCCACACATCATTGCTTGTTCAAAACGGTTATTACAATTTGTTAATTGATGCCGGAGACGGGATTGCTAAAGCACTTCTTTATGCAGGCGTTAAATATAACGAGATAGATGCAATTTTTATTACGCATACACACGCAGATCATTTTTCGGGACTTGCATCGTTATTAACGCAGATGAAATTTACCCGTCGCAAAAAGCCTTTACTATTATTTATTCATTCCGAACTTGAAAATTTTGTTATCGATTATTTACGCCATTTATTCCTTTTTCCGTCAACATTTAATTTCAAATTGCAAATTTTCGGTTACAAATTCGGCGATGAAATTGAACATGCTGAAAACCTTAAAATTGTTCCATTGCAAAATACGCATATCAAAAACAAACATAATATTAAAGATATAAGCGAATTGAAATTTGTTTCGGCTTCTGTATTATTAAAAAGTAATGGAGTGAAAGTACAATATACATCCGATGTAGGAGCCGTATCCGATTTAAAATTGTTCACAAAATTCTCGCCCGATTATTTTATCTCCGAAGCAACTCATATTCCTTTTGAGCGTATTGTTGAACATATAATGCAAGCTAAGTATAAAAAGTCTTACTTTGTACACATTAATAACGATGATAAAATAATTGAACAACACAGGAAACTTTCCGAAGAAAAAAGGAGTAAAATAATAATTACTTTTGACGGTATGAAGGTTAAACTGACGTAATGACGCAGTAAATTAGCTAAAGTTAATTTCCTTTAGTAAATTTGTGCAAATAATATAAAAAAAATGACAACAAAAGAATTTCAAGAAAAATACGGAATAATCGGGAAGTCGAAACAAATTAAAGATTTGGTTGATGTTGTTCGGCAAGTTGCACCGGCAGATATTCCCATATTAATCACCGGCGAGAGCGGTGTTGGTAAAGAGGTTTTTGCCAATGCAATTCATAAAGCCAGCAAACGAGCTAACAAAAAAATGGTTTCCGTAAATTGCGGGGCAATTCCCGAAACGCTTTTGGAGTCGGAACTTTTCGGGCACGAAAAGGGTTCGTTCACCGGTGCCTCCGATTCTCGAAAAGGTTATTTTGAAATTGCCGATAAAGGTACACTTTTTTTGGATGAGATTGGCGAAATGTCCTTAACAACACAAGTAAAATTGTTAAGAGTTTTGGAAACAAACGAGTTTATGAGAATTGGCAGCGAACGGGTTACTTCGGTGGATGTAAGAATTATTGCCGCTACAAACAAATCGTTACAAAAAGAAGTTGAAGCAAAGCGTTTTCGAAACGATCTTTTTTTCAGGTTAAAAGCCGTTACGCTTACAATCCCTCCGTTGCGTAAGCGTAAGGAGGATATTATTCCCCTCGCGGATTTTTTTGTAAAAGAGTATTGCAAAAAAAACAATTTACCGGAATTTGAGTTTACAAACGATGTTCCTGATTTGTTGTTAAGTTATCATTGGCCCGGAAATGTTAGAGAATTAAAGAATACAATAGAATCCGTATTGGCTCTTAGTCGGGATGGGAAAATAACTGCGGAATCTTTTAAGATGCTTTTATTAGCGGAAGAGATTGCCGAGCCGGTAAGTAATAATCTCCCCGTATTTGTTGATAAGCCGGCAGATGCTCTTGATAGAGAAATGATATACCGTGCTTTGATAGAAATAAAAAAAGATATTGAGGAATTAAAAAATATTGCACGCATAAATTTGAGAAATATTCAAAACGAACCGATGCCAGTAAACGAAATTTTACCGATTAACGAACTGGAAAAACGCGCTATTAAGCAAGCCCTAGAATTTACTAAATGGAATAAAAAGCTTGCGGCCAAAATGTTGGATATAAGTGAACGAACTTTATACAGAAAATTAAAAGAATATGAGATTAATTAAAAATATTTTTCTTTTTACCCTCGTTTTGTTTTTAGGAGGATGCAGCTATTCTTTTACGGGTGCTTCGGTGCCTCCGCATCTTCATACAATTGCAATTCCCATCGTTCAAGATAAAAGCGGTTCCGGCGAACCGTATATCAGTAACGATTTTACCCAAGAGTTAACTCAACAATTTATTGACGATAATAGTTTGCAAGTTGTAAATTCCGTTAATTCTGATGCCGTTTTATCCGTTACGGTTGTGGGGTTTAACGAACGTACGGAAGTGGTATCGGGCGATAAGGAAAAAGCTACGGCACGCAGAATTACCATCACCGTTAAAGCCGTTTACAAAGATTTGGTGATGAAAAAAACAATTTTTAATAAAAGATTTTCCAACTATGCAACTTTCGACGCAACACAAAATTCAATAGAAAACAGACAAGATGCGATTAAACGTGCTATCGAAAATGTTAGTCTGGATTTATTATTGGCTGTTGTTGCGGACTGGTAATATAAGCGGGAGAAAGGATTTCAAATGAATAGTTTTCCGGTTGCGGAACTGGTCTTGGTTGTATATACGGTTTCACTTGTTATTCTTACAATTTTTTCCTTTCACGGTTTTGTGATGCTTTATTACCAATATAAACTACGCGGAAAATGCAAAGCCGTTCTCCCGTCAGTTGATACCTCACAAACAGTAACGGTTCAACTGCCTCTTTATAATGAAGTATATGTTGCCGAACGCCTTATAAATGCAGTGTGTAATTTGGATTATCCCAAAAATGTACTTGAAATTCAAGTGCTTGACGATTCTACCGACGAAACAACCGAAATTGTTGAGAAATTGGTTTTACAAAAAAAAGCGGAAGGCTTTAACATTAAACATATTAAACGTCAAGTTAGAAAAGGATTTAAAGCGGGCGCATTAAAATACGGACTTGAATTTGCAAGCGGAGAATTTATAGCAATTTTTGATGCCGATTTTATTCCTGCTCCCGATTTTTTAAAAAGAACATTGGCATATTTTGTTTCCGATAAAATAGGGATGGTACAAACGCGGTGGGAACACCTAAACGAAAAAGAATCGATATTAACAAGGGTACAAGCCTTTGCTCTTAACGGGCATTTTGCCGTTGAACAAAAAGTACGTAACGATGCCGGATTCTTTATTAATTTTAACGGTACAGGAGGTGTTTGGAGAAAAAGAACAATTCTGGATGCGGGCAATTGGGAAGACGATACACTTACCGAAGATTTGGATTTGAGCTACAGAGCTCAACTTAAAGGATGGAAATTTATTTTTCTGCCCGACGTAACCACTCCGGCACAGCTTCCCACGGAAATTTTATCTCTGAAAAATCAACAATTTCGTTGGACAAAAGGAGCAATTGAAACCGCAAAAAAAAATCTTCCCGCTGTTTGGAAATCCGATTTAAGTTTTAAAATCAAATTGCAATCAACATTTCATTTAACAAACAATTTTATTTTCCCTTTTGTTGTATTGGTAGCCCTGTTAAATTTGCCACTCCTTTTTATTAAGCATCAAGGGAATTACAATTCATTTTTTAATTACAGCGGTATTTTTATTTTGGCTTTTATCAGTACTTTTTTGCTTTATGTTATGGCACAAAAAAATATTTACGAAGATTGGAAAAAACGCATTTTTATTTTCCCCCTCTTTTTATCAGGCACAATGGGGCTTGCTTTAAGTAACACCAAAGCCGTGTTGGAAGGATTGTTAAATAAAAAAAGCGAATTTGTTCGTACCCCAAAATTTCTATCGGGTAATAATGCGGCTAAAAAAAAATATTTGGGCAACAGTAAAATTTCCCCATTAATTTTTTTCGAAATTATCTTTGCATCATATAGTTTAATTGCGGTTTTATCATCGTTATACCTTTCGGAGTTTGCGGCACTTCCTTTTAATTTAATGTTTTTTTTCGGTTTTTTTTTCGTCTCAATTCTATCCTTAAAGGAAGGATTAATAAAAAAATAGTTAAATTTACGTTATGAATTTTGAGAATGAACATATCGCCATTTATGAATTAAATAACAACTCGATGCTTTTTGCAAGAGTTGCCGCCGAATTTATCTTAAAAGGGGAAACAGACAGAGCAAAAGAAATTTTGTTGGAAGGAATTCAAAAGTTTGAAGAATACCCCACGCCTTATTTCCTTTACGGCAATTTACTTTTACAAGACGGAGAGTTTGCAAAAGCTAAAGGATACTACAAACAAGGGAACGAGTTTTTAAATAATTCCGAAACTTTGGAGTTTTACTTAAATAAAATTCCTATTGAAGAACAAGATGATATTGATGTTACGGAAAAAACAGATTCACAAATAGAATTTGTTACGGATAAAAACAATAACGAAATCCTTGAAAATAAATCCGAAGATCTGGAAGAACTTGCCGATAAATTGCATACTGCAAAAATTATCGTAAATAGCAATGAATTACCGCCGTTACCCGACGAAAGTGAAAAAAACGAAACAGAAGAATTCAAACCCGTTAGAGGATTGGTTTCCGAAACACTTGCTACAATCTATTTTAATCAATCCAATTATAAAGAAGCAAAAGCAATATACGAAACATTAATCGAAATCCAACCTGAACGAGAGGAATATTTCAGAGAAAGAATCAAAGAAATTGAATCCAGAATGAGACCTCGTAAAACCGATGAGTAATATTTCCGCAAAAAAACTTAATGCAAATTTTTATAAAAAAGATGCTAAATATGTAGCAAAAAAATTGCTCGGTAAAATTTTGGTTAGAACTGTTGCCGATAAATTGCTTGCGGCAAAAATTGTTGAAACGGAAGCATATCTTGCACATGGTGATGAATCGTGCCATGCATCAAAAGGGTTGACACAACGGAACAAAACAATGTTTTTTACCGGCGGTGTACTATATGTTTATTTGATATACGGGGTACATTATTGTTGTAATATTGTTACAGGGAAAGAAGGGGAGGGGGAGGCGGTTTTGCTGCGAGCCGTTGAACCCATTGAAAACATTGACGAAATGTTCGTGAACAGATTCGGTGAAAAAGAAATTACCGACAAAAAACTGCTCCTACTAACTAACGGTCCCGCAAAACTTTGCGATGCCCTTTCAATAACAAAAGAAGACGATAACACAAATCTTCTCGGTAATAATATATATATTCTGGATGCTCCTGCAATTTCGGAAGATAAAATAATTACAACAACACGAATCGGTATCACAAAATCTGTCGATTTGCCTTTACGCTTCTACATTAAAAATAATCCTTTTGTATCAAAGAAATAACAAGCTTTATTGATTTGCCGATTAAAATTTCTGTAGGTTCGGGCACAAAGTTTGCTTTAGATTGTAATATAGATAATATCAATTATTGAGAGTAAATAATGTTACGTAAAATATTTTTCATTTTTCTTGTCCCAATAACAATTTTGTTTGCACAACAACAAAAATTCAGAACAGTTGAAAATAATGCTTTTACTGTCGGAGAAAAACTTACTTTTAATGTAAAATACGGATTTGTTAAAGCCGGTGTTGCCGTAATGGAGATTCCGAGAATAAGAAAAATTGCCGGACGCGAAGTTTACCATATCACGTTTAAAGTCAATTCTTTATCCGGTTTCGATTCTTTTTATAAAGTAAGGGATAGATATGAAACCTACCTTGATGTAAAGGGACTTTTTCCGTGGCGTTTTGAACAACACGTTCGGGAAGGCGGTTTTACAATGGATTTTGCCGCTTTTTTTGATCATCGTCGTGGAATTGCCAAAACACGTAAAGGTGCTTACAAAATTCCTCCTAATGTTAACGATATTGTTTCCGCATTTTATTATGCCCGTACTTTGGATTATTCCAACTTAAAAGAGGGTGATAAATTTAAATTACAAAATTTTTACAAAGAAAAAGTCTATCCTTTGGATGTTGTTTACCGCGGTAAGGAAAAAATTAAAGTAGAAGCGGGAACATTTGATTGCATTATGGTTGAACCGATTATTATAAAAGGGGGATTATTTAAGACAGAAGGGAAAATAATTATTTGGTTAAGCGACGATGTCAGAAAAATTCCGGTAAAAGTAAAAACAAAAATTCTTATCGGTTCTATAGATGCGGAACTTGTAAGTTACGAGGGAACTGTAAAGCCATAGACAGCACACCAAACGCAGTTAGTTATAAAGCAATAAAAAAGCCGAGAGTAACCTCGGCTTTTCTTTGTAGCGGAGGCAGGACTTGAACCTGCAACCTTCGGGTTATGAGCCCGACGAGCTACCAATTGCTCCACCCCGCGATGTAAAATTGAGACACGAAATATAGACTTTGGCACGATAAATGTCAAATAAATATAGTATTATTTAAATTTTAACTTTATTTTTAAATAAAATTATATTTTTTTGTAAAAACGGAAAATTTTACATGTTAAAAAAGGTATGTTATGTTAAAATCACTACTTATTAAGGATTATGCTTTAATTGAAAATATTAATGTGGATTTTGCAAAAGGGCTTAATATTATAACCGGTGAAACCGGTGCCGGAAAATCTATCATTATAGATGCAATGGGGCTTCTGCTCGGCGAAAGAGCTTCTACGCAAGTGGTACGAAAAGGTGCAAAAAAATCTATTGTAGAAGGTGTTTTTGATGTTGCCAATAATAAAAACGTGGAAGATTTTCTTATAAAAAATGATATCGATTTTTTTAATGAGTTAATTGTACGTCGTGAAATCTCTTTGCAAGGTTCCAACAGAGTGTTTTTGAACGATACCCCTACTACACTTGCACATTTAAAAGAGATTGGAAATATGCTTGTGGATTTACACGGGCAGCATGAGCATCAATCGTTGCTTAGGTGCAGTACTCACATAGATTTTCTTGATGAATTCGCAGAAGTAACTCCCCTTTTGAAAGAATATAAGAATGAATATTCCAAACTCTCCGAAATTGCCAAAGAGTTGTTTGTTCTTAAAAATAAGGAGAACTCTTTAAAAGAAGAACGCGAAGCATATGAATTTCAAATAAAAGAGATTGATGCCGTATCCCCCCAAGTAGGAGAAGATGTAAAACTGAAAGATGAGTTGAATATTTTGGAAAATGCGGAAAAACTTCTTTACTTAATGGAAGATATTTATAACAGGGCTTACGAAGATGACAATTCCGTTCAAGATAACTTGGTAAAAATCCAGAACGGTTTATCGGAACTTTCCGAAATAGATAATTCATTTTCCGAAAAAGCAAGTGAAATTGATTCCGCAATTGCAATTGTAAATGACGTGGCGGATTTTATACGCAGTTACCGTTCCAAGGTTGAAAACGACCCCGCAAAATTAGATGAAATAAGAGAACGGCTCGGAGCGTTAACTCTGTTGAAAAAAAGATACGGCGGAACTCTCGAAAAGGTAATAGAACATCGTGAAAACATTGGAAAAGAATTTAATCTTACGGCAAATT
>Ga0256913_10000266_pt1 | contig 26188 bp, 24 predicted proteins | sample Axial_MatmetaG_FD_185970 | JGI IMG/M metagenome (GOLD analysis project Ga0256913, IMG submission 185970) | Deep-sea worm associated microbial mat communities from Axial Seamount, Juan de Fuca Ridge, Pacific Ocean - Axial_Mat | ecosystem: Environmental > Aquatic > Marine > Oceanic > Microbial... | reverse complement strand
GTATTACCAACGATTTCCAACAGGTGAATATGAGATTGCGATATAGTAAGATTCCAGTTGTAGTTGCTACACAAGGATACGTTTTCGGAGGAGGAGTGGAATTGTCGATGCATGCCGATAGTGTAGTTGCTTCATCTGAATCATATATCGGTTTGGTAGAAGTAGGAGTCGGACTATTGCCCGGAGGAGGAGGAACCAAGGAATTTGCCGTTAGACTGTCTGAAAGTATGTATCCCGGAGATGTGGTTATACCCAAATTGATAGAAAGTTTCAAGACAATTGCTACGGCTCAGGTTGCGACCTCAGCAGATGAAGCTTTTGATCTCAAATATCTTGATGCCAGAAGAGACAGTAAAGTGATGAATACGATGAGGGCAATTGCAGAAGCTAAAAAGAAGGTATTGCAAATGGCTGATACCTATGTGATGCCTGATAAAAAAGAGGTTAAAGTTATGGGTCGAACAGGTATGGCAACTCTATTGGCTGCTATTAATGAATTCAAACTGGGTGGATATATAACGGAATACGAGTCTCATATTGCTAAAAAAATAGCTTATGTGATGTGCGGAGGAGATCTGACAGGTGAACATATTGTTTCCGAGCAATATCTGCTGGATATTGAGCGTGAAGCATTCCTGAGTTTATTAGGAGAACAAAAGACAATGGAAAGAATTCAGTATATGTTGGAAAATAATAAGCCTTTAAGAAATTAAAAAAAAGATAGTTTTAAAAAAATATAAAAATAAATATTATGGCATATATAGTAAAAGCATACAGGACAGCGATCGGCAAAGCTAAAAAAGGTTCATTCAAACATACAAGGTCAGATGATCTCGCCGTGGATGTTATTAAATATATATTGGAAGATACTCCCGGACTTCAAGCTGATATGATTGAAGATATATTGGTGGGATGTGCATTTCCCGAAGGAGAACAAGGATTGAATATGGCGAGAAATATCGCTATTAAAGCATTGGGAATAAAAATTCCGGGAACAACAGTTAATAGATTTTGCGGTTCCGGCTTAGAGACAATCGCTATGGCAGCAGCCAAAATAGATGCTGGTATGGGCGATATCTATATAGCAGGAGGAGCTGAAAGTATGACAATGGTTCCTATGACAGGTTTTAGGCTGGCACCTAATTACGATGTAGCTCACGATATGCCTGAAGCTTTGGTAGGTATGGGTATTACCGCTGAAGCAGTGGCTAAAAAATATGATATAAAAAGAGAAGAATGCGATGAATTTGCTTATAACTCGCACATGAAGGCAGCAAAAGCTATTGAAACAGGTAGATTCAAAGATGAAATAGTCCCTGTCAACGTAAAAAAAATATTTGTTGAAGACGACAAGAAAAAAGAATTTGATTTTGTGATGGATACGGATGAAGGCGTAAGACCCGAGACTACAATCGAAGCTTTAAGCAAATTGAGACCTGTTTTTGCATTGAACGGTATAGTTACGGCAGGTAATTCATCTCAGACCTCCGATGGCGCTGCTTTTGTATTGGTGATGAGCGATAAGATGATGAAAAAATTGAATCTTAAACCACTAGCAAAAATGATCGGATACGGCGTAGCGGGAGTAGAACCTTTGTATATGGGAATAGGGCCTATTGCAGCTGTACCTGTTGCATTGAAAAATGCAGGATTGAAATTGGATGATATCGGTTTGATTGAATTGAATGAAGCATTTGCTACACAATCACTGGCAGTAATAAGAGAACTTGGTCTCAATACGGATATCCTTAATGTCAATGGTGGAGCGATAGCCTTAGGACATCCTCTTGGATGTACAGGTGCTAAATTGACTACTCAGATAATACATGAAGCACACAAAAGGGATGTGAAATACGCTATGGTGACAGCTTGTATCGGTGGCGGACAAGGTATTGCAGGTATTTTTGAGATGCTGTAAAGATTTAAAGTATGTAGCACAAACAGAAGCGTCTGTTTCTGTTTGTGTTATATTTCTTAATACTTTTTTCGATAAAGGTTAAAATGTGAGTTCGATCATTCTTTTCACTCACAGTTTATTGAGTTTTATGTATTTATAATCAAAATTTATTGCTATAAAACTAACAAATCCTTACGTAAATCCTTATAAACAGCATTCTTTGAATAATGAATGACTTATGGCGAAGCCAAAGAAATGACTAAATGTATTTTCCTAAGGAATGAGCCACAATATCAATTGTGGGTGGGATTGGATTCAATAACCCGTTATTATTTCGTTTTTATTATTAAAATCTCACTATATCAAAGGTTTCTGTGAGCAAATTAATAATCGAACTTATGTTAAAGTTTTTTTAAAATCCGTAAAAGATTGTGTTTAATACACTTCCTATCTGTAATTTTATGAAAAGAATGGTCAAACTCGCGTTAATAACAGGGAGATATATAATTAAATGAATTTTTTGATCATCCTTTTGCTGTATTGCAAAATTTATATTTCGGTTATTAACGAAGTTTTCTTATAAATGTAATACAAGTTAAAAATATTTTGCTATGAAAAATTACTTTTATTTAATTGTTATTTTTTTAGTATTTACAACCGCAAATTCTTGCCTGTATCAAACACTATATAATACTGTATTGATTGAAAAAGATGAATTCAAGAATAAAACAAAGACCTATATTTCTTTTAGGGAATATGCGAAATCATTAAAAACCAATGATATTTTTTTTAGAAAAACCGTTACGACATATCTTAGTTTTCAAAGTTATATGATTGATAGTATTTTTCACCCTGTAAATCTCTATTTGAGTATAGATGTAAGTCCGGAATCATATTTGAATAAGGAATTTTTTATAAAAACAGATAGCAACCTGTTCAAATTGTCTTTTGATAATATAAGAAATCATGAATATATCTGCAAAGATGAAACCAATACTACTACGACAGATGTTATAACAAAAGTCAAAAACAATAATAATACCGGTTCAACAGAAGTAAATAATACTCTTTTCAATAATAAAAATTCAAAATCCAAAGAACAAGAAACTACTACGGAAACCAAAATTGTAAATACGAGAAATATCAGTGAATATACAAGGAAGAAAGTACGTGGTCATGCTGTATTGGATAATGATATTAGCAGAGATATTCTTTATTCAAATACCGTAATTATTAGATATTATATTAATGATAGTCCTTTTACGATAAAATTTAGTTTTAATAAATTGAAAAAGCTCAAAGATTTTATAAAAGCAATTCAAATTAATTAAAAAAACAGGGAATTTATATTAAGAAAAAGTTTTTTATTAATTATTATTCAAAACCTTTTACAAATTTCTTTATCCTATTTGTTGCTTCAATGATATTATCCATCGATGTGGCATAAGAGAATCTCAGACATTCCGGCGCTCCGAATGCAGTTCCCGCTACCGTTGCTACATGAGCTTCCTGAAGCAAATTCTCCGAAAATTCTATTGAGCTGTTTATAGTTATTTTGCCGTTGGATTTACCGAAATAATAACTGATATCGGGAAAAAGGTAAAAAGCACCGGTAGGCTCATTTACTTTGAAGCCCGGAATTTCTTTTAATAGTTTTATGAAAATTTTTCTCCTTTTATCAAATTTGGTAATCATATCCTTATAGATGCCATGATCCAATGCATAAGCGGCAGCAACCTGTCCGAAGGAATTGGCTCCGGATGTAAATTGACCTTGTATTTTAACACAACTTTTTGCGATATCGGTATCAGCAGCCAGATAACCTATTCTCCAGCCTGTCATTGCAAATCCTTTTGACATACCATTCACTATGATTACTCTGTCTTTGATGAAATCAAAAGATGCTATCGAAGCGTGTTTTGACTCAAAATTAATATATTCGTATATTTCATCCGATATGATATATATATCGGGATAATCTTTTAAAACTTCAGCCAATTTTCCTAATTCTTCCCTTGTATAAACCGAACCGGTAGGATTGCTTGGTGAAGAAAACAATATTAATTTGGTTTTGTCTGTAATAGCAGCTCTTAGTTGATGTGGCATGATTTTAAAATCTTGTTCTATTCCAGCTGAAATAATTACAGGTACTCCATCTGCAATTTTTATTATGGGGTCATAAGATACCCAATAAGGTGCAAAAAGCACAACCTCATCACCCGGATTAAGTAATGCTAAACAGATATTTGCCAATGCTTGTTTTGCACCGTTGGTCACGACTATTTGATCAATGCCATAATCGAGATTATTATCTCTTTTCAGTTTGTTAACTACAGCCTGACGCAATAATGGCAATCCCGGTACGGGAGTGTATTTGGTGAAACCCTGGTCTAATGCTTTTTTTGCAGCTGATTTTATATCATCCGGCGTATCAAAATCAGGTTCGCCAAGACTCATGTCTACGATATCCACCCCTTTGGATTTCAAATCCCTTGCCATTTGTGCCATTTTCAAAGTGGCTGATTCAGGCATGTTTTTAACTCTGTTTGACAATAAATTCTTATTCATTTTCAGCATTTTTGAATTGTGCGGCACAAAATAGGGAATATTTATCAAATGTCGCAATCATTTAAAAGATATTTTATTGGTGTAAACTCATTCTAAATAATGTATGGAGCTAAAATAAATGATTTTTGATATTCTGATATATTTTTTCTATTTTTACGTTATATATTAATAAAACACTAATAATGCGATACCTGTATAGATGTATTTTTACTGCTTTTTTTACTATTACATTGTACATAAGTGCAACCGGACAAAGCAGAATAGAAAATGAACTTATTCTTCAATTAAGATCAACTTCCGATATTGATAATGTGATATATTCCCTGCGCAGAAGGGATATTTTAGCAGGAAAAATAAAGAAAAAAGAATTGTCAAGACCTCCGTATAATTTTTGGAAGATAAGTTTGGACAGAAATATTTATCCCGATATTTTAAATAAAATAATTGAAAATGAGAATGTGGTTAAAGTTCAATACAACCATAAATTTTCATATAGAAATACACCTGATGATTCTTTGTTTTACAGACAATGGTCATTGAATAATACCGGTCAGGGAGGAGGACAAAATGATGCGGATATAGATGCAGATCTCGCCTGGGATCTGACTACCGGCGGTATTTCTCCTTCAGGTGATACCATTGTGATCTGTGTTATTGACAATGGGATTGATACATCACATGTGGATCTGGTGGATAATATCTGGAAGAATACCAAAGAAATAAGAGGAAATGGTAAAGATGATGACGGAAACGGTTATATCGATGATTATCTTGGATGGAATACATATATCAATACTGATGATATAGAAGGTGGTGGACACGGTACCCCCGTATCCGGTATTATTGGAGCAAAAGGCAATAATAAAATAGGAATTTCAGGTGTAAACTGGGATATAAAATTAATGGTTGTGGTAAATGGTGACGATGAAGCAAGTATAATCGGAGCTTATCTCTATGCTTTGAAAATGCGTAAATTGTACAATGAAACCAACGGAGAGAAAGGTGCTTTTGTAGTAGCGACAAATGCATCATTCGGAATTGATAATGCCAAAGCGGAAGATCATCCGATATGGTGCTCGATCTATGATTCTCTTGGAGTGGCAGGGATATTAAATATCGGAGCTACTTCCAATAATAATGTTAACGTCGATACAAAAGGTGATATGCCGTCATCTTGCCCTAGTGATTATTTGCTCACTGTGACTAATGTTGATAAATATGGACAAAAAGTGAATAGTGCCGGATATGGTACAAAGACCATTGATCTGGGAGCTTTTGGGAAAAGTACTTTTTCCACTCAAAATAATAGCCGTTACGGTTCTTTCGGAGGAACATCAGCTGCTACTCCCCATGCAACTGGTGTTGCAGGATTGCTGTATTCTTATAGTAATAAGTTGGATCAAATATCTCATAACAATCCATCTAAAGCTGCATTGATGGTCAAAGATGCAATGATGAAAGGAACAGTACACAATACAAGTATGGAAGGAATTTCCGTTTCGGAAGGTGTTTTAAACGCTTATGGTGCTTTGAGGGATATGGAAAAATATAACGGAGACTGCGCTCCGCCTGTTGAGGTGGAAATCGATTCTACCGGAGGTGATCAAATTACTTTTTCCTGGAGTGATTATGACCCTGATCTTAAATATAATTTGATATATAAAGATGAAAATGAAACCTTTCAGTTAATTGAAAATATAATAAGTCCGTATACATTAACAGGTTTGAGTTACTGTACCGATTATACCCTGCAATTGCAGACGGTTTGCGATTCGGTAGCGGGAGAACCGGGATTTTCTTTCAACATAAAAACCCTGGGTTGCTGTGAATCACCTAAATTGACTGCGTATAATATAGAAAACGGTAATTTACATCTGGAATGGGAGAAAAAACTGGCAGCTAAACAGTATTTGTTAATATCTCGATATTGGTCATTTCCTGAATATGATACTTTTTATGTCCAAAATAATGAATATGATATTGAATATGACTTTGATTGCGGAGTTTATGATCTGCAAATCAAGTCGGAATGTGATGATGATTATAGCGATCACGCTTCGAGATACTTGTTGGGTAATGATTGTGATAATTGCAATAAAATCGATTATTGTTATCCTTTTATAGATAATGATTTTGAGTGGATTGAAAATATTGATTTTGCAGGTTTTAATTTCAAGTCCGGAAAAAATAAAAATGGTTTTGCATATTTCAAGTCAATGCCTTCCTGTACTATGTTTGCAGGTAAATCCTACAATGTTTACGCTGATTTTGTTTTTGATAATGCTGTTTACAATGATTATTTTTATGCTTGGATTGATTTTGACCGAAATGGATACTTCGATTCTACGGAAATGATCATAAATATCAGAACGGACAAAAAGTATAATATTAATGAATCGATTACTATTCCTGATACGATAGAACCCGGAGTTACAGCTATAAGATTTATGCTAAATGGTTATCCCGTCAAAGATGTTTGTGATATGAATAGCAGTATTTATGGTGAATATGAAGATTATTGCATATTTTTAGATACGTTGCAGTGCGGATCGGAACTGATAAATATGAATTTTGAGGGAATTGACACTTCCATCGAATTTATTTCCTGGAATAATCCTTATGATTATAAATATTTTGATATCGGGATAAAACAATCGGATATTTTTTCTGATTTTAAATATTTGGGAATTCGGAAAGATACATTTATTACAATTTCCAATTTGAATAAATGTACGAATTACGATTTATTATTAAAATCATATTGTGAACCATATAAAAATACAGGACTTTATTTTAATTTTAAAACTAATTGTGAAAGTGCAAATGAAAATATTTCCCTGAATAATCTAAAAATATATCCGAATCCTGTAAAAGATGTATTGATATTGGATCTTGAAAACAGTGTTGTCAATGCTAAAGTTGAAATTTATGATACTTTTGGTAAGTTAGTGTTTTATAAAAAATATAAAATGATGAGCAGGGAAGAGATAGACATTAGTAAAATTGTATTATCCGGTGTGTATTTTATGAAAATAGAAAATGGTAATATGTCGAGAACGGTAAAAATAATTAAATATTAAATGAACAGGGAAATGACCAATCTTCAGGTAAAGCAACAAAATTTTGCTGTTGCCGGAAATCCGGTATCGCATAGCTTAAGTCCTCTGTTGTTTGGTGATTTTGTCGCACAAACTGGACAAAATTATTGTTATAGCAGGGTTTTAGCTAAAAATACCGGTCAAATAATGGAGATTGTGGAAGCATTTAACATAAGAGGAATGAATATCACGTCACCTTTTAAACAAGATATTTTAAAATTTGTCGATTTTAAAAGCGAAAATGTTCTGGATTTGAATGCTGCAAATACTCTTGTTTTCAATGAGCAAATATCAGCATATAACTCAGATGTTTCAGGTGTAAAAATATCTCTTGGTAAGCAGATTGGGCATAGTAGAAAAGCAATTGTATTAGGTGCTGGCGGGGCAGCGAAAGCAGCTGTATTGGCATTGAAAAAATCCGGATATGAAGAAGTTTTTATAGCTAACCGGACAGAAAATAAAGCAAAGGAAATAGCTGAAAAATTTGAAATTACCGCAGTTTTATTTGAGGATATCGGAAATAAGTATTTTGATGTTATCATCAATACTATTCCGCTATTTGTGGAACCGGTTAACAACTTAAAAATAACCGTTAGGTCTATAGTTTTTGATGCAAATTATAAGAATAAACCTTTGAAAGATATTGCAAAAAGAAAAAATGCAATATATATTGATGGAATAGAATGGCTTATAGCACAGGGAATCGAATCTTATTCCAGGATGACAGGTTTCAAGACAAAAGATCTTCATTTGGAAAAAGAAGATATTGAAAAAATAAAAGATAGATCACAAACAATAACCCTTATCGGTTCAATGGCATCAGGTAAAAGCAAGGTAGGCAGAAATCTTGCTAAAAAACTCGGTTTTGATTTTGTTGATATGGATGATATTATTGTTTCTTCAGAAGGAAGAAGTATAAATGATATATTTGAATCGGAAGGGGAGGATTATTTCAGGAAAATAGAGAAGCAATTTTTACAAAAACTGATATCGAAGGATAAAATAGTGATCTCAACAGGTGGAGGAATCATAAAAGACGATGAGAATATAAGAACATTGAAAAGTAACTGTTGGAATATTTTATTGTATGCTTCATCCGGCGTGAGAAGTAGCAGAATCAATACGGATAAGCGACCCTTATTGAAAGGGAAAAATGTGAAATCAATCATGGATAAACTGTTTTCCGAAAGAAAAAACAAATATTTTAAAGCGTCCGATGTTATTATCAACAGAAATAATAATGACTTGATAAAAGATATAGAATTGATATATGAAGATTACAATAAAGCCTTCGGAGTTTAATGGCGAAATATGGGCTAATCCCTCCAAAAGTATTATGCAAAGAGCTGTTGCTTTATCAGCATTGTCCAATGGAGAAGTTTTTATTTCCAATCCTGATTATAGTGCTGATAGTCTGGCTTCAATCGGTATTGCTGAAAGTATGGGGGCTACTGTAACAAAAGACGAAGATTATATTATTATCAATCCTTCGAATAAGCTGAATAACAGTGTTTGGAATGTAGGTGAATCAGGTTTAAGCGCAAGGATGTTTGCCCCTGTAGCAGGATTGTACAAGGAAGATATCACGATTGCTGGCGAAGGCTCAATATTAAAAAGACCTATGAATACTGTGGTTGAAGCATTGGAAAAACTAGGACTTGAAGTGGAGCACAATGATTATCATTTGCCATTGATAATAAAGGGTACGATATCGAATCATAAATTGGAATTGGATATGAGTTCAGGTTCACAGTTGTTGACAGGTTTATTGATAGCTCTTTCAAAAGCCGGAAGGGATTTTAATATCAGAGTGAAAAATCTAAAATCTAAACCGTATATTGATTTGACAATGTGTGTAGCTAAAGGTTTTGGTGCTCAAATAAGCAATAATAGATATGAGGAATTTTTTATTAAAGAAAATAGAGAGTTTACCCGGGAGAAATTTAATATAGAAGGAGATTGGAGTGGGGTAGCATTTCATCTCGTCGGTGCAGCAATTTCAGGTAAAGCAATTATTACAGGTATAAATCCTAAGTCCAAACAGGCTGACAGAGCCATTTTGGATGTTTTGGACCAAGCTGGAGCTTATATAAAAATCAAGCATAATAAAGTAACGGTAGAAAAATCCGAATTGAGCTCTTTTGAATTTGATGCTACTGATTGTCCGGATCTTTTTCCGCCTGTTGCGGTTTTGGCTGCTTATTGTGATGGAGTGAGCAAAATAAAAGGAATATCTAGGCTGAAGCATAAGGAAAGTGATAGATTCATTACATTAAAACAAGAATTCGGTAAATTGGGAGTACAGATAACTGCAGAAGATGATTTTATGGTCGTAGAAGGTAGGAAACCATCGGGAGGAACGGTTTTTTCCCATAATGACCACCGGATTGCAATGGCAATGGCAACTGCGGGTCTTGGCTCAACTGGTGATATTGTGATTGAAAATGCAGAATGTGTCAGTAAATCATATCCTGATTATTATCTTGATTATGAGATATTGGGAGGTTTGGCAATATCCTGAATTGATTTTATTAATAATCCGGTCTTGATTGGATAAAAAAGCATATATTTGTGTGCATTTAATTAAAAAAAACGATAAACATTATGAAAGATATACAGCAATACATAAATGATAACAAGGATAGATTCTTAAATGAATTATTTGAATGGCTGAAAATTCCATCTGTTAGTTCAGATTCAAATCATAAAGATGACATGTACAAGGCTGCCAATTGGGCTAAAGATGCCTTATTGAAAGCCGGTGCGGATAAAGCGGAAGTCTATGAGACAAAAGGACATCCGGTAGTTTATGGAGAAAAATTGGTGGATGCATCAAAACCTACGGTTCTGGTTTACGGACATTATGATGTGCAACCTGCCGACCCGCTTGATTTGTGGGATAGTCCTCCGTTTGAACCCGTTATAAAGAAAACTGAATTGCATCCGGACGGAGCTATATTTGCAAGAGGGGCATGCGATGATAAAGGTCAGGTATTTATGCATATCAAAGCGTTGGAAGCAATGATTGCCAATGATTTTTTACCTGTAAATATGAAATTTATGATTGAAGGGGAAGAGGAAATAGGTTCGCCGAGTCTAGGGCAGTTTTGCAAAGACAATAAAGAACTGCTTAAAAATGATGTTATTTTGGTATCCGATACATCTGTAATAGCCAATGATGTACCTTCGATCACTACCGGTCTTAGAGGACTATCTTATGTCGAAATAGAAGTTACCGGTCCCAATCGCGATTTGCATTCCGGTACTTATGGAGGTGCTGTCGGCAATCCTATCAATATATTAAGTGAAATGATCTCCAAACTTATGGATGAAAACAGACATATCAATATACCCGGATTCTATGATGATGTACTTGAAGCAACTGAAGAGGAAAGAAGACTTCTTAATGAAGCTCCATTTGATCTTGAAGATTATAAAAAAGCTCTTGATATTGATGATGTTTGCGGTGAAAAAGCTTATACAACAGATGAAAGAACAGGAATTAGACCTTCTTTGGATGCCAATGGTATTTGGGGCGGTTACACAGGTGAAGGAGCAAAAACTGTTTTACCTTCCAAGGCATATGCTAAAATCAGCATGAGGTTGGTGCCGAATCAGGAACCCAAAAAGATAGCTGTTTTGTTTGAAGAATATTTAAAATCCATAGCTCCGGATTGCGTCAAAGTGAAAGTGGATTATTTGCATGGTGGTTTGCCGGTAGTGACGCCGATAGATACACCCGAATATAAAGCAGCCGAAATGGCAATGGAAACCACATACGGTAAAAAACCGGTTCCTACCAGAGAAGGAGGAAGTATTCCTATTATTGCCCTGTTTGAACAAATATTGGGAAGCAAATCAGTACTGATGGGATTTGGACTCAACTCCGATGCCATACATTCGCCAAATGAGCATTATGGACTATTCAATCTTTATAAAGGAATGGAAACTATACCTTATTATTATAAATATTATGGAAAATTGAAATAAATATGATTTTTCGATTGTCAATGTGGGTAATTATGATCTTCGGTGGTATTGCCGGAGGATTTTATCTTGATAATATACTTTTTGAAGGTGTTCATAAAAGTATTGTTTTTCATATAATCAGCTTTTTAATCGGGATTATACTGATGTTTTTAGTATTGAAAATAAGCAAAAATACAGGAAGGACTTTGGCAAAATACGGTAGAAAAGGTGATGTAAAACGCATGGAGACCAATGCCTTGGTAAAGGAAGGGATATATAAATATATGCGTCATCCGATGCATTTGGGTTTAATGCTCTTTCCTTTATCTTTTGCATTTCTGGTAGGTTCACCTTCATTTATTATATTCATAGCACCTGTTGAGATAATTTTGATGCTTATCCTTATAAAACTGATAGAAGAACCCGAGGCGATAAGAAAATTCGGATCTGAATATCTGGAATATGAAAAGAAAGTTCCGGGATTTTGTTTTAAGAAAAAATGCTTGAAAGAGCTACTAAAAGATGTTAGTAAAAATATGACAAAATCTTAAGAATTGTATAATACCGGAAATTATTAAATTTCAACTATGATTCTATTTACTTTTTCTTTATTTATGATCCTACTTCTTTCATTATTTTCATAAAACCTTTTATACCTTTTATTGCCGCTACTGTGAAAACTCCTCCCATCATAGCACCTACAACTCCGATAGATAGTGCATCTGAACCTGAAAGATATAGGTTTTTAACCGGTGTCTTAGGCGATATCCATTTATATTTATATCGCTCCGGTGTAGCCGGAATGCCATAAAAACTTCCTTTTTTCCATTCGGTGAAATACTCAAGGGTCAAAGGAGTGGATAATTCAGAATATTCTACCAATTCTTTAAATCCGGGAATATATTTTTCTACAAAATCAATCAATTTAGTTGAAATCTCTTTTTTTAGTTCGTTATAATCTTCTCCCCGTTTTAGCCAATGAGTATTTTTCCATTTTTTGAAATTATCATAATGCGAAAATGTAATCAGTTCGGCAGTATGACTTTTGGATTCAGGATTTTTTAAAGAAGGAAAAGAGACAAAGGCTGAATTGATTTCATGGCTGTTTTTGCTTTGTTCATAAGTCATGTCGTGATCATAAGAAGTATTTATCCAGTAGTTCTCGCCTTTAATCCCAAGTTTTTCTGCACTTTCTTTTAGTCCTACATAGAGTGTTGTAGTGGAAAAATCACTCATTGCATTTTTGATTTCATCACGGAATGGAATATCGATTTCAGAAGGGATTAGTTTGAAGTAAGTATTGTATGCTCCTGTGTCGGAAATAATATTTTTCCCAAAATATTTAATTTCCTCATTTTTTTTATTGACTATTACTCCCTTGGCTTTACTGTTTTCTATGATTATCTCTTTTACATTGCAACTTGTTATGACTTTTCCTCCTCCTTTTTCAATAATGGGTACCATGTTTTCTGCAATGGCACTTGCTCCTCCAACCGGAAAATATCCACCGTATAAATATGATCTTACTACTATCGCATGCATTGCAAAAGCACTTTTAGAAGGCGGAACACCATAATCCCCCCAGATTGTTGACAGCAGTGCTTTCAGTTTTTGATCTTTAATGATATTGTCCAGATAATCTTTTGTTGTAGATAAAGCCAAACCGGAATTGTCTTTTTTGAAAATATTGTACATAAAACTCATCCATCCGGGCATTAATTTGGAAGAAGCATTTGATTGAAACCATTTTGCAGCTATTTTGATATCTTTGAAATATTGTTCAATTCCTTGTTTTTCTTTTGGAAATTTCTCAATTAATGCTTTTTTAAATTCAATGGGATTAGATGGTTGCCTGAAATTGAAATCAGGATAAATAAAATTTTCAAATAAATGGGGCATTTTATTCCATTTAAGATTTCCATCGGTTATGAAATCAAATATCTTTCTGGACATCACTCCTTTTTTCATTTCACCAATATAATGAACCCCAACATCCCAATAATATTTTTTACCGTTTTTGACACGCATAAATTCGTGAGTTTGACCACCGGGAACAAAATGTTTTTCCAGTACTAAAACTTTTTGCTTATATATTTTTGTCAAAATTACTGCTGTAGTCAATCCCCCGATTCCTGAGCCTATTATTATAGCATCATAATTATTATTGGTGTTCATAATAAATCATTTTAATATTATAGATTAGATATACACAAAGCTACAATAAATATAACAATAACTGAAATGTTAAAGAAATATTAAATAATTGTTTTTAATTTAACTTAATCCCGGAATGTACGTCTTTATAATGACAGCAAAGTATTATTTAATAAATATTATGATTATGAAAACATTAAGTTTAATACTGAGTTTGCTTTTCGGAACGATTTTTCTTCCGGCTGCTCAGGCACAATATTGCAACAATGATTACGACTATTATTATTATAACAACAGTAATCCTCACCATCATTACAGAAACCACAGAACAAGTTATTATTATGAAAATAATATGAGCATCAGGAGTTTTGAAAGAAGAATCGAAAATGGAATCAATAGCGGCGAACTTACAAGGCGGGAAAGAAGAAAATTAGTAAGAGAACTCAATAAGTTAATAAATTACAGGGATCATATCCTGAGAGATGGATACATCAGTCGATATGAAAGGAGAAAGTTTGAAAAAAAGAAAATCAAACTGGATCGAATGATATTTGAAAAAAAACATAATCGTCACAGAAGGTATTGAAACGCCATAAAATAAACCATGTATATATCAAAAAACAAAAAAGCCGGTATTTATAAGTGCCGGCTTATTGTTAAATGCAAAAAGAGACTATCAATATTGATAACCTCTTTTTTTGTGTTGTAATTCTTTAAACTTATAGTATTATTTTGAATACTAAAAGTCATAAGGACAACCATAGCCTCTATGACATGATGATAATATTACTGCTACGGTAAAAATCAAAGCTATAATTGTAATATAATTTAAATACTTCTTTTTCATTCTAAATTATTTTAAGTTCAAGAGATTATTACTTTATTTGAATTTGAAACGCAAAGAAAAATAAAATATTTCAATGATTTTTAACAATTTGAAAATAAATATTATATTTTTCTAAATTTTAAACTGTTTTGTCGAAAATTATCAATTTTTTATAAAAAAATAAGTTAAAATAAAATCAATTTCTTTTTTTTAAGTTAGAAATATAGCTTTTATAACAGCAAAAATATAATTTATGTTTAAAATAAGTCAATTTGTATTATTTTGTTTGATGATCTTATCTCATGTTCTTTTGGGACAAACTATTTTCAATCCGGTAGTTAATAGTAAAACTCATCCGACATTGGATATAGAAAAGATAGTCAAAACAGATTCCAATACTGTTTTTTTTATGAATCTGAGGAATGAACTTGAAAAAAACGGTGCTTTTTGTGTCGATAACAAAGTTTTTGTATCGATTCCGGGGAAAAGGATAAAATTTGATATGATAAAGTCAACAGGTATTGAAAATTGTCCGGAGATTCATAAGTTCAATGCAGTTGGAGAAGAATTGAGGTTTCAATTGTTTTTCCCACCTATTAGTGATACAATCAAAGAACTTGATTTGGTTGAAAACTGTAATGATAATTGCTTTACGATCAGAGGAATTATTTTGGATGAAGTTATAAATGCGGAAATACATGCTTTTGATGCCGGGGTTTTATATTATAGAAAAGGAGAATATGATGTTGCTCTCCGTTATTTTAAAGACATAGTTGAAAAATCAAAAAATACAGGTAGCAAATATTATGCATATTCGATGTATATTTTACCTGTTATTTATTACAATAAAGGGAATAATGCCATGGCTAAAGAGGCATTTGAAGATCTTTTAAAATCCGATATTTACGATAAGGAATATTTCATTAATAAGATAAAAGAAATTGATTTTTTTAAATAATTTTAATCTGTAATAATATTATGTTGACAAATGCTTCTAAATACGCTATCAGAGCTGTTTTGTATCTTACTAAAAAGATGGATGATACTGCAAAAATGAGTGGTAAAGAGATAGGAAATGATCTGGATATTCCAGAGGCATTTATAGCGAAAATACTACAAAAATTGGTAAAAGCGAAAATAATATCTTCTCACAAAGGTCCCAAAGGAGGTTTTTATATGAGTGAAGAAAATCTTAGTAAAAATATCAATAATATTATTTGGGCAGTTGAAGGTAAAGATATATTTGAAGGATGTTTTATGGGATTACCGGTTTGCAGTGACGAAAACCCTTGTCCTGTTCATCATATTGTGGCTCCATTTAAAGACGCGTTATATAAAAAATTTAATAATCTTACCATAAAAGATTTTGCCGACGAGATCAAAGACAATGGTACCCACCTTACGGTCAAAGGGATAGGCATGAATATCTGATTTGCTTATTTTAATTTAATCTAATTATATATTTTGTTTTTATGAACGGAATATTTTAATATTTGCGAATATTTTTATACTTTGCGGTTTGGAATAAAGGACAAAAAAGTCTTTTATGACAAAAATCATTTCTTAACTTAAATATTTTAATATGCTTTCAAAAAAACAAGCTATGCTATTCTTTTTGGGAGGAACTATAATGTTCTCAATAATTTTTATAGCATTATCAATTGATACCGTTGCAAAAGGTATCCCACAACATACACATGAAGAAAATATGACGGAGGCAGTTATTGCGGGTAGGGTGCTTTGGGATGAAAATAACTGTATGGGATGTCATACTTTGATGGGGGAAGGTGCATATTATGCTCCTGAATTAACAAAAGTTTATGAAAGAAAAGGTCCGGATGTTATCAAGGCTATTTTGATGTCAAAAGTTCCTTGGGCACCTAATGGCAGACAAATGGTTGCTTATGGTTTTTCAGAAAAAGAAGCTGAGAACATTGTTGCATTTTTTAAATGGGTTGGTGAAATTGATTTAAACGGATTTCCTGCAGATCCTCCATTAAAAGGCAAATTGAAATAGTTTTTTACAAATTAAAAATTTAATATTATGAAATATAAATCACAAAAAGTTGCATATTGGGCATTTGCCTTGAGTATGCTATTAATAATTTTACAATTGACATATGGGTTTATACAAGCATTTGCGCATCTTGGATATGACGGATTGCATGAATGGATTCCTTTCAATACATCTATGGCGGTACATAAAAATTTACTTGTAGTATGGATTCTCAGCGGGTTTTTTGGAGCTGCTTATTATATTATTCCCGATGAGGCTGAACGTGAGTTAGTTGGGGTAAAATGGGCTTATTTTCAAATTATTGCTCTTGCAGTAGTGGGGGTAATAGCTATCATTGGTTTTCATTTTAATTGGTGGGAAGGACGAAAATTCCTTGAAATACCAAGAGAATTGGATTTTCTTGTTGTTATAGATGTTCTTTTGTTTCTATTTTTGATACTTGCAACTTTGTGGAAAGCTAAAAAAAGGACGACAACAGCTATGATACTTGCAGTCGGTTTATTGGCAGCTGCTTTATTGTATTTGCCGGGTATGCTATGGTTTGATAATCATGCATTGGATTCATTTTTCAGATGGTGGGTAGTTCATCTTTGGGTAGAAGGAGTTTGGGAATTGATAATGGGTGGTATTTTGGCATACTTACTTATCAAATTGACAGGAGTAGATAGAGAAGTTATTGAAAAATGGCTTTATGTTATAGTTGGACTTACTTTCTTATCGGGAATACTGGGAACGGGTCATCATTATTATTATACAGGTGCTCCGAGTTATTGGTTGATAATAGGGGGTATTTTTTCCGCTTTGGAGCCTTTAGCATTTCTGGGAATGGCTCTTTTTGCACTCAATATGTACAAAAAAGGTGAAAAAAGACATCCGAATAAGACAGCTGTAAATTGGACTTTAGGAACTGCAATTGTGTCATTTGCCGGAGCAGGTTTGCTAGGTTTCGCACATACTTTGCCTCAAGTTAATCTATATACTCACGGGACATTTGTAACGGCGATGCATGGACACCTTTCATTTTGGGGTGCTTATGGAATGCTAGTTTTTGCAATTATTGTATATGTTTTACCAAATGTGACAGGAAGAAAAATTTATAACAATTCATTGAGTTCTTATGCTTTTTGGTTATCTTTGGTAGGAATGCTGGGCATGGTAGCATCTTTTGCTGCGATGGGAGTTACACAAGTTGTACTTGAGAGGCGATTGGGTATGGAATTTATGGATGCTCAAATGGAATTAAAGCCTCATTTTTGGGTATTGATTATTACTGCATCGATATTTACTACCGGTATATTACTATACGTATGGAATTTTATTAAATACGGTTTACCTACAGATGAAGCATTAGGAATGGAAGAAGAATTTCAGTCGATATAAATATATTGAAAAACCAATGCGTTTAGGAGGTGGCATTTTAGTCACCTCTTTTTATTAACAACATAAAATCTTTTTTTTTGTTATAAGGATTATAGATAATAAGAAAAATAAAACAAGATGAATCATCTTCAACAGAATAAAGGTTTTGATACCTTAAAGATTGAAAGGGAATTGATGTGAATTGAAACATATTAAAGTGGGAAATCTGATAAAATCAAAGATTATTAACACGGTGAAACATAAACAATAATTATAAATTCAAAGTAAAAATGAAAATAGAAAAACAGCCCTTTTATCTAAAAACAGGAAAAGAAATTGAAGTATTTGAAGCGAGTTTTTATAAGAAATTGCCTGTTTTAATCAAAGGACCTACCGGTACGGGCAAATCCAGATTTGTAGAGTATATGGCATGGAAACTCAATAAAAATATTATTACAGTTGCATGCCATGAGGAAACATCAGCAACTGATCTTATCGGAAGATTTATATTAAAAGGTACAGAAGCTGTATGGCAAGACGGGCCATTGACAAAAGCTGTGAAGGAGGGGGCGATAATATATCTTGATGAAGTAGCAGAAGCCAGACCTGATATTATCGTTGCTATTCATTCTCTGACTGATTACAGGAGAACATTATTTTTGGATAAACTCGGAGAAGAAATAAAAGCAGATGAAGATTTTATGCTTGTTGCCTCTTTTAATCCGGGTTATCAAAAGGGATATAAAGAATTAAAACCTTCAACTAGACAAAGATTTATAGGATTGTCATTTTCTTATCCCAATCCGAAAACGGAGGCGAAGATAGTAGAGGAAGAAACAGGGATAGATAGTAAAACTGCAAAAGATCTTGTGAAAATAGCTGTTAAAATCAGAAATTTGAATGAATTGGGACTTACTGAAACTGTGTCCACCAGACTGATTGTAGATTCAGCCAATCTTATTATTGCAGGTTTGGACAAAAGACTTGCTGTAAATGTTGGTATCATTCAGCCACTGACAGATGATGAAGATATTTTGGAAACATTGATTACTTTGTCTGAATTAATGATCTGATTAATGGAACTCGACCAGTTATTATTCAAAAAGATAATAAACCTTTTCAAAAAGGATAGTTCGCTTCTGACAGAAGATGAAAAAGAAAGAATAGTACATCTTGATGATATCAGAGGAGAATTGACTATTCTTGCACGCGTTTTAACAGGTGCTCCTCTGGATGTCCTTACTGCTGAAAGGGAAGGTGGCATTAAAGGCAAATATCTGTTTTTACCTAAAAGTTTTTATTTTTTTAAGAACAAAGGACTAAATATTAAATATTACCATTACAGGATATTTTATCTTACTTCTATTTACCTGATTAAAAAAGAGGGAAAGATTCAAAAATCAAAAAAAATTCAATTTGGTGAGGAATTGGATGAAATGATAAAAAATGAACTAACCAAAGAATTTCCTTTGATTCGATCTTTGCAAGAAGAACTTATGTCGGAACTTGAAAATTATTGCAAATTGAAAGGGATTGAAATTGATTATTCCTGGTTAACCGGAAAAATTTTAAAAGAGGATTCCGGTGTTATTAATCCAGGTGATATGGATTCATCCTTTGATGAAAAATCTTTACCGACACCGGATACAGTTATAAAAGCAAAACCCATAGAAGAAATAGAATCTGTCCAGGTGGATAAAAAAAGTCAGGAGGAATGGGTTTTAACACATAATTTTGAAAAAGTAGAAACAATAGAAGAATATTCAGGGCTTCCACGCGATTTTGACGGTGACGACTCATTGGAAGATGATATGGAAGCAATATCCGAAATAAATATGAAACATACCATTCGTGTAGATGAAGAAACACATTCGATATATCAGGCGGAATTTGTTTCAAATGCAATGATAGCTGAAAGTACCGAATCCAAAGTCGATGAAAAGCATTATCTTTATGATGAATATAATTATAAAATCGGAGCTTACAAAAAGGACTATTGCAAGGTTTTTCACCGTATGATCAGAGAAGCCGACTTGGAATACTATAAAAATACTATTGAAAAAAATGGAATTATTTTAAGGAGTATTAGAAAGCAATTTGCCAATTTTTTCAATAAAATGATTGAAATAAAGAGAGTGGAAAATGGTGATAATCTTAATATTGATGCTTTGACGGATTTGATAAGTGATATTTATTCCGGACATACTCCTAATGAGAAAATATACGATTCAAAGAGAAAAAAACAAAAGGATATTTCGATATTGTTTTTATTAGACCAAAGTCTTTCAAGCGATGGATATGCTGCCGGTAATAAGATAATAGATGTCGAAAAACAAATAGCGATTTTGATGGGTGAAGTTCTTAATGAATATGAGATAGAATTTCAAATTGACGGGTTTTCATCCAAAACAAGGAATAATTGCTCTTACAATACAGTTAAATCATTTGATAGTAGTTGGAAGGAATCAAGAAGCAATATCGCTGCATTGCAACCGAGTGGTTATACCAGAATGGGTCCTGCATTGAGACATGCAAATTATTTGCTTAAAAAAAGGGAGACAAGATCAAGGTGGATTGTATTTCTGACTGATGGTAAGCCCAATGATTATGACAAATATGAAGGACGATACGGAATTGCAGATGTTAAGCAAGCTTTGCGGGAAATACATCAAAGTTTTAATTCCATACATGCTTTTGCGATAGAACAAAATGCAAAGTATTATCTTCCTTTGATGTTTGGAACAAGAAATTACAATGTATTGTCAAATGCGAAAGAAATGACAAATGCTCTAACAAAATTTGTAGAAAGAATTATAAATACATAAATCAAACTTTTATGTGGACAAAAAACAGAATTCGGCTTATGGCTCTACTTGGGATGATACTGATAATCGGAACCTTTGTGGTATTGAAAAATTTACGACCGGTCAGTGAACATAAAAGGAAAAATTCAAAAAAGCTTGATGTTAATGAAGAATTGCAGAAGGCAAAAACTTCTATTTCAATTTTATCGGATAGTATTAAAAGATTTCCTGCTAAGAATGAATTATTACTCAAAAGAGCCCGGATATACGGATCTATTAATATGTATAATAGTGCGATTAGCGATTTTTCCGAATTTGTAAGAATAACAGATAATGATGAATTAAAGAAAAAAGCACTGAAAGAATTGGAAGCTGCAAAAAAAATTATGAAATTATTAAATAAACAAAAAGATTAGAATTGTAATTATGAAAACAGAAAACAAAAATTTTTATTACCCACCCGGTGGAATTTTGATATGGATAATAATAATTGTGGAATTGATAACTTTTATGGGGGGATTGACGGCATTTGCCATTTTTCGCAACAATAATATTGATTTGGCACTGGAATCACAAAAACATCTGAATCCTTTAATAGGTACAATCAATACTATTATATTAATTACAGGTGGATATTTTATGGCAATAGGTATTAAAAAATTAAAGATTGGTGACAATAAAGTCGCTTCAAAAATGGTATTGTTCGCAATGATTGCGGGTATAGCATTTTTATTCTTAAAAGGATATGAGTATTACGATAAATTTGTTGAGGGTATAGGATTAAGCACAAACACTTTTTTTACTTTTTATTGGCTTATAACCGGTTTTCATTTTATTCATGTTACGGTAGCAATACTAATATTACTGGCTTTGTATATAAGTATTAAAAAGAATAAATATACCAAAGACAAATTTTTTGATGTTGAAACCGGAGGAGCATTTTGGCATCTTTGTGATTTGATTTGGATATTGGTGTTTCCAATATTTTATTTATTATAAAAAATGAAAATTAAAAAGCGATGAAGAAGAATATACTAACTATAACATGGATTTTATTGGTGGTTTTAACTATTGCAGAATATACTTTTGCTGAAATATCATTACCGGTAAAAATAGCATTTGCCGGCATCATGCTTGCTTCGTTTATTAAATATATCGGAGTGGCATTTCAATTTTTAGAGCTAAAACACACTCACGGATTTTGGAAATTTATTGCGGTGTTCATCGTTATTACATTTGTTATATTAATGACTGCGATCTTTATCCCGAATTATTCTTAAATCCAATTTATTTGTTTTTAGCACCCTTTTTGATTTCAATATAGGGTGTTATATATCTTTTTTTCTTTTCTTCAAAAATATCTGCAATGGTAATCAACATTCCCGTTTCATAAACATCTCCAAAATGAGAATTATGAGATGATCCGAAGATTTTCATTGTCGTGGAAAGGTTCATGTATGCATTGACGAGCGGGGGTATGTTTTCGCCTAAATTCCTTAATGCTTTGATTAAATTTCTGTAATCTTCATTATAATAATTCAATTTAAAATGAGATTTTAATTCCTCGATGTCTGTTTTGATTTCGATAGGATAAATCGGGGTAACCAAATTATCAGTATCAGGAAAATAATTTTGTAAAAAATAACAAATAAGATCCCTGGCTTTTTGATCAAAACTCGGGTACATGGTAAATTTTCCGAAAAAATACTTCATTTCAGGATTATCTACAACTAAAGTACCTAAGCCGTCCCATAGATTATCCAATGAAAATATTCCTTTTCGATTGATACTGGGTTGATAAGCAGGTTGTACGAAAGATCTTCCCAATTCAATAGTCTTATCCCAATATTTGTCGATAAAATCTTGAGAAAATTTGAATAATTTTGAAGTGGGAGTAACAGGTACCCCGTTTTTGTCTTTATGGTCGTCTTTTCCCAGAAAAAATCTATAACCACCAATGATATTTTTGCCATCGGGATCCCATACTATCAATTGCTTAAATGGTATCTTGGCAGTATCATATTTGTCTATATCTATGCTTTTCCCTGTTCCTCCTCCCGACTCTCTAAATGTTAGTTCACGTAATCTACCCACCTCTTTGAACAAATTAGGTGCTTGGTCATAAGAGAATATATAAATCTCATTACTTCCTTTATTAGTTTTTCTTACAAATAATTCAGGTGTCAGTTCTTTTTCTAATTCTTCAGTCGGAACTTTAGGTATTATATCTTCTTGAATTTTCATAATTATTTGATTTTATCTTTAATCGAATTTATAAAATCATCATCTAAAACGATTTCGGGATTATTTTTCAGAGAATATACAAATTTTCTAAAGATTAATGCCCATTTTTTTATTTTAAACCTTTTGTCGATTACCTTATATGATATAGGTTTACCTATGTATATTTTAATAGTTTTATTTTTAAATTTGAATAACTCATCAACTAAAAAGAACATTTCCAAATTTATTTTAATTCCAAGTTTTTTTCTCCAATTTGCCAGGTTGTAGAATCTTTTTGAATTTTGAGCTTCGATATAAACCGGTAAAATGTTTCTTTCATTCCTTTTTGACTGAGTGAGAAATGAATATTTCCATTCCAAGTCCTGAACTTTGTTATTTATTTTTCTGGATACCAAACCTGCCGGAAAAATCAAGATAATGTTTTCTTCTGAAAATGACTTGTTTAAAACCGCTCTGTATTCCTGATTGCTACCGTGTTTATTTACGGGAACAAAAAGAGGATTCAAGTTTGGGAGAATCATCAAAATATCATTGGCTAAAAAATAAAGATCTTTTCGTACTTTGCCTACAGTATCCATTAATGCTAATCCGTCCAATCCCCCAAGAGGATGATTGCTGATCAAAGTTACTTTTCCTGTTTTTGGAATATTTTCAATTCCAAATATTTCAATTTTAGTATTTAATTTCCGTAATGATGCGCTAACAAAATCCAAACCGAATTTATCTTTATTTTCGTATAGAATTTCATTGGATTCGTCTTCATGAACGATTTTGCTTAAATAGTTATAGACAAAACCCGGAATAATCTTGGCAAGTCGAGAATTTTTTTTCTCAAATACATCCCTTACACTTATAGTTTTTTTTGTTATTTTCAGATTTCCCATGGCTGGTTGGAAATTTTACTCAAAGTTAAATAAAAAATCATTTAATTTGCTGCAATTTATAATTTTTTTCCTTTATTTTAAAGTTGAAATACATTTTTCTTAACAACGAACAAAAAAAACTATGAATTTACAATCACTATGATAAATTCAGTAAAATGCTTTTTAGGGTATTGTAATTAAAATATTTATTTTGCTTTTGCTCCGAGTGTTTTTAGATTCTCAACCTTCTTAATAGGATTGCCCTTACCGGTTGACAGTTTTTTAATAACATTATCATAGCTTTCTTTTGCATTTTCAAGCTTTATACCCATTGTATTCAGATCTTTTATTAAACCGTGAAATATTATCATAAAGAGCACTAGCTTCTTTTGCTATTTCATAAGTATTTTGTCGTTGCTTCTCATTTTTCCACATACTATCGACTATTTTCAATGTGGCGAGAAGAGTTGAAGGTGTTACTATTACAATATTTTTTTCATCCGTATTTCTATAAAAAAATACTACAAGTATAAAAAAATATTCTTTTATTTATCATATGTAGGTGGATAAACAAGTTTTATGGCAAAAATAAGTTTATTAAACTACTTCGATTATTTTTTCCACACTTTGCCAAACACCGTGTTTTGTACAATATGCCAAAGCTGACAATTTCATTTTTTTCTTCGGAACCACTGAAAAATATACTTCCAATTGTTCTGATTGGTTGCCCAAAGTGCCTGCCGGAACATGAGCTTCAGCTAAAAGTCTTTCTCCGTCATATAGTTCTACTTTGTCAATGTAATGATCGAAATCATCAGGATGTGAATACTCTTTTCCTACTTGAACTTTGACCATATATTTTTTACCCTTCTCCATTTTATTATCACAATAGATAAATGGTGAATGTCTGTCAATGTAATCTTTTTTTGCTTCTTTATCAACGGTACTAATGTCAACGTAATTATTGATTTTCATTTTAAAAGTATTTTTAGTTTTTTTTAAAAATTATGTTTTGTCGTTATTTGATTTATTGTTTTTATTTCTATTTTGTTTATTTCGCCTATAATTTTTAGATTTTGTATTTTTATTTTTTTCGGGAGCATCTTTTTGTTTATTCGTTTGATTGGTTTGGTTTTGATTCTTTATTGTAGAATTATTTCTGTTTGTATTTTTTTTATTTTTGTTGTTTCTTCTGTTTCTATTTGATCTGCTTTTTTTCTTTTTTTTGACTTCCGGAAGTTCTATTTGACCTGTTACATCTTCAAAATCCATATCATCTCCGGTGTCTTCATTCAAAAACAACATAGCTCCAAGTTCATCGGGATATTCGCTTCGTTTATTCATTTCCAAGATCTCGGCAGCTCTTTCTTTGGTTAAAGCATATATTTTTATTCTGTCATTTTCTTGTTTTACTGAATAATAGATAATTCCTTTAAAGATATCCATTTTCACGAGGTATGCCTGATAGTGTTTTAATTTTAATACATCTGCTTTTTTAGGAAAATCTTCCAATGCTTCCAGATAAGTATCCAGTTCATAATTGAGGCAGCATTTTAATCTGCCGCACAATCCCGTTAGTTTTGTTTGGTTGACGGAGAGATTTTGGTAACGTACCATTTCGGTAGTGACGGAAGTGAAATTTGTGTGCCAGGTAGAACAGCACAATTCTCTACCGCAAGATCCGATTCCTCCGATTTTTGAAGATTCTTGTCTTATACCGATTTGACGCATTTCGATTTTCACTTTGAATTCTTTAGCAAAAACTTTTACCAATTCCCTGAAATCCACTCGTCCTTCAGATGTATAAAAGAATGTTGCTTTACGTTTATCTCCCTGATATTCGACAATACCTATTTTCATATCCAAATTCATTGATGCGGCAATGGCTCTGGCTCTTATCATAGTATTGTATTCCAATGCTCTGGCTTCTTTCATTTTGTTTATGTCCCAGTCATTGGCAAACCTGACGATACTGTTTAATTCCGCACAATCGGCAACTTTTCTTTTTTTCATCTGCAATCTGACCAGATCTCCTGATAAACTTATCCTCCCAACATCATGTCCATTGCCGGTATCTACGATTACCCAATCTCCTGTATTTAGATTGAGTTTGTTTATGTTTTTACAGAATTCTTTTCTTGAACCTTCTTTGAAGCTAATTTCAAAAATATCGTATTTATCTACATCCCATATTTCATTTTGAGCCATCCAGTCAGTGGTGCTCAATTTTTCCATTCTTGCTTCAATTATTCTTTCATTTCGCCTTTTATCTTCATCGGTCATTAAAAATGACCAATTTTCATCATTCATATATATATATATTTAAAATTGTTTTAATATTTATTTTATCTTGTTATCTTAGTTGGCTAATATTATTACCAGACTTAAG